>WNGQ01004596.1_pt1 | contig 22788 bp, 21 predicted proteins | sample 5407661 | NCBI WGS metagenome assembly WNGQ01 (sample SAMN13153382, study PRJNA577476) | soil metagenome | isolation source: 60 cm soil or saprolite under Garry oak tree replicate 2 | place: USA:California | collected 2016-06-15 | reverse complement strand
CTACGAATCGATCGAGACAGGCCACGAGGTTGCGCTTCGCTTTACGCCGCGCTTGAGCCGGCTGGGTGTGGTGTCGTGAATCAGCCCGAACTGCACCATGCCGGAATTCGGGACGTCGAGTTCGGCGCGCGCGTGAGGGTGGTCGAACCTTGCAATCTCTACGGCTGCAAAATCGGTGACGATTGCTTTGTCGGCCCGTTCACGGAGATCCAGAAGGGCGTAGTGGTCGGTGCGCGCACCCGCGTGCAATCGCATTCCTTCATCTGCGAAATGGTGAGGATCGGCGAAGATTGCTTCATCGGGCACGGCGTCATGTTCATCAATGACACGTTCGTAACCGGCGGGCCGGCCGGTGGTCGCAAGGAACTGTGGCGCGAGACCGTGATCGGCAATCGCGTCTCGATCGGCTCCAACGCGACGATATTGCCGGTGCGTATCGCCGATGATGTCGTGATCGGCGCGGGATCGGTGGTGACCAAGGACATTGCCGAAGCCGGCACCTATGCCGGAAATCCGGCGCGGATCATCTCGCGGAGATAGGAAAGACGACAATGCCCGTGCCTTTCGCGGACCTGCAGCTGCAGTATCAGACCATCAAGGGCGAGATCGATGGCGCAATCGCCGCCGTCATTCGCGACAATGCCTTCATCCGCGGCTCCTATGTCGACGCCTTCGAGCGGGAGTTCGCGCGCACCGCGGAGGTCAAGCACTGCGTCTCCTGCGCCAACGGCACCGATGCGATCTATCTCGCCTTGACCGCGCTGAAGGTCAAACCCGGCGACGAGGTCATCACCACGGCCCATTCCTGGATCTCCACCTCGGCCATGATCACCCATGCCGGCGCGACCGTGGTGTTCTGCGACACCGATGGCTGTACCTTTACCATCGACCCCGCCGCGATCGAGGCCGCGATTACGCCGCATACGGTCGGCATCATTCCGGTCCACCTCTACGGGCAGCCCGCGGACATGGACGCGATCATGGCGATCGCGCGAAAGCACGGGCTCTGGGTCATCGAGGACTGCGCGCAGGCGCATCTGGCGCGCTACAAGGGGCAGCAGGTCGGTAGCTTCGGTGCGGCGGCGACCTATTCGTTCTATCCGGGCAAGAATCTGGGCGCGATGGGAGATGCCGGCGCCATCGTCACCAACGACGCGCGGCTTGCCGAGCACATGACGATGCTCGCCCGTCATGGCGGGCTTACCAAGCACCAGCACCAGATCGAGGGCATCAACAGCCGGCTCGACGGCCTGCAGGCGGCGATCCTGTCGGCCAAGCTGCCGCATCTGCCGGCCTGGACCAAGGCGCGCCAGGACGCCGCTGGAGTCTACGATTCGGGCCTCAACCAGATCGAGGACGTGGTCGTGCCCGAGGTCGCGCCCGAGCGCACCCACGTCTATCATCTCTACACGATCCGGCATCCGCGCCGCGACGCGCTCGCGGCGCATCTGAACGCGCATGGCGTCCAGACGGCGATCAACTATCCGACCGCGCTGCCGCTGCTTCCCGCCTACAGCCGCTTCGAGCATCGTGGCGAACAGTTCCCGAACGCGGTCGGCGATCAGGGCCGGATCCTGTCGCTGCCGATGTTTGCGGAAATCACGCCAGACCAGCAGGAAGAGGTCATCAGGCTGGTCCGGGAATTTTGACTTTGCGCTTCCTGGAAAAGGTCATCGCTCGTCGGCGATGACCTTGCCGTCATTGGGCAGCGATCCCGGATCCGCCAGTTCGACGTTGCCACCGAGTTTTGTCAGCGCACGTAGCGTCGCGGCGAGGTCGCCTTGCAGGGCCTCGCTTGTATCGGCGCTTTCCGCCCGCAGCGTCATCACATCGGTCTCGCCGGCGCGCGTGATCACGAGGCGCAGCCGGCCAAGCCCGGGATGACGCTTGCCGATCTCCGCGATCTGCTCAGGGCGCACGAACATGCCTTTGACCTTGGTGGTCTGGTCGGCGCGGCCCATCCAGCCCTTGATGCGCATGTTGGTTCGCCCGCAGGAACTTTTTCCGGGCAGCGCCGCGGTCAAATCGCCGAGTGCCAGCCGGATCCAGGGATGATCGGGGTCGAGCGAGGTGACGACGATTTCGCCGACATCGCCCTCCGTGACCGGATCGCCGGTGCCGGGCTGAACGATTTCCAGGATCAGGTCTTCATTCACGACCATGCCGTCGCGGGCCGATGTTTCGTAGGCCACGAGGCCGAGATCGGCGGTGCCGAAGGCCTGATAGGCGTCGATGCCGCGCAACCTGATCTCGGCCTGCAGCGAGGGCGGGAACGCCGCTCCCGAGACCAGCGCCCGCCTGATCGAGGCGACATCGCGCCCGGCCGCGGCTGCCGCGTCGAGCAGGATCTTCAGGAAATCCGGGGTGCCGCTGTAGCCGACGGGCCGGTAGGCCTCGATCAGCTCGAACTGGGCCTCGGTATTGCCCGGGCCGGCCGGAATGACCGCGCAGCCCAGCGCCCGGGCGGAGGCATCGAAGATGAAGCCGCCGGGGGTCAAATGGTAGCTGAAGGTGTTCAGGATGACGTCGCCCGACCTGAACCCTGCGGCATGGAGTGCCCTCGCGCCGCGCCAGGGATCGCCGTGAGTTGCCTCCGGCTCGAAGATCGGTCCGGGGGAAGTAAACAGCCGCGAAAAGGCTCCTGGAGGCTTCCTGACGAAGCCGCCGAACGGCGGGGCGGCCTTATGCAGGGCGGGGAGCTCGGACTTCCGCAGCACCGGCAGGCGCGCCAGCGCCGCCCGGCTGGTCACTCCGGCCGGATCGAGGCCCTTCAGGCGCGCGGCATAGGCGGGGGCTTCCATCGCGGCGCGCAGCACGTCCGGCAGCCGGGCAAACAGCTCGGTCTCGCGCACGGCTGGCGCGCGAGTCTCGAGGGCGTCGTAGTGGTCGTTGGGTGCGTTCAAAGCCACCGTTTCCGCCGCTTGAAGCTCTTCAGGTTCTTGAAACTCTTGCGCTGGTCGCCGGCGCCGCCGAGGTAGAATTCCTTGACGTCCTCATTGTCGCGCAGGGCGTCCGCGCTGCCGTCGAGCACGACCTTGCCCTGCTCCATGATGTAGCCATGGCTTGCAACCGAGAGCGCCGCGCGCGCGTTCTGTTCGACGAGCAGGATGGTGACGCCGAGATCTCGGTTGATCTCCTGGATGATCGCGAACACTTCCTTGACCAGCAACGGCGACAGACCCATCGACGGCTCATCCATCAGGATCATCTTCGGCCGCGCCATCAGCGCGCGGCCGATCGCCAGCATCTGCTGCTCGCCGCCGGAGAGATAACCGGCGAGCCCGGTGCGCTCCTTCAGGCGCGGGAAATATTGGAACACCATGTCGATATCGGCGGATATCCCATTGTCGCGACGGGTGAAGGCGCCGAGCCGCAGATTCTCCAGCGAGGTCATGTCGGCGATGATGCGGCGGCCCTCCATCACCTGGAAGATGCCGCGGCGGACGATCTTGTCGGGATCGATGCCGTTGATGCGCTCGCCGTCGAACAGGATTTCGCCGCGGGTGACTTCGCCGTCCTCGGTCTTGAGCAGGCCCGAGATCGCCTTCAGCGTCGTCGACTTGCCGGCGCCGTTGGCCCCTAACAGCGCCACGATGGCACCCTTGCGCACTTCGAGGCTCAGGCCCCGCAGCACCAGGATGACGTCGTCATAGACCACTTCGATGTTGTTCACGCTGAGCAGGGGAGCGGGGGCGGTGACAACTGGCCTTGTCGGGCGATTGATCTCGGTGGCTTCCGTCATGCCCTGATCCCGGAGTTGTCTTCGAAGCGAGGTGCTCTGCGACACGCACCGCTGTTGTCACCCGCTGATACGGGTGACCCAGTATTCCTGAGGCGTCTGCGATCAGCGGAGACGGCGCGGCCTACTGGATCCCCCGCTTTCGCGAGGGATGACAGTTGAGTGTGTGGCGTTCGTCTGCCCATTTCTGGACAGATCACCAGCCGAACCAATCCGGCTTGCGCGGCAGCTCGACGGTCTTGATCTTCTCGAGCTTGATCGTGCCCTTGGCGATCAGGTCGTTGAGATCGCCGTCGGTCGGCCCGGAGATTTTCGAACGATAGAGGTCGACCTTGAGCGTGGCGCGGTGATCCTTCTCGGTCCAGGTCGAGGGATTGCAGACGCCGTCCATGCCCGATGGCACCCAGTCCTTCTTTTGGTAGAAGCCCTTGGCGACGTTCTCGCCGGTGGCGCCGCCATTGTTGGCGGCCCATTCGATCGCTTCCTTCATGTACAGCGCGGTGCAGACGGCGGCGACATAGTGCACCGGGCGATAGATCTTGCCGGTCGGATCGGACATCTTGGAGATTTCCATCACCGTCTTCATCCCCGGCGCGTTGCCGCCCCAGCTCACCGCCGTGCGCAACGGGAAGACCACGCCGTCGGCCGCGTCGCCCGCGGTCTTGGCGCCATTCTCGTCCATGCCCCAGACATTGCCGAGGAACTGCACATCGACGCCGGCCGTCTTGCACGCCTTCAGCACGGAAATGTTGGAGGCGGCCGTGTTGCCGAGATAGGCGTAGTTGGCGCCCGAACTCTTCAGGCTCAGGCACTGCGCGCTATAGTCGCCGGGCGTCAGCGCGAAGACCAGCGCCGGCAAAACCTCGAAACCGAGTTCGGTCGCGAGCGCCTCGCCGGCCGCCTTCGGCGCGTTCGGGTAGGGATGGTTGGCGCCCATGTGGACATATTTCGGTTTGCCCGGCTTGCCCTTGGTTTTCCAGTCGTCGGCGGCCCAGGTCAGCATCGCCCGCAGGGAGTCCGAATAGCTCGGGCCGTAGAAGAAGTTGTAGGGCGCGGGCTTCGCCTTGCCGCTGGCGCCTTCCGGATCGGTCAGCGCCGCGGCATAGGAACCCGAGATGTCCGGGATCTTGTCCTGTGCCACGAAGCCGGTCAGCGCCTCGGTATCGGCCGTACCCCAACCCATGATGGCCGCGACCTTGCTGTCGGGCGCCGACCACTTCTTGTAAAGTGCGATCGCGCGCGGCACCTGGTAGCCGTAATCGTTGGTATCGAGCGCGATCTGCTTGCCGGCGACGCCGCCGTTCTTGTTGACCCAGGCAAACGTATCGGCAACCGCCTGGCTGTAGGGCGTGCCGACGTCGGAGGTGGGGCCGGAATAATCCGCAAGATGGCCGACGGCGATGGATTGCGCCATTGCGGAACTGCCGCCGATGACGAACGCGAGCGAAACGGTGCTCAGGAAAATTTTCAATTTCATCTGTGGTTTCCTCCGGTTCTTTGTTGATGGCAATAGTAGCGGGTCTTCTTCGAACCTCAATGCGAAAACGGGTAGAGCTTCCAGTAGGTCTTGATCTGGCGCCAGCGATGCGCGAGCCCGTCCGGCTCGAACATCAGGAACGCGATGATGATCAGTCCGATCGCGATCTCGCGCAGAAAGGTGATGTTGGTGTTCAAGGACAACGCCTTGTCGACCGCTGAACCCTTCAGGCCCGCGCTGATCCATTCCATCGATTCCGGCAACAGCACCACGAAGGCGGTGCCCATCAGCGTGCCCATGACCGAACCGGTGCCGCCGATGATGATCATCGCCAGAAACAGGATCGAGCGTTCGATACCGAAACCCTCTTGCGAGATCACGAGCTGATAGTGCGCGTAGAGCGCGCCGGCGATGCCGGCGAAGAAAGCGGCGAGCCCGAACGACAGCGTACGGTATTTGGTGAGGTTGATGCCCATGATCTCGGCGGAGAGATAGTGGTCGCGGATCGCGACCAGCGCGCGGCCGTCGCGCGTGCGCATCAGGTTGGTGACCAGGAGGTAGCAGACCAGGACATAGGCCAGCACGACATAAAAATACTGGCGGTCGCCGCGCAGGGCATAGCCGAAGATCGAGAACGGATTGGCGCTCGCCGGCACCGAGCCGCCGGAAAACCAGTCGGCGCGCGAGAAGAAGTCGAGCAGAATGTATTGTGCGGCGAGGGTCGCGATCACGAGATAGAGCCCCTTCAGCCGTGCCGCCGGCACGCCGAAAATGAGCCCGACCAGCGCCGTGACGACGCCGGCAAGCGGAATCGCGAAGAACACCGGGATCGGCGAATTATTGGAGATGTAGGCCGAGGTGAAGGCGCCGAACAGGAAGAACGCGGCATGGCCGATCGATATCTGCCCGGTGAAGCCGACCAAAATGTTCAGGCCGAGCGCCGCGATCGAGAAGATGCCGATCTGGATCGAGATGCTCAGCCAATATTCGCTGAACAGTTTTGGCGCGAAACAGAGCAGCACGACGCCGACGATCGCGGCGTTGCGGCTGTTGCGGGTCGGAAAGATGGTGGTGTCGACCGCGTAAGAAGTGCGGAAATCACCGGAGGGAATGAGCGACGGACCGGCCATGATCGATTAAATCCGTTCGATGTCTTTGGTGCCGAACAGGCCATACGGCTTGATCATCAGGATGATGATCAGGACGTAGAACGGCGCGATCTCGTAGAGATTGCCCCAGTGCAGGTACTGGCTGTCGACATATTGGGCGATGTTTTCCAGGAGCCCGATGATGATGCCGCCGAGCACGGCGCCGCCGATCGAGTCGAGGCCGCCGAGGATCGCGGCCGGAAACACCTTGATGCCGTAGGCCGACAGCCCCGACGACACGCCGTTGACGACGGCGACCACGACGCCGGCGACCGCCGAGACGGTCGCTGAAATCGCCCACGACATCGCGAACACGCTTTTCACGGAAATGCCGAGCGATTGCGCCACCTGCTGGTTGAACGCGGTCGCGCGCATCGCAAGGCCGTATTTCGAGGCCCGGAAGAACCACGCCATGCCGATCATCATCGCCACCGACACCACGAGGCTCATGACGTAGACGGTCTGGATCTGCAGGCCCAACAGGTTCACCGACTGGCTGGTGAAGACCTGCGGGAAGGGCTGCGGATTGACGCCGAAGATCCATTTCAGCGCCGCCTGGAACACCGTCGACAGCCCGATCGTGACCATGATCACCGAGATGATGGGTTCGCCAACCATCGGCCGCAGGATCACGATCTGGATCGCAATGCCGAACACGAACATGAACACCAGGGTCAGCGGCATGCCGAGCCAGAACGGCACCTGGAATTTGGTCAGCAGTGCCCAGCATACCCAGGCGCCGACCAGGAGCAGCTCGCCTTGCGCGAAATTGACGACCTGGGTGGCCTTGTAGATCAGCACGAACGACATCGCGACCACGCCATAGAGCGTGCCGACGACGAGGCCGTTGACCAGGAGCTGGATCAGGAACTGGAGGTTCATGCGAGAATGCCTGAGATGAAATTCGTCATGCCCGGGCTTGGCCCAGGCATCCACGCCTTGCTTGATGGTTGCAAAGAAGACGTGGATGGCCGGGACAAGCCCGGCCATGACGGCGGCGGGAAATAACGGGGCACCCTCATTCCGCGGCCTCTGCAAGCGTCGGCCGGCGCAGCAGATCGACCACTTTCAGCGTGGTGCGGATGCGCTGGGTGGTGCCGTCCTGGAAACGGATCACGGTGTCGACCGGGATGTTGGCTTCGCCCCGGTAAATCGAATCGATGATGTCGGCGTATTTCTCGTTGATCACGCTGCGCCGGACTTTTCTCGTACGGGTCAGTTCGCCGTCGTCGGCGTCGAGCTCCTTGTAGAGCAGCAGAAAGCGCGCGATGCGCTGCGCCGGCGGTAATGTGGCGTTGACGGTCTCGACCTCCTTGCGCAGCAGCGCATAGACCTCGGGGCGCGAGGCGAGGTCGGTATAGGTGGTAAAGGAGATGCGGCTCTTCTCCGCCCATTTCGAGATGATCGAGTAGCGGATGCAGATCATGGCCGCGAGCGCGTCGCGGCCGGCCCCGAGCACGACGGTCTCCGCGATGTAGGGCGAAAATTTCAGCTTGTTCTCGATATATTGCGGCGAGAAGCGTTCGCCGCGCGAGGTTTCCGCGAGATCCTTGATGCGGTCGATGACGACGAGCTGCTTGTTGTCATTGAAATAGCCGGCATCGCCCGAATGCATCCAGCCGTCTTTTACATCGGCAGCGGAGGCATCCGGGTTCTTGTAGTAGCCTAGGAACATGTTGGGGTGGCGCACCACGATTTCGCCGACGCCCTGGATATCCGGATTCTCGATGCGGATCTGGATGTCGTCGGCCATGGCGACGCCCGTCGTGTCGGGGTCGACCTGGCCCTCGGGGTGCAAGGTATAGGCCCCAAGCAGTTCGGTCTGACCATAGAGGGTGCGCAAGGGCACGCCCATGGCCTGGAAGAACTTGAACGTATCGGGACCGAGCGCGGCGCCGCCGGTCGCGGCAGAACGCAGCCGCGCGAAGCCGAGCCGGTCGCGCAGGGCGCGGAACAACAGGACATCGGCGAGCGTGGATCGATTGCCATGGCCGAGCGCCGCCAAGCCGATCTTCATGCCGAGTGCGTAAAGCCGCTGCTTGAGCGGGGAAGCATCCATCACGCCGGCGCGCACGTCGGCCGCGATCTGTTCCCAGACCCGCGGCGCGAACAGCACAAAGGTCGGCGCGATCTCGCGGAAATCGTTCATCATGGTCTCGGACTGTTCGACGAAGTTGACCTTCATCCGGCACAGCAGGCCTTTGCCGAGCACGTAGACCTGTTCCATGATCCAGGGCAGCGGCAGCACCGAGACGTATTCGTCGTCCGGTCCCTTGGGGTCGAACGAGAGATAGGTCGCGCAGTGCCGCAGCACCCGTCCCGCGGCGAGCATCGCGAGTTTCGGTTGGGCCGTGGTGCCTGACGTGGTGCAGAGGATCGCGCAATCCTCGCCGCGTGTCGCGTCGACCAGCCGATCGTAGAGGCCCGCCTCGCGGCCGGCGCGCGCGCGGCCCCGCGCGGCGAGCTCGTCGGCTGCCATCAGGCGCGGATCGTCATATTTGCGCATGCCGCGGGCATACGAATAGACGATGTGCTCGAGTTGCGGGACACGGTCGGCCAGGTTCAAGAGCTTGTCGACCTGCTCCTCGTCCTCGGCGAACACGAGCCTGGCTCCGCCGTAAGTCAGGAGATAGGCCGCTTCCTCGTCGAGCACGTCGCGATAGAGGCCGAGACTCAAGGCCCCGATCGCGTGGCTGGCGATTTCCGCCGCGACCCAGTCGGGGCGGTTGTCGCCGATGATGCCGATGACATCGCCGCGCCCGAGTCCCAGATCACACATGCCGAGCGCGAAATCCGCAACCCGCGTCTGGTAGTCGTTCCAGGTGAACAGGCGCCAGAGTCCGAAATCCTTTTCGCGCAGCGCGATCTCGCCGCCATGCTCCCTCGCATTGAGGCGCAACAGCTTTGGGTAAGTATCAGCCTGCGCGACGCGGCCGGCGTAGTCCATCATGCCGCGCACTCCGGGGCAGCCGGCTCGTCGTCGGGATCGACCAGCACCTCGTCCTCCTCGCCGAGATAGGCGCGCCTGACGTGGGGATCGGCGAGCACCGCGGCGGGGTCGCCCTCGGCGATCTTGCGGCCGAAATCCAGCACCATGACCCGGTGGGAGATGTCCATCACGACGCCCATGTCGTGCTCGATCATCACCACCGTCATGCCGTACTCTTCGTTGAGGTCGACGATGTAGCGCGCCATGTCCTCCTTTTCCTCGAAGTTCATGCCGGCCATCGGTTCGTCGAGCAGGATCAGGTTCGGCTCCAGCGCCATGGCGCGCGCCAGTTCGACGCGCTTGCGCAGGCCGTAGGGCAGGGTGCCGGCAGTGGCCTTGCGCACCGACTGCAGGTCGAGAAAATCGATGATCTCCTCGACCTTGCGGCGATGCTCGAGCTCCTCGCGCCGCGCGCCGGTCAGCCAGTACAGCGATCCCGTGATGAAATTGTTCTTCAGGAGGTGATGGCGCCCGACCATGATGTTGTCGAGCACGCTCATGTGGTGAAACAGCGCGAGATTCTGGAAGGTGCGGCCGATGCCGAGCGAGGCGCGCGCGTTCGGGGTCAGCGCCGTGATGTCGCGGCCCCGATAGTGCAACGTCCCTTCAGTCGGGTGGTAGCGGCCCGAGATGCAGTTGACCATCGAGGTCTTGCCGGCGCCGTTGGGGCCGATGATCGAGAACAGTTCGCCGTCCTCGATGCCGAAGCTGACATCGGACAGCGCGCGCACGCCGCCAAACCGCAACGACACGCCGCGCGCCTCGAAACAATGCTCCACAATCTCCCTCCCAGATACGGCGCTTGGCACGCTCTTTATCTTTTGTCCGCTGGTCTTGCGTCGCGATCCTAACCCGCTCCATCGGGCTAAGCCATCCGACTAACGAGGCTCCACGTTTGGCGCGTCGTCCCGACCGGCGTCGAGGCCGATCAAACGAGTGGTCCTCAATACGGTAAAGCGATATTGAGAAATGTCTTGGGTTCGACAATTGACCGGCGAATTTCGTTAATCGCGCGACTCGGTACGGCCGATGTCGGTCAAATCATTGTGCGATGCAGCATGCGATGTCGCGCGCGTTGACGAAGGACGGTTCGACAGGATCATGATTGCCGCAGACCATCTGAAGCGCATCGCGGCGTGGTCGCGCGAACTGAATGAGCCTGAGATCGAGGTCGCGCGCGCCGGCATCGTCGAGAAATCCTACCGCGCAAGCGAGTTCGTCTTCATGCGTGGCGACCGCTTCGACTATTGGACCGGAGTCATCACCGGCTTGGCCCGAATGGGCATCGTGTCGCGAGGCGGCAAGGCCACGAGCTTCGCCGGTCTGACCGCCGGTGCATGGTTCGGCGAAGGGACCGTGCTCAAGAACGAGGCGCGGCGCTACGATGTGGTGGCGCTGCGCGACACCCGTCTGGCCATGATGGACAGCTCGACCTTCCTCTGGCTGTTCGAGAACAGCGTCGGGTTCAATCGCTTCCTGGTCGGCCAGCTCAACGAGCGCCTTGGGCAATTCATCGCGCTCATCGAATATGGCCGGACGCTCGATGCAACGGCCCGCGTCGCCCGCAGCATCGCCTCGCTGTTCAATCCGATCCTTTATCCTGACACCGCGCGTCACCTCGAGATCACCCAGGAGGAAATCGGGGCGCTGTCGGGCATCTCCCGGCAGAATGCGAACCAGTGTCTGAAGAAGCTGGAAAAGGCAGGCTTGCTCCGACTTGAATATGGCGGGGTAACCATCCTCGACCTGGAGCGCCTGCGACACTTTGGCGAGTAGCCAAAAAGGCGGAACTTCAGGGGCTTATGACCTGATTCAAATCGGCTTTGGCATTAGACTCAAGCGGAGTCGGATGCTATGGGCTGCGCGCCTCATGCAGGGTCTTTGGCGTGCCGATAAGGTCCGGAGTCCGGCCTCCAGCGGTGATGGAGCGGCATTGGAGAGATGATGGCGGCTGACAGTTCGAAACGGCGCGTTGCGCTGATTACCGGCGTGACCGGCCAGGACGGCGCCTATTTGGCCGAGTACCTGCTGGACCGCGGGTATTCCGTGCACGGCATCAAGCGGCGATCATCTTCATTCAATACGGCGCGCATCGATCACCTCTACGAAGACCGCCACGCCGGCAATGTGCCATTTCTCCTGCATTACGGCGATATGACGGACTCGACCAATTTGATCCGGCTGATGCAGCAGATCAGGCCGACGGAAATCTACAATCTCGCGGCGCAAAGCCATGTCGGCGTGAGTTTCGAAAGCCCGGAATATACCGCCAATGCCGACGCGCTCGGCGTGCTGCGCCTCCTGGAGGCGATCCGGATCCTCGGCATGGAAAAGGAGACGCGGTTCTACCAGGCGTCGACGTCCGAACTGTATGGGCTGGTCCATGAGATTCCGCAGAAGGAAACCACGCCGTTCTATCCGCGCTCGCCTTACGGCGTCGCCAAGCTCTACGGCTACTGGATCACGGTGAACTACCGCGAGGCCTACGGCATCTTCGCCTCGAACGGTATCCTGTTCAACCACGAGAGCCCGATCCGCGGCGAGACCTTCGTGACGCGCAAGATCACCCGGGGCGTGGCCCGCATCGAGGTCGGGCTCGACGACGCGCTCTATCTCGGAAATCTCGAAGCCAAGCGCGACTGGGGCCATGCCAGGGACTACGTCGAAGGCATGCACATGATCCTGCAGACGGACCAGCCCGACGATTTCGTGCTGGCGACCGGGGAAACCCGCTCGGTTCGCGAATTCGTCGAACTGGCGTTCGCCGAAGTTGGTCGGGTCATCGAATGGCGCGGCAAGGGTGTCGAGGAAACCGGTTTCGAAAGGAAGAGCGGAAAGACGGTGGTGCGGATCGACCCGACCTATTTCCGTCCGACCGAAGTCGACCTCCTGGTCGGCGATGCCAGCAAGGCCCGCGAGAAGCTCGGCTGGAAGCCGAAGACGAGCTTTGCGCAACTCGTGAAGGAGATGGTGGCCGGCGATCTCGAGATCGCCAGGCGGGAGGGTGCCAATGGCAAGGACGCCGTTTGAGCTGAAAGGCAAGACGGTCTTCGTCGCCGGGCACAAGGGGATGGTCGGCGGCGCGCTGGTGCGCCGGCTCGCGGGGGAAGACGTCAAGCTCCTGACCGCCACCCGCAGCGAGCTCGATCTGCGCGACCAGGTCGCCGTGTCCAGCTGGTTTGCGCACAAACGCCCGCAGGTGGTGTTTCTGGCGGCGGCGAAAGTCGGCGGCATCGTCGCCAACAATACTCTGCGGGCCGAATTCATCTACGACAATCTGGCCATCGCCACCAATGTGATCCATGCCGCCCATGTCAATGGCGCGGACAAGCTGATGTTCCTCGGCTCCTCCTGCATCTATCCCAAGCTCGCAGCCCAGCCGCTGCGCGAGGATTCCATCCTGACCGGACCGCTCGAGCCGACCAACGAGCCCTATGCGATCGCCAAGATCGCCGGCATCAAGATGGTCGAGGCCTATCGCAGCCAGTATGGCTGCGACTTCATCAACGTGATGCCGACCAACCTGTACGGGCCGGGCGACAATTACCATCCGCAATATAGCCACGTCGTCGCCGCCCTGATCCGGCGCTTTCATGAGGCGAAGGCTTTGGGGCAGCCTGACGTCGTCGTATGGGGGACCGGCACGCCGCGACGGGAATTCCTCTATGTCGACGACATGGCGGATGCTTGCGTTCACCTGATGAAGACCTATTCGGAGATGGACTTGGTCAACATCGGCACCGGGGAAGACATCACGATTGCCGAATTCGCCCATCTGGTCGCAGCCACCGTCGGCTATGCCGGCAAGATCAGCTATGATAGCTCGCGGCCCGACGGCACGCCGCGCAAATTGCTCGATGTCAGCCGGCTGGCCACCTTGGGTTGGCGCGCGCGCACCTCGCTGGAAGAGGGTTTACGGCTTGCCTATCAGGCGTATTTGAACGAGCAGAAGCAGGCAGCCGAGTAGTCGGCGTCATCCATCCACGTCGTCCCGGACAAGCGAGCTCCCGGCAGCGTTCTTGCGGTGTCCGGTGCGAGCGCGATCCGGGATCCATAACCACCGGACGGGGTTGTTTGATGCAATTGCTCGGCGATCTCTCCTAACAACTTCTGCCAGTGGTTATGGGCCGCGGTGGGGCCTTCGCCAGCGCTACCGCCATCGCCGAGATCAAAGGCTTCATGAAGAACGCATCGCCGGCGGGATAGATATCGGTGCGCAGGCCGTGCGACTTGAGTTCGTCGGAGACCGCGGGCCCAACCGAGGCGATCGGGGTTTTGGCCAACCCCTCGCGCAAGCGCGCCTCTGATCCAGATGCCCTTGCCACCTCGATCAGACGACGAATCTGTCCGAGATTGGTGAGCGCGATCGCATCGACCCGCTCCTGCGCCATCTCTTCGATCGCAGTCAGGATGTTCGCATCCGCCGCCTTGGCGTCGTAGACGTAGGGCAGCACGGTGTCGACCTCGGCGCCTTGGCCAGCGATCGCGGCAATCAACGCGCCGTGGTCCTTGTCGGGATAGATCTGCAGCCCGATGCGATGGTTTGCGAGGTCGAGGCGCGAGAGCATCTCGGCCACGCCCTCGGAGGTCGGCTTCTCCGTGGTCTGCTGCGGCTCCAGACCGATCTCGCGCAACGCCCGGCCGGGTTTCGGCCCGCGTGCGAATTTGCGAGATTTTCCGAGCGCTGCGGCGAAATCATCCGCAAGTCCCGTTCCCCGTGCGACCTTCATCAGGCGGCGCAGGCCTTCGCCGGTCAAGAGCACCATATCGTCGAACGGCTTCTCGATGAACCGCCGGATCCAGGCCTCGACGGGCGCAGGATCGGGCGCATCGTTGATCGCAAACATCGGGCATTGCAGCACGTCCGCGCCCTGCTCGATGAGCAGCCTCGAGAACTGCGCTTCCTCGCGCGTTTCCAGGATCAGGATGCGGTAGCCATTCAGCCTGTCAGCCATGATGTTGCTCTAACATATCGGGGCCATGTGTTCATCCTGACTCTGCTTGCGGCATTGGCGCAAGGGCGCAAGCGGTGATAGAGCAGGGCGCGCAAAATGCTCTCCCTGCACACGATCTGATCAACCTGCCATGCCCGACCATCAATATGTGCTGACCTTGTCCTGTCCGGACCGCCCGGGCATCGTCTCGGCCGTCTCGACCTTTCTCGCCCACAATGGACAGAACATTCTCGACGCCCAGCAGTTCAACGATACCGAGACCGGTCACTTCTTCATGCGGGTGGTCTTCACCGCGGCCGACCTCGCGGTTGAACTGTCGGCGCTGCAAACCGGTTTCGCGGCGATCGCGGAACGATTCGGCATGGACTGGCAGATGCGCGACCGCGCCTCGAGGCGCCGTGTGATGCTTCTGGTGTCGAAATCCGATCACTGCCTCGTCGACATCCTCTATCGCTGGCGAACCGGCGAATTCGCGATGATCCCGACCGCGATCGTCTCCAACCATCCGCGCGCAACCTATGCCGGGCTCGATTTCGGCGATATTCCGTTTCACCATTTGCCGGTGACCAAGGCGACCAAGGCGGAGCAGGAGAGGGCGATCCTGGAATTGGCTGGACAGACCCACACCGATCTCGTGGTGCTCGCGCGCTACATGCAGATCCTGTCGGACGATCTGTCGGCGAAGCTCTCGGGACGCTGCATCAACATCCACCATTCGTTCCTGCCGGGATTCAAGGGGGCGAAGCCCTACCATCAGGCGCATGAACGTGGCGTCAAGCTGATCGGCGCGACCGCGCACTATGTGACGAGCGACCTCGATGAGGGGCCGATCATCGATCAGGACGTCGAGCGCATCAGCCACCGCGATACCCCCGAGGATCTCGTTCGCAAGGGCCGCGACATCGAGCGCCGCGTGCTGGCACGCGCCATCGGTTATCATCTGGAGGATCGCGTCATTCTGAACGGCCGCAAGACCGTGGTGTTCATGGATTGAGCGAGTGCCGCCGGTGCAGGGAGTTCAGAGACGGCGGTACGGGACGCGAAAAGCTCAGTGCACCGGGTCCAGCTTTGCATTGGCGTCCGATGACGCGCCGGGCTTGGTGTCGTCGGCCTTTTCTGCCGCCGGCTGCAGCCGCTTCCGCTCGCGCTCCTTCATGTACTCGTCGTATTGCGGCGTCCCGGCGCGCGGTGGCGCATCCGCCGGCAGTCCGCCGGCCCATTGCGGAATGTACGCGCCCATGCCCGACGCGAGCTTCTCGTTGATGGACGCGCAGCCCGCCAGACTGCACGCAAAGGCTGCGGCAGCGATCAGGATCGGGACTTGGCGAAGGCCGACGGTCATCTGCGAGAACATGAGCCCTGCGGGTCGATCGGGCAGGTCCGTGCCGACTCCAATCGCGACCCTATCCTTAAACCGGTAACAATAGCTTATTGCGGCGACATGATGGTAATTTATTACCATTTGTTTCCGCTAAATCTGTGCCCTCGGATGCTGGTCTGTGCCGACCCCCAATCGTCGAGACGCATCGAATCCGCCAGCGCCGCCATGCCGCACTGATATAGGACGTCATGCCGCGGCGGTACATGGTCAAAAATCTGGGTTATGGTACGGCAAAGCAAGGGACTCGGTTCAAGGCACGAAACCGATTGGGAGGAGCGCTGATGTTTGTTCGGAAAAGAGGACTTTTGGCGGCCGCGGGCGCCGCGGTCGTGGCCGCCGCGATGGCATTCGGCCCGGCGCGGGCAGAGGACACGGTGAAGATCGGCCTGATCCTGCCGATGACCGGCGGCCAGGCTTCGACCGGCAAGCAGATCGACAATGCGGTCAAGCTCTACATGCAGCAGCATGGCGACACCGTCGGCGGCAAGAAGATCGAAGTCATCCTCAAGGATGACGGCGCCGTCCCCGACAACACCAAACGCCTCGCGCAGGAGCTGATCGTCAACGACAAGGTCAATTTCATCGCCGGTTTCGGCGTTACCCCTGCGGCGCTCGCCGCGGCGCCGCTCGCGACCCAAGCCAAGATCCCGGAAGTCGTGATGGCCGCGGGCACCTCGATCATCACCGAGCGTTCGCCCTATATCGTGCGCACCAGCTTCACGCTGGCGCAGTCCTGCACCATCATCGGCGACTGGGCGGTCAAGAACGGCATCAAGAAGGTCGCGACCCTGACCTCGGACTACGCGCCCGGCAACGACGCCCTGAATTTCTTCAAGGAGCGCTTCACCGCCGGCGGCGGCGAGATCGTCGAGGAGGTCAAGGTGCCGCTCGCCAATCCGGATTTCGCGCCGTTCCTGCAGCGCATGAAGGATGCCAAGCCCGACGCCATGTTCGTGTTCGTGCCGGCAGGCCAGGGCGGCAACTTCATGAAGCAATATGCCGAGCGCGGGCTCGACAAGAGCGGCATCAAGGTGATCGGCCCCGGCGACGTCATGGATGACGACCTGCTCAACGGCATGGGGGATGCCGCGCTCGGTACCGTCACCGCGCATCTCTATTCCGCGGCTCATCCGTCCGCGATGAACAAGGAATTCGTCGCGGCCTACAAGAAGGCCTTCAACAACCGCCCGGGCTTCATGGCGGTGAGCGGCTATGACGGCATCCATCTGATTTACGCTGCGCTGGAAAAGACCGGCGGCAAGACCGAGGGCGCTGCGCTGGTCGAGGCCATGAAGGGGATGAAGTGGGAAAGCCCGCGTGGTCCGATCTCGATCGATCCGGAGACCCGCGATATCGTGCAGAACATCTACATCCGCAAGGTCGAGAAGGTCGACGGCGAACTCTACAATGTCGAGTTCCAGACCTTCGAGGCCGTCAAGGATTCCGGCAAGACGAAGAAGTGACGCGGAAAGCGTCATTCCTGGGCGCGCGCAGCGCGAACCCGGAATCTCGACATTGTTGCACAAGATTCCGGGTTCAGCGCTCCGCGCTGTCCCGGAATGACGATCACTGACTAGAGGGTCGCCCGGCATTTCATGGCCTCCATTCTCACCAACCTGTTCGACGGCGTCGCCTACGGCATGCTGCTGTTCGTGCTCGCCTGCGGGCTGGCGGTCACGCTCGGGCTGATGAACTTCGTCAACCTCGCGCATGGCGCGTTCGCCATGACCGGCGGTTACATCTGCGCGGTGCTGGTCAATCAGTCCGGCTGGCCGTTCTTTGCCGCGTTGCCGCTGGCGTTCGTCGCGAGCGCGGTGATCGGCGCCGCGCTGGAACGCTCGCTGTATCGCCACCTCTATGCGAGAAGTCACCTCGACCAGGTTCTGTTCTCGATCGGGCTCGTGTTCATGTCGGTAGCCGCGGTCGACTACATCATGGGATCCTCGCGCATCTTCATCAAGCTGCCGGCGGTGCTGGAAGGCCAGATCGATTTCTTCGGGGTCGGCATCGGCCGCTACCGGCTGATGATCATCGTGATCTGCGGTCTGCTGACGGCCGCGCTGCAACTGGTGCTGGCGCGGACCCGGTTTGGCAGCCGCCTGCGCGCGGCAGTGGACGATCCGCGCGCAGCGAGCGGGCTCGGCATCAACGTGCCGCAGGTGTTTGCCCTCACCTTTGCCTTCGGCTGCGGGCTCGCCGGCCTCGGCGGCGCGCTGAGCGCCGAGATTCTCGGCCTCGATCCGTATTTTCCGCTGAAATTCATGATCTACTTTTTGATCGTGGTCACGGTCGGCGGCTCCTCCAGCATCACCGGTCCGTTTCTTGCCTCGCTGTTGCTCGGGATCGGCGATGTCGCCGGTAAATATTACGTGCCGAAGATGGGGCCGTTCGTGATCTACACGATGATGATCGTGATCCTGATCTGGCGCCCCAACGGCCTGTTCGGCCGCACCGCCACGCGTTGAGGCCGGGCGAGACGAATGGCAGAACCGGGACACAAGTCCATGACCGCGCAAGCCGACGTCGGATATCACGCAAGGCAGCACGGTCGCTGGCATTGGAGCGAGATCGCGTTCTGGGTCCTCGTGCCCGCCTGTGCGTTTCTGTTTCCCTCGCGCTATCTGATCATGACCGAGATCGTGCGGCTCGCCTTGTTTGCGCTCTCGCTCGACCTGATCCTCGGCTATGCCGGCATCGTCTCGCTCGGCCATGCCGCCTTCTTCGGTATCGGCGCCTATTCGGCCGGGCTGCTCGCCCTGCATGGCGTCATTACCGACCCCCTGGTGGCGCTGGTCGCGGCCGGGCTGGCCGCGATGGCGGCCGGCTTTCTCACGAGCTTCCTCGTGATCCGCGGCGTCGACCTGACGCGGCTGATGGTGACGCTCGGCATCGCGCTGCTGCTGGAAGCGTTGGCGGAACGCTTTTCCAACATCACCGGCGGCACCGACGGCCTGCAGGGCATCGAGATGCAGCCGATCCTCGGCCTGTTCGAATTCGACATGTTCGGCAAGACCGGGCTGTTTTATTCGCTCGCGATCCTGTTTCTCCTGTTCCTGCTGGCGCGGCGGGTGGTGCATTCGCCGTTCGGCCTGTCGCTGCGCGCCATCAGGAACAACCCCTTGAGGGCGGCCGCGATCGGCATTCCCGTCAACCGGCGCCTGATCGCGGTCTACACGCTCGCCGCCTTCTACGCGGGAATTGCCGGCGCGCTGTTCACGCAGACCACGGCGCTTGCCTCGCTGGACGTGTTCGCGTTCGAGCGCTCCGCCGACCTGATGCTGGTGCTCGTGATCGGCGGCACCGGCTATCTCTATGGCGGGCTGATCGGGGCCGTGGTGTTCAAGATGCTGCAGGAGGTGTTTTCCACGATCACCCCACAATACTGGCAGTTCTGGATCGGGCTCGTGCTGGTCGTGATCGTGCTGGTCGGACGTCAACGGATCCATCGCTGGGCGCTTTTTGTGCCGAACCTCGTCATCCGGCAGATCGCGGGCCGCAAAGCCCTCGTCCCGCTTCCCGACAACGAGGCGCCATGAGCATCGCGCTGGAAACCAGGGGACTGGAAAAGCAGTTCGGGGGCTTCAAGGTCACCCGCGATCTCTCGCTCGGAATCGAAACCGGCGCGCGCCATGCGCTGATCGGTCCGAACGGCGCCGGCAAGACCACCGTGATCAACCTCCTGACCGGCGTGCTCGAGCCGAGTGGCGGCCGCATCCTGCTCGAAGGCCACGACATCACCGATCTCCCCGTGCACCAGCGGGTGCTGCGCGGCCTGTCGCGTACCTTCCAGATCAACCAGCTCTACGCCGATTTGACGCCGCTCGAAACCATCGGGCTTGCGGTTTCGGAACGGCTCGGCCGCGGCGGCGACTGGTGGCGGCGGATGGGTACGCGTGACGATGTGAACGCGGAAATCGCCGAGACGCTCGGCCGCTTCCGCCTGCTCGACGTCATGAACGAGGAGACCGCGACGCTGCCCTATGGCAAGCAGCGCCTGCTGGAGATCGCGGTCGCCATTGCCGCGAAGCCCCGCGTCCTGCTGCTGGATGAGCCCGCCGCCGGCGTGCCCGAGGGCGAGCGCAAGGACATCCTGGCGGCGGTCGCGGCCTTGCCGCGCGACGTCACTGTGCTCCTGATCGAGCACGACATGGATCTGGTGTTCTCCTTTGCCGACCGCATTTCCGTGCTGGTCGCCGGCGCGCTCCTGGTCGAGGGGCCGCCCGATCAGGTGGCGCGCGATCCACAGGTGAAGGCCGTCTATCTCGGCGAGGCCGCTGATGTCTGACTTATTGGCCATCGAAGGCTTGCGCGCCGGCTATGGCGAGGCCGTGGTCCTGCCCAAGATGTCGCTGCGCCTCCCCGAGGGCCAGGTGCTGGCCCTGCTCGGGCGCAACGGCACCGGCAAGACCACGCTGATCAATTCGATCGTCGGCGTCACCCGCCGCTTTGGCGGCACGATCACGCTTCACGGACAGGACATCACGGCGCTGCGGGCCGACCAGCGGGCGCGCGCCGGCATCGGCTGGGTGCCGCAGGAGCGCAATATCTTTCGCTCGCTCACGGTCGAGGAAAACATGACCGCGGTGGCGCAAGCGGGACCGTGGACCGTCGAGAGGGTCTACCAGATGTTTCCGCGGCTGCAGGAGCGGCGCGGCAATTTCGGCAACCAGCTCTCCGGCGGCGAGCAGCAGATGCTCGCGATCGGCCGCGCGCTCACGCTCAATCCGAAGGTGCTGCTGTTGGACGAGCCGACCGAGGGGCTGGCGCCGATCATCGTCGAGGAGCTGCTCAGGGCGATCGGGACCATTACCCGCGCCGGCGGGATCTGCTCCATCATCGTCGAGCAGCACGCGCAAAAGATTTTGGGGCTGGCCGACCGCGTTGTGATATTGGAACGCGGCACCATCGTTCACGATGCAACGAGCCAGGCCCTGAAAGCCGATCCCGCGGCGCTGGAACGTCATCTCGGCGTCGCCGGCGCGGCAGCGCACTAAGTCTTTTTTCGACGCGTTTTCTTGCATTGCGAACCGGTACCCACTTCGCTTGAAAACGCTCTAATTCTCGGGAGTTTACGACCATGCAGAGAACCAGAGCTCCGTTCCGCGCCGACGAGGTCGGCAGCCTGTTGCGGCCGCAAAGTATCAAGGACGCGCGCGCCAGGCGCGAAAAGGCCGAGATCGGGCCTGACGACCTGCGCAAGGTCGAGGACATGGAGATCGAGAAGGTCGTGCACCGGCAGGCCTCGGTCGGATTGAAGCTCGCGACCGACGGCGAATTCCGCCGCTCCTGGTGGCATTTCGACTTTCTTGCGAAGCTCACCGGCTGCGAGCTGTTTCACCCCGAGACCGGCATCCAGTTCGCCGGCGTCGAGACGCGGCACGACGCGGTGCGCGTGATCGGCAAGCTCGACTTCCCGGCCGATCATCCGATGCTCGATCACTTCCGGTTCCTGAAAAAGCATGCGGATGCCGCCCACGTCACGCCGAAGATGACGATACCCTCGCCCGCGGTGCTGCATTTCCGCGGCGGCCGCAAGGCGATTTCCAGCGAGCTCTATCCCGATCTCGACGGCTTCTTCGAGGACCTCGGCAAGACCTACCGCAAGGCGGTGAAGGCCTTTTACGACGCCGGCTGCCGCTACCTGCAGTTCGACGACACCGTGTGGGCCTATCTCTGCTCGCAGGAGGAACTGAAGAAGGCGCGCGAGCGCGGCGACGACCTCGACGGCCTGCAGCAGATCTACGCGCGTATCATCAATTACGCGATTGCCGAGCGGCCCGCCGACATGGTGATCTCGACCCATGTCTGCCGCGGCAACTTCCGCTCGACCTGGATCTCGTCGGGCGGCTACGAGCCGGTCGCCGAGACCTTGCTGGCCGGCACCAATTACGACGGCTATTTCCTCGAATATGATTCCGAGCGGGCCGGCGGCTTCGAGCCGCTGCGTTTCCTGCCCAGGGGCAACAAGGTCGTGGTGGTCGGCGTCGTCACCTCCAAGAGCGGCGCGCTGGAAAACAAGGACGACATCAAGCGCCGCCTCGAAGAGGCCGCCAAGTTCGCGCCGCTGGAGCAGCTCGCGCTGTCGCCGCAATGCGGCTTCGCCTCCACCGAGGAGGGCAACATCCTCTCCGAAGAAGAGCAGTGGGCGAAGCTCCGGCTCGTGGTCGAGACCGCGAACGAGGTGTGGGGGAAATAGGGGCCGTTCGCTGGCGGAGCTGGCCAAAGGGCTCTCCTCATCCCGAGGAGCCGCGCGTTTCGCACGGCGTCTCGAGGGATAGGCCGCCATCGTCATTGCGAGCCAACGGGTCGGCGCAAAGCGCCGCCCGATGACAGGCTACGCGAAGCAATCCATCGCGCGGCAAATTTGAAGATGGATTGCATCGTCACAAGTGCTCCTCGCAATGACGGGGCAGTGCCGTAGGGTGGCGCAAAGGCGCATCTCGCGCCGTACCACCTCTTGCGTGGAATGGTGGGCACGCAGCCTGCGCCGCGCAGTCGCGCGCTCCAGCCGCTTTGCCCACCCTTGCAAACTGTCAAAGACTAGGCCCCGCTGCACCGACGTCATTGCGAGCGTCAGCGAAGCAATCCATGGGGCGGCAAATTCGAAAGATGGATTGCTTCGTCGCAAGTGCTCCTCGCAATGACGGGACATGCATTCTCGTTCTCGCGGCTTGTTGCGCCCGAGCTTTACCAGAAAATCTCTCGCCCTTTGAAAACAGAGGGCGCGGGGAATGCCGGGTGCCCAATGCACCCGCAGCCTCGTGCGCGCTATTGGTTAGTCAAGTATGCGCACGAGTATTCACAGCGGAGGCACCGGAAACATCCGGCATTCCCCACGCAATGGTTTTACGGCTTATACGTGATCTCCCCGGCGACGAATTCCTCTTGCCACCGTCGCCGCGCGGATTGAATGACACATCGAACACCGGTTGGGCCGATGGTGCCTCCACGCGGCTTAGCATCAACAACGGATGCCAGGACCACACGACTTCGCCGTCCGCAACACTGCCGCTCGTCTCGCGCGCCTTGCTCGATCGCTCACGAATCTCTTCGCCCTGCAATCTCATGCGCACATGACATTGTCGCGTCCACCGCATCC
>WNGQ01003323.1_pt1 | contig 22821 bp, 27 predicted proteins | sample 5407661 | NCBI WGS metagenome assembly WNGQ01 (sample SAMN13153382, study PRJNA577476) | soil metagenome | isolation source: 60 cm soil or saprolite under Garry oak tree replicate 2 | place: USA:California | collected 2016-06-15 | reverse complement strand
GGAAGGGTTCAGCCCGAGACAGAGATATCTGGAGCTAAGGCAGGAGATGGGTTACCCTCTGGATCGATTCAATGACGGCGAGGCCGGGCTCCGCCGAGTGGTACCTCCCGCGATTATCAAACTGGTGGGCAACTACTGGGCAGAAGTTGATGTTCACGAAGAGATAGACTCCTTTGACAAAAGGAAATCTTCAGTGTCTTGGGGCGTTCCTACAGAGGTCAACAATCGCATCATTCAACGGCTTCATTCTGAGAATCCGGAGAAGACAATTCGTCGTCGAGAAATTGTCGAAGTTGTTGGTTGGGACCCTGCACAGCTTCGAAACTTTGCCGCGACAGAAAGGTCCAGACCCTAGCTGCCGGACTCCGGAACAGGTAGCGGACCGATTATTCGATGAGGCTTGTAGGGTTCTTCTAGCCTTTTCATGTCATCTGGCGAGAGCCTGACTTCGAGCGAGCTGACAGCATCTTCCAAATGCTCAACTTTAGTTGCTCCGATTATTGGAGCGCAGACTCCTTTGTGGAGTAGCCAAGCCAGAGCAATTTGAGATACGGTCACATCTTTCTCCTTTGCAATCTCTTCGGCACGTTCGACAACGTCGAAATCTTCTGGTCTGAAGAATCTCTCGGCGAAATACTTGTCAGACCGGTACCTTGGAGTATCTGTTTTTCCTCCCCGTTTGTATCTGCCTGTGAGGAAGCCGCGGGCTAAGGGGCTCCACGGAATCAGAGCTATTCCTTGGTCCTCGCAGAACGGAGTCATCTCTCTCTCCTCCTCGCGATAGCAAAGATTGTAGTGGTTCTGCATCGAGACGAACCGGGCGAGGCCTAGTCGGTCGCTCGTGAAGAGAGCTTTAGCAAACTGCCAGGACCACATGCTCGACGCGCCGATGTAGTTGACCATTCCTTTTCGAACGAGATCGGTTAGCGCAACGAGCGTCTCTTCGATCGGTGTGGCATAGTCCCAGCGGTGAATCTGGTAGAGGTCGATTCTGTCCGTCTGCAGTCGTTTGAGACTCTTTCTCGCCTGGTCCATGATATGGTATCGCGAGAGGCCTTCCCTGTTCGGTCCCTCGCCAGTGCTCAGTCTCACCTTTGTGGCTATGACAACATCGTCTCGATGATCCTTCAAGAGCTCTCCAACGATCTCTTCGGACCTTCCCTTGGAGTACACGTTTGCTGTATCAAAGAAATTCACGCCGAGGTCTAGAGCACGATTCACTATAGGCCTCGCCTTGTCATCCTCGACCATCCATTCTTCCGAGTTGCCGAGGGACATGGTTCCGAGGCAAATTCGGGAGACTTGCATTCCCGTGGAGCCTAGACGGGTATACTGCATTGAACGAGCCGACGCAATGGCCTTCTGGTCCTGTTTAAGAGTTCTAAGAAAACAGACGCGATCTGCGTAGCTGATGCCGATCTTCATGTTGATTCATTTTGATTAGGAATGAGAATGTGCCCAGTATGTCGATCTATCCTTTTAAGAGAGTGTAGAGCAGTATACCTGCGGGTATCCGCGCGCCTTAGGTAAGGGAAAGGTATGGGTCAGTAGGATGTTTAACAAACGATACATTCCATTGTTAGTGGCGTTTGCTCTCATTACCATCACGTTCGCATATGCTGCTACGCAGATCGTCTTCAACAATAGTGTCAAGGTAAACTTGGGCGCGAACGTAGGAGTGACTCCATTGCAGTCCACCCAATTCCCCTCATGTCCAGCAGCAGGCTCTCCCACTTACGCTACGAGTGGCACCGCTCTTCCGACTCAGAATTGGAACATCTCGACTGGCGGCCAGCAGACTCAGTACATGTGCGAAGAGAACACGGGCACTGGCAACGACGCGGCTAGCGTGACAATAACCGGAAGCGGTGGGACAACAATTGCGGCAGGATGCCCTGTACCGCTATTGTCGACGAACAACCTCGGATATGCCGTCGCGGGCGGACCTACCGGCGGTACATTAGGTGCGGGCGGCGTTGCACAATGGTCGATAACAATCTGCGCGAATAGTAATCCCGCCGATGTCGGGTCTTTCTCGTTTACAGTGACAGTCAACTAGAGCTTAGCGGATACTGAAGGTCCTGAATATTCTTCTCTAGCACATACGTTTCCACGTTCTACGAGCCCAAGCGAGCCCGGCAACTCGAACAGCTGCCACAATATTTGGATCAGAGTGTGTTGTTGGAGACGTAGTCTGATCTTTTCGAACTCTTGACTTAGGCGAAGAAAAATGGAGAGTGAAGAGACTACGCCTCCACCTGTTGAGGGATTTAACTTGTTTGCGGTTTCTCGGTTGGCCGGTCGCTCGTGCAACATCCGGGTCCACAACATCCACAGCAGCAACATCCCATTCGCGCTTCACCTCGGTAAGTTAGTTACAAAAGTGAAGTATTTAACTGGGGAAGTTCCCTTATGGTAACTAGGTAACGAAATGGTTAGACAGAAGGAAGGGGAACCCTGTTGCATTTGTCCTTGCCCGTGCGAGGGGCTCGTTGATGTTATCGGGAAGAAATGGGTACTATGTGCCTTGGCTCAACTTGGAAACGAGGGAACATTGCGGTTCAACCATTTGGCTCAGAAGCTTCCGGGCATAAGCGCGAAGACCCTGAGCGATGTGCTGAAAGATCTGCAACGAAACGGACTTGTGAAACGCGTAGCTTATCAGGAAATTCCTCCACGGGTCGAGTATTTTCTGACCCGAGAGGGGAGAGAGTTGACAATGCTTGTTGCACCCCTGATGGTTTGGGCTGACAAGAAGACGGGACTAATTCAGTTGGACGCCTAACCTAGTTCTTGCGAGAACGAGACGTCACAAGTTCCTGAATTCGTTGCTCCAATTGTAGTCCGTCCTTTCTGAGCTCGGAAACTCGCAAACGGGTCTTGTCTACGAAATGTTGGTCGTCGAGCGTGTCTAGGTTGATTAGCACATTGCTGGCGGCTCCTTCAATTGCAGCTCGTGCTGCGGCCACTGATGTCGTAACGTCAGAGAGCGCATTGGCCGTGCCATATTTCGCGACATCTCCCCCGAGGCGTAGAATCCCGACAGAAGAGTCAAGCGTTCGTAGAGGCACTTCGGCCGCTTTGACAGTGGCTTCTTGAATCGCTTTTCTTCGAACGTCCGGCTCGTCTTTGGGCAACTTGAATGCCTGCATAACAGCATTGAAGGATTCAGCGTCCTCGACAACCAGTCCCAAGAACCTCTGGCGAAGATCCTCTCCCTTACGAACAACCTCCTGCAGCCGTTCGCTATCTTGCGCCGTGTCCTTCTTGGCTAATGTTATTCTCGCAACCATGCAGACGAGTCCCGCCGCAAGTGCACCCATATAGGCCGAGACACTCCCCCCTCCCGGCGTCGCTTTCTTTGAAGCAACTTCTTCCGAGAAAAGTGAAAGGCTCATCTCTGTAAGGCCTGAAAGGCTGGGGGTGAATAGTCGCTTCTCCAAAATTTGTTCACGGCTGAAATTCTCTAGTTTCAGATAGAATTCGGCTGAATCAACTAGGGCGTCCATCGGCACGAGTCCTACGATCTCGCTGCCAACCACTGGGACACCATATCTCTCGGCGAAAAGCTTGACGAGCTCTTCGGCTTTGAAGAGCTGGCTCTTGTGATAATCTGTCATGTTCATTGAGACTTGGACAATTCCGCGTTCTTTCAGCTCGAAGCCGAGAGCCTTGACGTAGGCTAGGCCTCCATCTTTCGCCCGAAGCTGGTGCGCGATCTTCTTCGCGATCGCAAGGTTGCTCGTCCCAACGTTAACGTTGTAAGCGATCAGTATTTCCCGGGCGCCCACAGCGGTAGCTCCCGCAGTCGGATGAATCTTGTCGGGGCCAAAGTCCGGTTTCTTAGCAGGGTCTCTGCCTATCTTGTCGCGGAGTCCCTCGAATTCGCCTGCCCTCACATCTGCAAGATTTCGTCTCTCAGGCCTCAAAGCGGCTTCCTCATAGAGGAAGACTGGAACATGAAATCGCTCCGCCAATTCTCTGCCGAAATCTTTCGCTAGGGCTAAGCAATCGTCCATCGTCGCCCCGGACAGGGGTACGAACGGGACGACGTCTACCGCCCCCATCCGAGGATGCTCACCCTTGTGTTTCGTGAGGTCAATGAGCTCAACAGCTTTCGCTGATCCAGCAAGCGCGGCTTGTTTTACAGGACCGGGTTCACCAACGAAGCTTATCACTGAGCGATTGTGGTCCGGGTTCGATTCTACATCTAGCAGGGTGACGCCCGGAGATGATCTGATGGCATCTGCGATTGAGTTGATTATTTCTTGTCTTCGTCCTTCGCTGAAGTTTGGCACGCACTCTATGAGCTTCAATCTTCTCTTGCCATGTCCCGGGTCTGCTTTGGGTCTTAAAGCCTGAGAGACCCTTGAACAGCCAGTTTCAGACTTCGATCTGATTTGGGGGAGGGTTGACTTCTATCCTATGATCGATTAGTTTCTCGAAGTCGCCTGAGAAGTAGAACCGTCCCTCAAGTCTGGTCCCTTCAAGTGCTAGTCTGCACCAATATTGATCGTCTTCCCACATCTCGTCGAATGGTAGAGCGTCGATTTTGAACCATTTGAGCCGGCCTTCTCGTCCGTCTATGGGTACTCCGATGGATTGATGGGCGAGGAATGCGTGGACGATCCAATCGGGATTCTCGCGCTGGCTGTTCTTGTAGAAGTGTAGGAGGCCGATTTGTTCTGTATTCTCTACGATGAGTCCGGTCTCTTCGAAGACCTCTCTAACAGCGCAAGTCTGAGGCTCTTCATTGGGTAGTATCTTGCCGCCGGGAGCGTTCCATTTTCCCTGACCGAAAAGTCCTTTGGATTTCTTGAGGAACAAAACCTCGTTGTCTCTGAGTATGAAGCATACGGTCGCTTGTATAGTCAAAGGTCGGAATTTCTCAGGAGGTTTTCTTCTGCTTGAGAATGATAATGGCTTGGGCTAGGTCGCCTCCAGATTGCTGGAGAGCTTTAGCAGCTTCGTCTACTGATACTCCTGCTTGTGAGGCGACGAGCTTTGCATCTTCCTGCGTAGACGCCCCAGCGGGACCTTCTTCACGGGCTGTTCCTCCACCAACTTGGTAGACTGTCTGTCCCTGGACCGTGACGATCGCAACTTCGGGAGCGTCGATTACTATTCTCTTTGAGGCCGACTCGATGATGACTCTGGTCACATCGTCTACCTGTTTGACCTGCATGCCCATGCGTTGCATCATCCGGTTCGCTTCTCTAGGGTTGATCCGACGTTGCATGGCGAAACTTTCAACCGTCTTTAGTTACTGATTGTTAAGTCTATCAGCTTTCAACTCCATGTCGGACTTTTACCGCTACGCCAATTTTGAAGCTGAGCATTTCTTCTGCGTTGAAGAAGCTTCTGCCGACTGCCAGCAGGCGATCCTTCTCGTCGACTACGAGAACTTCTTCTGCGGGGCGAAGTTCCGGATCGACCTGTTGAACGTGTTTGCAGAACACGTTACCTCCCTTCTTGATGAACTCCTCGATCCCAGGGACGACCTCGACCCTTAGTCTCGGTGGTTTGAAGATACCTCGAAGCGCCTGTCCTCCAGAGATCGATAATGCGAGCAATCCGTCCTTTGGTCGATAGGTTGCTAGTAGTTCGCTGTCATGGTAGATGTGTCGGATTCTGTGAGTATTAGGGGACCGTGTTATCAGGATGGTTTTAGGGAAGGCTTTGCTTGCGCCCTTGCCAAACTGGTAGTTGGCCACGACCCTTATTCTTCTCAGCTCGTGAAGGCGGGGTTTTACGAGCTGGAGGGGCATTCTAAATCCGATACCTACATAAGCATCCTGAGAGCCTATTTCTAACGTTCTCGCCTAGAGGCATCCTGAACTCATGTTCTGTGAGATTTGTGGACACGAGATCGTCGGCAAACCTGGAAGATCGCTGGTGGAAGGAGCAACCCTCATCGTATGCCAACAATGCTCGAGTATCGGCACTAGGCTACCCAGTTTTTCGGAAAGGCCCCGCCGCCCTATGATAGCCCCGTCGCATACACACGCACCCATCGAGAGGCTGCCGAAAGCGGTTGAAGAATCTGATCTTATCGAGGAGTATCCCCGCGTCGTAAAGGAGGGCCGTGAGAAGCTCGGTATCTCACAGCAGGACTTGGCGTTCAAGGCGAAGGAGAAGCTGACGGTAATTCAGAAGATCGAGATTGGCAAGATGCTGCCGACGATGAGGCTCTCGAAGGAACTGGAGCATATTCTCAGAGTCAGACTGCTTGTTCCACGGGAGGAGCTTGAGCTTCCCTCTCCACCTCGCAAGGCTCCGCCGGCTCCTGTAGTCACTCTGGGTGATGTGGCTTTGGTGAAGCACAAGCAAGATATTGACAAATAACCGATTTAGCACCGTGTAGTGGGGACGAATCCGATCAGCTGATTGCTCAATCTTTTCGATTGTTTGTCGGGGCTTTTTTTCTCAGAGTAGTTCTCCAGTAACAGTACACATTAATTGCGAATTTCCTCTAGGACGACGCTATGCCAAAACCAGCAGTCAAGTCCTCTTCTTCTCCGGGTTTGACCTTTGAGGAATTTCGAGAACTTGTCAGCAAGCTAAGAAACGTGTCCGAGGTCCTGGCCAGAGAATTGACTAATCATTCGGGGAGCAAGAAGGCGGAAAAGTTGTCAAGAGAATGTCACGATCTGTCTGTCGCAATTGTGGGTTTCTGGGGTCAAGGCGCCTAAGCCCTAGGCTAAGTCACGGCTAACACAATCTAATAACCGTCGTATTCAGGGGGAGAGTTGTTGAATCTCCTTTCCGATTCTCGATGGAACAATCTGGACTTGAGCCTTCGAAAACTCATGTTCAAATTCTCGGTGTTGCTGGAACCAGTCTAAGAATATGGCTAACGCCGCCACCTCGCTCATGGGCTGGTTGGTAACTGATACATTCCAGTCGGCGAGTTTGAAGATCTCTCCCGGCACCTTCTCAGACCCGACGACTACGAGAAGATCCTTGTCAGGGTCTTGAATTGCTGGGAGTATTTTCGGTAGTGGCAGTCCATAGGCTGTCAAGTGGACTATTCGTCCACCTATAGCCCTCCAGTCCCGGATCGCTTGCTTCCACGGTTTTCCACTCTGGACCTCGAAGGGTCCCCCGAACCTGTTTGTCACATCGCGAATTGTGGATTCCACAACCTTGTCCTCCTGGTCCGCTATTATGACTCCGTCAGCGCCCAAGGCCCGAGCGGTGAGGCAGACGTGTGTGGTTACTCGTGAGTCTCTGAAGACTCGGTGGCCTATCCGGAGAATGAATATTCTCGCCAATGCTGGCGGTTTGGTCGATTGGGGTAATAGATTAAATTGGAGAAGCGCACACTATAGGGTGTATCGAGGGTTATCAGAGATTATGACGAATCATCACGATGATCTTGCACGTCTGGCCAGCTTCTTCGGAGGAGAAGAGGCCATCAGCGTCGTTAAGGCGCTGGCCCAAGCTGGGACAACCACTGACGATGTAATTGCGACCCAGGCTAACGTCCGGCTGAACACGGCTCGGAAGGTTCTCTACAAGCTCTACGATCATGCCCTGGTGACTTGCCAGAGGTCAAGGGATGAGAAGACTGGATGGTTCATCTATCACTGGAAGCTTCAGCCAGACCAGCTGGACGCTTTCGTTCGGAGTAGGAAGAAGAAGGCTCTAGAGACGTTGCGGACCCGTTTGGAGTTTGAGAAGAGTCATAGCTTCTTCATGTGCAAGGAATGCTTGAACGTGCGTGTGACGTTTGAGGACGCGATGGAGTCGGCTTTCCGATGCAGCGGCTGTAACGGCCAGATGGTAAGTGATGATAACCGTAAGACTATACAGTTGCTGGAGGATCTTTCGCGTAAACTGGAATCGGAGCTTTCCGACCGACCTGCGGCTTTCGTTACCGAGAAAGTCTGATCCATAGAGAGGACTGGTCTTGGCTGAGGGTTGGCAGACAGCCACCCTTGCTGAGAAGATTCCTGAAACAGTTCTGAACCGAGGGCCCAAGCCTGTTTGGAATGTTCTCTCGAGAGAGGCTCAGGGTCTAAGGGTAGACTGGGAAATTGCTGCTCCACAGCAATGGTTGCAGGTCCGGGCTCGGGGCGAGGATGCAGAGACATTCCTCAACCTTGTCAGGGAAAAGTTTGGGGAAGCACCTGTGCTCCGTTCGAAGGTGGAGCGCTGGGATGTTCGCAAGGGATTCATCACTGGATCAGGAAGAGTAGGATTCGGCGTCTATATCGACTTAGGAATTCTTGAGCCTGCGCGAAAAGACGCGCTCTATCCTTTGCACAGAATGAGAGCTCAGCTATCCGATGGTGCTTCGAAATCATCCCGAGAGATTCTGGCGGAGAACGGTCTCGCGGACTATTTTCCTGTCGACGTGATTGTTATCGAGCTTCAGGGAGAGAACGTCACGGTCGAATTAGCTGACAGGACCCGAGACCAGCTCATGTGGTGGAGGAAGCTGCTCTTCGACCGGGTGATCGCCGCCGGAATCGATAGGGGCTATGCTGAGAAAATAGTCCAGTCAGAAAATCTCGGACTGGACATCATAAAAATCGAAACACTATCACTGTTAGTGCAGTGCCTTGTCTGCAAGTTCGACACTGACGCGCCGGGAGTCATTGCAAAGATTGGACGTCGCCTCAGGGGAGTCGAATTGACCTCTTTCCGGACGCCTGCTAAGGTAGCGTTCGCCCATAGAAAAGCTAAAGGAGGAATTAGCTAGCCTTGTTCCCTGTGATTCTTCTTATTGCACGTTTAGAGTAGCCGAGTTCTCGAAGAACTTGGGTTGTGTCCTGCCCCAGCGTAGGAGCGGGACTCGAGAAACGTTTTTCTTGTTTGAATAGCTTGATGGGCGAGGTCATCTGCGGTATTCCGGATTTCATCTTCTTGAAGAGACCCCGATGTTTGATTTGGGGATCCCTGACAACATCGCCGATCTTGTAGACTGGTGCTGAGGGGATTCCGTTCTGATTGAGGAGCTTGTTCCAGTATGCTGCGCTTTGTTCCTTCAAACGTCGCGATAGTATCGAGACTAGTCGCTGTCGGTTTCGGACTCGTTGAGGATTAGTGCTGAACCGTCTCTCTTCTAAGAGCCTCTCTAGTCCGAGGCTCTGACAGAGTCTTTGAAACTGTTGGTCATTACCCACCGCAATTATGATCTCCCTGTCTTTGGCGCTGAAGGCTTGGTAAGGTACGATGCTGGGATGAGCTGAACCCATTCTCACGGGTTCTTTTCCGGTCGCGAAATAGTAGGTTGCCAGATAGCTAAGCCAGGAAACGATCGAATCGTAGAGTGAGATGTCGATGTAGTCTCCTCTTCCAGTCACGAGCCGACGGGAGAGACATGCTAGGATTGCTGTTGATGCGTAGTGGCCGGCGGCGATGTCTGCTACAGGGATGCTGACTCTGACAGATGGACGGCCCTCTTCGCCAGTGGTGCTCATGATGCCGCTCATAGCGAACGCGACAAGATCATACCCGGGCCGGTCACGGTAGGGACCTGTCTGTCCGAATCCTGAGATAGAACAGTATACGAGGGCTTTGTTTACTCGCCGGAGTCTCGGATAGTCGAGGTTGAACTGGGCTAGTGCCCTGGGACGAAAGCTCTCGACCAGGACATCAGAATCCTGCGCTAGCTGCCGGATTACCTTCTGGGCAGCAGAGGTCTTGAGGTCAAGCGTGATGCTCTTTTTTCCACGGTTGAGGCTGAGAAAGTAATAGCTGAGGTCCTTGACGAAAGGTGGTCCCCAAGCACGAGTCTCGTCCCCGGACACCGGTTTCTCAACCTTGATGACTTCCGCTCCGAGGTCTGAGAGTATCATTGTGCAGAAGGGTCCCGCAAAATCCTGGGTCAGGTCTATTACCCGTAGACCTTTGAGTGGTAGAGCCATGCGCTTATCTCAGACTCTAACCACTTAATGCCTAGCTTGACTGCTCGCGAGGCTTTCAGCATCCCGGAGAAGCCTCTAGCTGAGGTCCTGGTCGAAGGCGAACTATCGCCGTTCGAACACGAGACTCTCTACCGAGTTTTGAGGAAGGGATTCCGGCTTGATCATCCATCGTACACGGAGCTCTTGGACGAGGATTTGGCCACCCGAATCAACATAACGTTCCACCATCCCTACGCTTCGACGATCTTTACAGATGTCTTGCAGGAAAACTGGCGTGTCCTCAAAGAGCTGCTCAGACAGGTCAGATATCGTAGAGGAAAAGCCGGCGCCGCTGTTACCTTGAGTTTCATAGGAGAGGAGAATACGCTGGTATTCAAGTCTGGAATTCTTGAGGAGAAAGAGTTGAGCTCCGCCCTCGACCAGATAGGACACCTTACAGGGATTCTGGGTCAGATGCTGCGTCCCGAGACGATGGAAAAGCCGCTGAGACTGGTCGAGGCGGTCTACGACAAAAAGTCTGATAGGTGGCACGAATTCAAAGGATTCACTTCGACCAGTAGGGACGAGAGTTATGTTTTCGACGAGTCAGTATTCCGCTGGATACGGTTGAAAAGTCGAGAGAAATGAGTGACGATTTTCTTCCTCGCGCCCACTCGAAAAGGTTGGGGGAGCTGGAACGGTCGAACTGGAAGAGCCTTCGGGACGGACGAAATATCCATCGAATAGATCCGGCGATCAGAGAGGTTGTCACATTGCTCAACGGGAAGGGATACCGGACATTTTCATCATGTAGCGGGGGGCATCCGACTAATCCTCGATGGAAGGTCAACCGTCACGAGAGCGGATACCTTGCATTCTCTCCGCCGTCTAACGTGGCCTTCGCGCTGTACCTTGGTCTTCGAAAGAAGAATAGTGATTTCACCGTTGAAGCGCAGGCGGTCATCGACGACGGAGACGGGGGAGACAGGGAGACTGTTTGTACTCGATTCTACTGGCAACTATCAGATAGAAAAAAACACAAGCTAGAACACTACCACAAGCTATTCTCACAAATGAGAAAAATTATTGAGGGTCTCCCAAGGGCACCGGGTAACGGAAACGAGGTCCTCACCGGTCTCTTTGGCAAGGAAAATCTTCAGACTGGTCTGAGGATCGTTAAAGGGCAAATGAAACGATTCACAGCTAACTAGTTTGATGACTCCCGAGGTCGAGATTGTGGAGAAAGGACTAGCGCAATGACCAACGGCGGGAGGACCTTGCTTTCAGCAGATTACAAGGCTCCGGGAGGAAAGTTGCTAAGAGTCCGATTGAGAGAAACAGGGGGACGAATCGAGTCCGCAAAAATCTCCGGAGACTTTTTCCTGATTCCGGAGGACAGTCTCGCGAAGCTTGAGAAGATGTTGGAGGATGTCCCCTTGAGAGAGAAGGAGCTGAAGCTTCTGGTGGATCGTTTCTTCCGAGGAACCAGTGCGCAGGGGCTAGGAGTGGCGCCGGATGATTTTGTCAAAGCAATACTCGCCGCAAAACCTGGGGAGTCAGGGTCCTGATGGAGACTTGGCGACTAGTCGATCTGGAGTACCGGGACGATCCGTTCATGAACATGAGCGTGGAGGAGGCTATTCCGCGGGCGGTTGGCGAGGGGAAGGCTCCGAACAGTGTTCGTTTCTGGCATAACTCAAATACGATCGTCCTTGGATGCTTCCAGTCCGCGCCGCTCGAGGTCAACTTCGATGCGTGTCAGGAGACTGGGACCACGGTGGTCAGACGGTTTACTGGGGGAGGGGCGGTCTATCATGATGCTGGCAACCTGAACTATGCGATATCATTGAGGAGGGGGCATCCACTGGTCCCGGATGCTGATCTTCAGCTTGTCTTTCAGAGACTCTCACAAGGAGCCGTTGAAGGATTGCGAGGTCTCGGAGTAAACGCTGAGTTTCAACCGATCAACGATATTCAAGTCGAAGGAAAAAAGGTCTCCGGTGCCGCTGGAAGCGTCAGATGGGGAAGCGTATTCCATCACGGTTGCATCCTAGTGGCTTCTGACCTGTCGATTCTCGGACGGGTCTTGAATGTTCCAAAGGTGAAGCTCGCCGACAGGCATGTTGCTAGTGTGCAGAAGAGAGTCACGACTATTCGTGACGAGCTGGGGAAGGAGGTAACGACGAGGGATGTGAGGGACGGGATAGTTCAGGGAATCGAGAACTCGTACCATGTACGATTGGAAGAGGGAACGTTGACGAAGAGTGAGCTATCAACCGCGAAAGAACTCTTTGACACCAAATACAGCAAATCCACGTGGAACTTGGAAAAATAATGTTGAAGGGCTTTGACAGGCCCATGTCTCGACTGAGACGCAGTATGAAAAATTAAACTGAAAAGTAGTAGAAATAGTTGGGTCGCTTTTTCTATCCAACTACTTCCACTTCAATCTATGAGCGGCCTGTCCTTACGGCTGACAGAAATCCGATCGTTTCTGCTGCCAGTGAGTCAGTTCGTAGCATGGCCGATATTCTTCCTTCTGGCCTCAGCAATCTCTCAGCAACCAGCATACTTTCTTGCTCTACTCCTAGTTCTAGCCGCCGACGTCATCGATAAGTCTCCGCGAAACAGGGGTCTCTTTCGAGACTTGGTTGCGGGAGGCGCGACGACTGTTCTGGCACTGTTCCTTAACGACCTAAATGGCGTTGTCATCGGCGCGATTGTTGCAGTAGCCGCGACATTTCGGGTCGTCCAGAAGCTGAACTGAAAGAGACAGGTTCTCATCTGCGCGCGTTTGGCGCATGTTCAATCCTCTACGGGACAGTTTCGACGGATCTGCATTTTCCCCGTCGCGTGTTGTGAAGGTAACTTTCTTCAACTACATTTCCGGACCATGTCGGATGTCAAACTATGCCAATAGTCAAAGTCTTGATGTATGGTGGGCGGACTCAGCAGCAGAAGGATGATCTAGCACGCGCCATTACCGATGCGGTAGAGAATATCGCTAAGGCTCCGAGGGATCAGACGATCGTGGTCTTCCAAGAGGTCGCAAAAGAACACTACTACATCGGAGCCAAGAGAGCATCCTAGCTCTCTTCAAACAAGAACAGTATTTTGTGTAGAAGAGAAGGTCTACAAGCAATAGTCTTCGAACCGGCCTAATCCAATCGAGGTTCTGGGTTGCAGTACAAGTACACTGTTCTGACCAACACGACTATCGGGGCTTTCATGTCCCAGCTGGACGGTAACATCGTCCTCATCGCTCTCCCAACAATCACCCGGAGCCTGAACGCTTCTGCGTTCGAAGCTCTCTGGGTCCTCATGGGCTACATTCTGATGACTGCTGTTCTACTCTTGGCTTTCGGCCGGTTGGCCGACATGTACGGCAAAGTTAGGCTTTACAATCTCGGCTTCGCGGTCTTCACCATAGGCTCTGGCCTGTGCAGTCTGTCTATCAACGGTGGAATGCTCGTCTTCTTCCGTCTCGTACAGGGAGTAGGAGCAGCACTCATCTGGGCCAACAATGCTGCAATTCTGACAGACGCATTTCCACCGAACGAGCGAGGACGAGCTATCGGCGTCAACCTCGTGGCGGGCATTAGCGGCTCAGTTATCGGACTCATTCTAGGGGGCATTCTAACTGTGGCGTTGGGCTGGCAGTCTATCTTCTGGATTAACCTGCCAACAGGAGCGTTCGCAACCTTCTGGGCTTACAAGAAGCTGCGAGAACTAGGCACAGTCCATCATGAGAGAATTGATCTGCCGGGCAATGTCCTGTTTGCGGGGGGACTAACAGCGTTTCTAGTTGGTCTGACTCTTGGCGCATTGTCAGGATACACTCTGGTTGATGTTGCGTCGATGGGCTTGGGCTTGTTGATGGTTGGCGGCTTCGTGTATGTGGAACTGCACTCTCGCACTCCGCTGATGGATTTGACACTGTTTAAGATTCGAGCCTTCTCCGCAGGCATACTCAGCAACTTCCTAGCTTCGATAGCCCGGAGCGGCGTTTCTCTGGTCCTTACAATCTACTTCCAAGGAGTGCTGATCTACGACGCTTTCAAAGCTGGGCTTGCCCTGATACCGTTCGCGGTAGCGTTTGTCAGCCTGGGACCCCTAAGCGGCTACCTCTCTGACAAATACGGACCTCGATTCTTCACGACAGCCGGCCTCTCGATATCGACCGCTGGCCTGATAGGGCTCGCGCTTATCCCCACGAACGTCTCCTACACAGTTCTTGCGCTCCTCATGGTCCTTGTAGGAGCTGGAGGAGGAATGTTCGTAGCGCCAAACATCAGTTCTATCATGAGTTCCGCCCCAGTAACTAGGAGGGGTGTTGCTTCAGGAATGTCTGCTACTCTGGTGACTACTGGAGCTCTTCTTAGCCTCTCAATCTCATTCGCCGTCCTAGCAACCAGCATACCGATCAACGTTCTGCAGGCAATATTCGCCGGACTACAGCTCCCATCGGGAGCCACTCCGAGCGTGGACCTCTTCATCGCGCCAATGCACACCATCTTCTGGATTATGGCAATCATGAGTCTGATAGCAATAGTTCCTTCTGTCCTGAGAGGTCGAGGAGTTGGAGTGGCTGTCGACCAGAAACTAGAGGTCCGTGAACAAGTAGCATGAAGAGACCAGTCGGGACATTGGTAGTTTGCTGGCGGGGATTTGTTAACCATTATCTATCCGTTTTGTGTGGTCATTAATCATGGTCCTAGTCGCCAAGGATATTGTCGAGAAGGATTTCCTCTCCCTTTCGCGAAACACGAGCGCGCTTGAAGCCGCGCGTCAGATGAAGGCGAAGGGCCACGGTTTCGTAATAATCGCGTCAGCCGGTGGCGTTCCGGAGGGCATTGTTACAGAATGGGATTTTCTGGCAAAGATTACGGCAGAAGGTAAGGATCCTGGCGATGTGAAGCTCGGCGACATAATGGCCAGCAACCTAGTCTCGGTCGATGGAAACGAGGGCATAGACCAGGTTGCTCAGATAATGACTCAGAAAGGAATACGACGGGTTCTCGTTATCTCAGATCACAAGGTTCTCGGGGTAATCACTGCCAAGACTATGCTGTCGAGGTTGAAGGAGTACATCGATCGCGTATCCTCCCAGATCGCCCGACTACAATCACCAATGTACTAGACTTCTGTTTACTCGCGCCACTGGCGCTCGTGTTGCGCTACCCAGACCGCCTTGATGAAGTCCTTGTACCCACTTGTTATCTCTACGTAGGCGCGCTCTACATCACCCATATTCGGAATGAGCTGTTTGAGGTCCTCAGGCAACTCTGTTTCCTTCTGAGGTCGGTGAAAGAGCCCCTTGAACTGTCCAAGACGACCGGCGAGTTTGTCAGTCCAGTCCTCTTTCCCAAGAATGCGCTCGAATAATGCCTTGAGATCGACTTCTTCCGTTACATCCGGCTCAAGGGCGAAAATATCCTCGGCCATCTTGTGAACATGCTTCTCGACGTCTTCAGCTATATCGTGCCAGCTGAACTTCATCGATGGAACATCCCTATCTCAGCCCTCCGCCTCGTACGTGTGCACGTCGTATCTCGGGATCCAGTAGAGGGATTCAATTCATCCATCAGCTATTCTGGAATCTCAGGAACCCAAGAATAGTATCGTAACCGTCGAGGAAAACAATGTTGTTACTGGCACCCCCACAAAGTCTCTTGGAGGGAGGCACTTCGAAGCAACATTTTAACCGAGGATTAGCCTCCTGTTAATTAGAGGTCGGGACCAATGCCCGCTACAATCCAGCCTAACAGTAGAGAGGATCTTGTAGCGGAGGTCACGAGGCTCAAGCGGGACCGGAACGCGGTCATATTATCGCACAATTATCAGGTCCCGGAGGTCCAGGACATTGCCGATTACGTGGGCGATTCTCTTGGGTTGTCTCAAGTTGCGGCCCGGACTCAGGCTGATGTCATCGTGTTTTGTGGGGTCCATTTCATGGCCGAGACCGCTTCGATCATATCCCCTCAGAAGAAGGTCCTTCTCCCAGACTTGGGAGCAGGCTGTTCCCTAGCTGCAACTATTGACGCTGATAAATTGCGGGCTTGGAAGAAGGAGCATCCGAACGCTGTCGTCGTCTCGTACGTTAACACGACGGCCGAGGTAAAGGCTGAGAGCGACTACGCTTGCACCTCAGGCAACGCCGTAAAGGTGGTGGAGCCTACGTTATGGAGAAGACCCAGCGGAAGATGGAGGTCTGGCCGGGAGAGTGTCATGTCCACGCTGGGATCACACCTGACGTCATTAACCGGAAGCTCGAAGAACACCGGGACGCGGAATTCCTGGTCCACCCGGAATGCGGGTGTGTCACACAGTTCCTCTACTTCTCCGAGAAAGGCGACTTCAACCTTCCAATGACGCAAGTCTACTCTACTGAAGGAATGGTCCGCCACGCGCGACAGTCATCGGCTAACAAGTTCCTAGTAGCTACTGAGACGGGCATTCTTCATCGGATGAAGAAGGAGAATCCTGATAAGACGTTCTTGCCAGTGAAGGAGGATGCTGTCTGCCAGTACATGAAGACCATAACTCTGGAGAAGGTCTACCGGTCGCTGAGGGACATGGTCTACGAGGTCAAGGTTCCAAAAGAGACCGCCGATAGAGCTAGGCTCTCTATCGAGAGAATGCTGCAGCTAGCCTAGGCCAAAGTCAATTGATGCTGGTGCAGTAATCAATCCAGGCCGGATCGTAGGTCTCACTGAAAATCAGACATGTCAGCGACACAACTCGCGCCTACCTAGACCGAATTGGATATCATGAGCCGATTCCGCCAAGCTTGAAGACTCTGTGTAGGCTTCACAAGAAGCACCTGCTTTCAATACCGTTTGAGAATCTTGACATTCACCTTGGACGACCGATAATTCTCAGTCACGATGCGTTCTACGAGAAGATCATCACTCACAAACGTGGAGGTTTTTGCTACGAACTCAACGGATCGTTTGCAGCGCTACTCACGAGCTTGGGCTTCAAGGCGCGCGTGCTTTCTGCACGAGTCGCGCTAAAGAATGGTGGTTTCACTCCAGAGTTTGATCACATGACTCTGTTGTTGACGATGAAGGATCGTTGGCTGGCCGATGTTGGTTTCGGAGACTCGTTTACTGAACCAAAACGCCTAGATTTTCAGGGTCCACAAACTGACAACGGAAGGATCTACCGTATCAATCGCAGAGCTGGAGGGAGGTTGCTGTCAAGATGGGATCGCGTGAAGAATCTCTGGGAGCCCCAATACCTGTTCAGTCTTCGACCAAGAAAGCTTGGGGATTTTGTTCGTAGATGCCGCTATCAGGAGACTTCTACGAACTCGCATTTCAAGAGAGGCCGAGTCTGCACTTTGTTAACAGGGAATGGAAGAGTGACTCTGACAGATTCGAAGCTCATTTTGACGAGGGGAGGTAGGCGTATTGAGCGGCCTGTCAAGGGTCGGGCGGAGTTCGATAGGTTGTTACGAAAATGGTTTGGCATAAGCCTCCAGAAAGATTCTAAGCGGAAGGTTTGATGGGCTCAATTTGCTCCGAGATACTTGTTTTCGAGATAGCTTACTAGTCCCGCCGGGTCGTACCCGTGGCCGAAGACTCGATTGAGTAGTTCCTTGGGTGGATATGTTGCTCCTGGTTTGTGGACGTTTTCTGCCAGCCATCCCTTTAGTGCCGGGATGCTCTTGTCTCCGCTGATTGGAAGTAGCTGTTTCTTTGTCAGAGTATTCCAGAGCATTCCCGCTATCACATTTCCGAGAGAGTAGCCTGGAAAGTTGGCGTATTGGCCCCAGCTCCAGTGGACGTCCTGCAGGACTCCTTGTGCGTCGTCGGGTGGTCTCTTGCCGAGATACTCCTCGATCATGTCATTCCAGACGGAGGGGAGTTCTGAGACTTGGACTGTGCCCTGCAACATCTTCTTCTCTAGTTCATATCTCATGGCGATGTGGAAGTTGTAGGTCAGCTCGTCCGCCTCGACCCGTATCAGGCTAGGTCTTACCGTGTTGAAGTAGGAGTAGACCTGGTTCTCATCGTAGCGTGATAGGAAGCTGAGGTTGGCTTTGAGGAGGGGGTAGGTCATCGAGGTGAATTGTCGGCTTCTTCCGACGATGTTCTCCCAGAACCGGGACTGTGACTCATGTACTCCTGAGGAGACACCTGTCCCGGTAGGTGTAAAGTCGAGTTCATGGTCCACTTGGAGCTCGTAAAGCGCGTGACCGCATTCGTGGATTAGGCCGAACATTGAGGCCTTGAAGTTCTTAGGCTCATACCTTGTTGTGATCCGTACATCATCCCCGGCGATTCTTGTCGAGAAGGGATGCGTGGAAACATCCTGCCGGAATCTCTTGCCAGGCATGTCGAGCATCGACGTGAGTTTCTGGTTTACCTGCTTCAACGCTTCAACATCATAGTCGGCCTCTTCCAACGGATGCTTCTCAGGGAATTTTCCCTCCTCGAGGGTTTTGGCGAGGATCTTCTTGAGTTGCGGGATGAGCACGGAAAAGATCTTGTCCAGATCATCTATCGTCAGTCCCTCCTCGAAGAGGTCCAGCAGCGCGTTGTAGGGATGTGTGGACGGGTTGAGATATTCTGCCTGCTTCCGTTTCAGATCAGTTATTTTCTGCAAGTGGGGCTGGAAAATTCGGAAGTCAGCCTTCTTCCGCGCTTCTCTCCAGGGGACAGAGGCTTCGACAGTAGCTTTCTGTAGCTGTTCCAGCAGATCTGCTGGAATCTTCTGGTAGAAATCCAGTTCTCTCTTGATGACTCTGATTACTCCCTTTTCCGCATCGTTGAGGGTCTTCTGCTTCTCAGCTTTCTCAATGAGACCGGCTAGGTCGAGGGTCATCTTCTGGCGTAGCAGTTCGATCTCTGCCTGGGCCTGACCTCTCGCAGCGGCACCGGCCTCGGGCATGTTGATCTCCAAATCCCATCCCAATAGGGCGGAGGTATGGGTCATCGCGGCGATCGGTTTGTACTTGGCTAGAAGGTCGAGAACAAGGGGATTGCTGAAGAGAGTCATCGAATCAGCTGGCAGTCCTTCACTGTTCACTATCTAAAAGCATTCGAACAGTTCGCACTCCTCTTTTCTGACCATAAATTAACGGTACACAAAGAAGCGACTCATATGATAAATAGAAACCTCTCTGAAGGGAGGTTCGAGTCTGAACAAGAATGGCCGATGCCGTGTTTCTCGTTCTTCTTGTTCTTCACGTTGGCTCGATAATCGCATGGATGGGAGGTGCTACATTGTTCGTTTCGGTCTTGACTCCCGCACTTCGAAGAATGTCTCCCGCATCGCGAGGCGAATTCGTCTTGTCCGTAATTCCATCTTACATGAGGTTCATCGGGGGAAGCTCGATCGCGGCCGCTGTGGCAGGGCTCGCGCTTTACGCCTACATCGCTCAGGTCGCGACCTCTCTTGCGCCATCCACCTCTGGTCTGATTTATATCCAGATCGGTGCAATCGTGACTCTCATCGTTCTTCTGATCGCGTTCGGCGTGCTAATACCAACTAGTAGGAAGCTCGTTGGACTGTTGAAGCAGTCAGAGAAACAAGCCGTACCCGGCGGTGACGCAACGATGTCTGCTCAGGTCGGAAACCTGCAGAAGAGACTAGGCATGGCTGCAAGGTTGGGAGTCTTCCTCCTCGCAGTGACTTTCATCCTGATGATTGTCGGGTCGAGCATCTAACTAGACTATTCAGGTGCCTGGGCTAGAGCGGGCCGAGCGAGTTCTTGTCTTAGTTGTTGGCATCCCTGACCCTAGATGAAACGAGGTAGTCGTCGGACCTAAGAATAGCTCCATCCAGCAATGATTGTTCCTTGGCTACTTGCATCTCGGAGCTCCACTGGAACCATGTGGGGATTTGGTCTTCGCGTGCAAGAACAGATGCATCGATGGTCCTCACTAGCAGTTTCCTCAAGGCTTCACTGTAGGACGGGCTAGCATGACTCTTTCCTTCCCGAGTTCTCGCATCCCACGTTTGCCAAATGTTAGCGTGTAAATGTCTCTCTGGAAGAGGGTCTTCCACGCCGATTATTAGCGCGTAGCTTTCCAAGTTGTTTAATGAACGGTGAAACTTGGAATTGTTCTCTTTAGCTTCTAGCTTGAGCCTCTTTCTGAGTCGATCTGTTCGGATTGAACCCTCGGTCTCGATTGATTCGAGAATCCTCAGTTCCATATCTGAAAGAATCTCTCTTTTGACAGCGGGGTCTTGGTGGTGTTTCACGATGGTGTCGAGAATCGGCCAGAGTTTGTTCGATACGAAGGTCTTGGTTCGTCTGAATATTCTGGTAGCGAGAACATCTTTTCGCTCTTCAATATTTCGGGAGACGCGGGCTACTGGATTGCCTGAGATCTTGATCGACCACCAGTCCATCCAGCCAGTGAAGCCCCTCGCCGATGGCTTCCATGGTTTGCCTAGTACTGCGCTGATGAAGCTTGGAAGTTCGTTACCTCCCAGCACCGAGACCAAGCCTCTAGCGTGGATGAATTCAACGATCTCATCTTGCGTCTTCAGGCGGAGAGTGGGCTTGAGTCGATGTTCTCGGATTCGGAGCGCTTCGGCTTTCCTGATCAGCTCGTTTTTCTTCGAGCCAGAACACCTTCGTCATTTTCTGGAAGCATGTATCTCCAGATTCATATCAATGGCGGGAGCAGAATGAGTGATTGCGCCAACCGAGATTACGTCTACTCCCGTTTGAGCGTAACTTGCAAGATTCTCTTTTCGTATCCCGCCCGATGCTTCAACCAGAACCTGGTTTCGCAAGTTCTTGGCCTTCAGCAAGGCCACTGACCTCTCTACTTCCTTCGCTGTCATGTTGTCGAGCAATATGATGTCCGCGTTTGCTTTGGCTGCCTCCACCGCTTGGTCGGGAGTCGTCACTTCGACTTCGATCTTCTTTGTGAAACTCGCTCTTTCTTTGGTTCTTCTAACAGACTCGGTTATGGAACCTGCTAGTTCGAGATGATTATTCTTGATCAGGACGGCATCGTCCAGTCTCAGACGGTGTGTGTCGCCTCCGCCGAGCTCGACCGCCCTCTTCTCAAAATATCTTAGACCCGGAAGCGTCTTCCTAGTACACGCAATCCTGATCTTACCGCGACTCTCTTTGTCGGCGATTGATACGAAGTCTGCTGTCGCGGTTGCAACTCCTGACATGTGAGCCAGGATGTTCAACAATGTCCGCTCAGCACCTAACAACGCACGCGCAGGACCGAGAGCTGAGAGAATCATCGTCCCGGCCTTGACCCGATCGCCATCGTGAGCCCTAGCTGTTCCTTGACAACCAGTGAGTTCGAGTAGGAGAAGAGCTTCCTCAATTCCTGCGATTACAGCGTTCTCTCTACAGACGACTCTTCCCTCGCCTTTACGCTCGGAGTCCACTAAAGCATTCGTGGTAATGTCTCCATATCCCAGGTCTTCAGCCAAGAATGATCTGATCGCGTTCTCTACGACCGATCTGTTGAGGTCCAACGTTCTACGAAACCCGATCTTCAAAAGGGTCTATAAGAGATAGCCAAATTTCGGGCACTCGGCATGGGGTAATGTGGGGGCTGGAGAAGACAAAGACATGTTGCTTCGCCTCGTGCCTATTGCTTGATCAACTGTTTTTCGAGGATATCTACAGTTGACGATGGATAGTATCATCAACCTCGGAGAAACCCCAGTCTCCACTTTTCTCGCGTTACATCCATAGTGTTAAATGGGGAAACGGGGCATTGAGCCGTTGTGAGCGATGGATAGGACCGGCACCACGTACGTGGAAGCCCCTGTCAATCGCGATTCTATGCTTCAGCTCATTCTCATACTGCTCTTTTTGCAGCGGTCAAGAGGTTCATCCCTGGAGGAGAATCCTGCAGCTTTTTCATTCTCTCCTAACGAAGATATACACACCCGGGGCTTTCCTTCAAGCATAGAGTCCAGTACGACGTCAGGTTTCTCGTAGTGCGTGAGACGGGAAGTGCGGGGTCCTCCGCATGCGCCTGTCAAGAATCTTGCCATAGTTTCTCTTGAGAAAGAGAAAGGGAGGTCCCCAGGGTAAGAAACCCGAACCAAGAGGGTCGCAAGACGCTCTTGGGTGGTCATCAGGTTAAGATATCCTGGGGACCCTGCAAGAACCTCAACATTCTGCATATAATAGATTATAGCTCCCGGAAGAAAGCTATAGATCGCTTTAAGACTCTGGTATGCCTCCGGAGATTTACATTTTTCTGTAAAGCAGGGAGTGTTTTAGACTATTCGGGTCGATAGTCAGTTGTATGACATAGCAATACACATCACCACAATTGTTATATTCGCATAGGATGCATACATCCGTTTTGGTCATCAGGTTGAGGAATTGCACCGAGTGCGATATAGGATACACTGCGAGAATGAGTTCGCAATGGGAATCTGACTCGCTTCCACTCCAGCTCTCCTCGAGGCCTGGAGAATAGCCGCAACTGAGTAGAGCGGTAGAAAAGAGTCTCAAAGCTCTCGCCCTCTGCCTGATCGCCCTCTTCAGCAGCACCATAGCCTTCCAACTACTGGTTCACGAAGGGCAAGCATCTCCCCTAACCACTGCGGCTGTGGCTGGATCCAACTTCGACCATGTTGTCATGATTGCGATGGAGAACCAGAACTATGCTGACGTGATGGGTACGGGCACGGGTAGCACGAATGCTCCGTTCACAACGAGTCTTCTCCCCCAAGGGTCAAGAGTACCATTGTACCATGGATATGGTGCCAATGGGAGAACGATAAACGGATGTTCAGCCGGATGTTACCTTGCTCTGGTCTCAGGTTCCGACCAGAGTGTCTCTGACGGATACTCCTGCTGTCTCAACGCTCCAACCTTAATGGACTCCTTCGCAACTCATGGGATTACATGGCAAGCTTATTGCGAGGCTGGTTGTCCGAGAGGCAACGACCATTTCCCCTTCACCGGATTTGCCAGTACTGCTAAAAGTCCAAACATCTTCACTTCAAGCTCAGTCTC
>WNGQ01002639.1_pt1 | contig 22831 bp, 24 predicted proteins | sample 5407661 | NCBI WGS metagenome assembly WNGQ01 (sample SAMN13153382, study PRJNA577476) | soil metagenome | isolation source: 60 cm soil or saprolite under Garry oak tree replicate 2 | place: USA:California | collected 2016-06-15 | reverse complement strand
CGCCAACAACGCCCGCGCCCGGCGTGACCTCGGCTGGGACCGCACCGGCGGCCTGCGTGCCCTCGAGCTCCTCGGACTGTTACCCAAATGACACCATTGACCTGCATCACAAGATCAGGACTTTGGCCTCAACCCTGCGGACCAGGTTGCTCGCGGATGCGCAGTCGCGCTCCCCCCAGTACTGGTCCATCGGCTCTTGGACGACCTCGGCGCCGCTCGCCTGCACCCGCTCGACGGTGCCGTCGAGGTCCTTGGTGGGCCAGCACGATCCATGCGAAGGTGCCCTTCGCCATCATCTCGGCGATGGTGCGGCGCTCGTCGTCGGTGATGCCGGGGTCGGCTGCGGGCGGGGCCAGGAGGATGGACGTGCCCGGCTGGCCGGGCGGCCCGACCGTGATCCAGCGCATGTCGCCGGAGCCGACGTCCTTGCGGACCTCGAAACCGAGGACGTCGCGGTAAAAGGCCAGGGAGGCCTCGGGGTCGGTATTGGGAAGGGGCGTCGTGTGGATGCTCAAGTCCATGGTGGTAATGGTAGGAGCGGCGGAGCGGCGGGTGCTTCTTGATTCCTGACCGGTCTTGACACCTGTTTTGCTATGCACTGCGGGACCCCCGCTGAGACGCGCCGAGCCTGACGCCGGTAGGCGCCCGGGACATGCCGACCAGTTCGGTAAAGCGGGTGCTGAAGGTGCCAAGCGACGAGCAGCCAACAGCGAGGCACCTCGGCGACGCTCTGGTCATCAGGTAGCTGTAGGGCGACTCGCCGTAGGCGAACTTGAACTCGCGGGATCCGGTCGCGGACACGCCGCAGCCAGGCCAAGTTCGCCAGGTGCTCGGCGGCGGTAGGTGGATGCGGCTTCGCTGCGGGACGCTCGTTCGGCGCGCCGAAGCAAGTCGCGCTGGCGGGCTTCGATTGTCGCCGCCGCCTGAATACTGACCCCGTGTCGCCCCGGCGCCGGGGGGTCAATTTTGGAGCGGCGTTGACATCGATGAGCACCGATTGGACGCTATGGGTGGTGCATGGCCTTCGCATGGCCCCGTTGCGCCTGTTCTCGGCTGGCGGCCCAATCCTTAACTGCCTGAACTTCGTCAGGAGGTTCGGGGTCAGGACTTCCTTCAGGTGCGGTTGTCTCAAGGATTCGAGGGGACGCAGATCAAGACGTTCAAAGTGCCGACGTCCTATGTCGATGGGCTGCGTGCGGCGTCGGTTCCTGAGTCGATGGCAAGGCAGTTCCCCGATAATCCGTTCGGGGCTGACGTCAACTAGGCCCCTGATCAGTTCGGGCTTCGTTCGCGGACATCATTCCAGGTAGCGGGGGTGCTGGTGATCGTCCCGGAAGCGCGGAGGCATCTGACGGCTGGCCCCCGCGCGGGGCGAGCAGCCGCGCGGGGTCGGCACCATCACCCGTGCTCGCACGCGGTAGTTCCGATGCCCTGCTGTGCTGGATCGCTGCCGGTGTGTCCTGGCCAGCGGCAAGACGGTGCTGCCTGAGATCGGGGCGGTGGACCTGGCGGTGCCCAGGGACCGCAACGGTACGTTCGAGCCGCAGATCGTGCGCAAGGGCCAGACCCGGCTGGACGGGTTCAACGACCGGGTCATCGCGCTCTACGCCCGGGGGATGATGGTCCGGGACATCCGGGCCCATCTCCGGGAGATGTACCAGGTGGAGGTGTCGCCGGACCTGATCTCCCAGGTCTGTTCCGGTCCGGGCTGCCCTGGCCTCGGCCAGCTGACCCTGCCATGTGGAAGATCGGAACGGCACAGCACCCAGGCCCTGACGGCTATCGCGCAGTGCGGGCAAGGGCCGAGCTTGGCGACGGTCTCAGGAGCTATGGGCGTCAGCGATTCCCGATGCGCCTCGTGCGATAGGCGATGCACCCGGCACCGGCCAGGATCGACACTCCGCCGAGACCTAGGAGCCATGCGCCCTGAAATCCGGCCGTGCCGCCAGCGCCGGTGGCGGGGGCGGCGGTGGGGAACGGGCCGGCCGAAGGTGTCCGCGTTGCCGACGGACGTGCGCCCGCGCTCCGCGTTGCCGACGGACGTGCGCCTGCGCGCGGCGTTGTCGACGGGCTCATGCTTGGCGTCCTGACCGTGGCAGTAGGGCTAGGCGAGATGCTCGGCGATGCCGAGGTTGTGACTCCGGGTGACAATTTCGGCGGCGCCGGGCGCGGCGATCCCGTGCAGGCCACGACTGACGCGGAAGCGACTATGGCCGCGAAGCCGACGGCAGTCAGCCTGGCGTTGAATCGCGTCCTGCGGTGGTTGTGCGCACCTTCATGAGACTCCTCATACCTGCGGCGGATGGCGGGCCGTTTCGTGCCCGCATCACAACCGGCACCGGAGGGCGATCGCAGTGCGGCTACCTCGCTGCCTACTCCGGCGGACGGCAGATCCCCGGAAGCGCCGACCACGATAGGAGAACCGACGGCTATAAAGCAGATTCGATCTTTTGTTTGGACATACAATGGCATATTTATCACTAAACCATTAGGCTACGCGATTAGGAGGCCATGGGCAAGGCCCGGGAAGGAACCACGGCATTGGGGGATGAGGAGTGGCGGCGTATAGCCGGGCTGCGTGTGGTCCTGGCGTGGCCCGAGACCGGGTACGCGGCACTTCCGCCTAGGAAGCGAGGAAGCATCCGTGGCCGCGCTGCCGGAGTGATCGGCATCCTGCTCATCCTGAGCGGGACCGCCACGGTCGTCGCCGCGGTTGGTGCCCAGCACCATGCGCCGCAACCCGCCTCGTCTGCAGCAGGCACTACCAGGCCGTCCGCCTGGGGACCGTCCTTGAAGCGCTCGCTTCCGGTGTCCATCGACATCCCCGCCATTGGCGTGAAGTCGAAACTACTGCGCCTAGGTGTCAACTCCGACGGCACGATCCGGGTACCGTCGTTTTACGCAACGCCCGGTCAGGCCGCATGGTACAAGTACTCGGCGACGCCCGGCCAGATCGGCGTGTCGGTCATCGAAGGGCACGTTGATACCTATAAGGGGCCTGGTGTCTTCTATCCTCTGGGAGGCCTCCGGCCGGGAGATATCATTGAGGTAAGGCTGGCGGACGGAACCACAGCTGTTTTCCGCATCACCGGTGTGCGCCAGTACGTCAAATCGAAATTCCCAGCGAAAACTATTTACGCTGCGACCCGGTATCCGGCTCTGCGCCTGATAACCTGTGGCGGCAATTTCGACTACGCCACTGGCCATTACCTCAGTGCCACCGTTGTATTCGCCCACCTCGCCTCCGCACGATGAGACAGCCGTCAGCCGCCGTAGCCGACACGTGACGCCGGGCCTCGCCACATGCTCTCGGCTGCGCCGCAGACGAGCGTCGATCCGGCCGCCGGGCTCCTCGTACGCCCGGCACTGATCGTCATCCCCCGATCGAAGCGCGACGGCCTCCGGCATCCAGGGCCGAGGTATCGTCAATGGTACGAAAAGGTGAGTGGGCTAGTTGCGCCTTGCCTCCGCGGCGCGGGGGAACTGCGTGTCGCCTTCAAAGCGAGTTTCCGAGGTTATCGAGGACACGCCGATGAGTCAGTCCGGCTATGCCGATGCCGCCCCGTCCGGCGCCGTGCGCGGCCAGCGCAGAGTCGGCTCGGCGCTGGCCTTACGGAACTGGCGGGTAGCCTGCCGGCTGATCGTCCTGGTGGCCATTCCGGCGATGCTGAGCCTGACGCTCGCTGGACTCCGGCTCGCTGACACGATGCGCAGCGGGGAGGCGTACGGCCGGATCGGCCAGGTCGCGGCGCTCGGACAGCAGGTCACCCGCCTAGTGCAGGCGATGGAGGACGAGCGGGCCGCCACGGGCGTGTTCATCGCGGATGGGCGCCCGGCAGCGGGCCTCGCGACCCTCAATCGGCAGTACGTGATCACCGATCGCCGAGCGGCCACAGTGCGCCGGTTCGCTCTCCGTCTAGGCGGCAACTCGGCCCGGACGCGGTCCAGCGCGGCCACGATCCTCAGTGACATCGCCAAGCTACCTGGTATGCGCAGGACCGCGGCGCAGAGCCAGGCACCCGCGCTGACCGTCATTAAGAGATATTCCGTCGCCATCGGGAGCCTGTTCGTAGTCAATGGTGGCATTGCCAGCATGAGCGGCAACTTCGCCCTCATCACCAGCGCGCGCACGGTCGATTCGCTGTCCAGGATGGAGGACCATGCCTCTCTGCAGCGGGCCATCCTCGGCGCGGCCCTCGCCGCGGGCCACTTCGGGCCTGGGGCACGGACCGCACTAACCACCGCCGAGACCCAGCAAGCCAGTGACCTCGCATCTTTCCGCAGCTCAGCGACCCCAGAGCAGTTCCGGGCTCTTACTTCCACCTTGGCCGAGCCGCTGGTCGGACAGGCACGAACGGCGGAACGGCGCGCGATAGCGGCCGGTAACGGCACACTGGCCCTGGGCAGCGGAGACAGCGAGCAGTGGGCGGCCGGGATGTCCTTCACGGTCGGCTGGATGCGCCATGCCGAGCAGCAGCTGGCGAACTGGATGGTTGGTTATGCCCAGGACATGCGTCGAAGCGCGACGCGGTCAGCGATGGTCACCGCCAGCCTTGTGCTGGCCGCAATGCTCCTTGTCGTAGTGGCCACCGTGATCATTTCCAGGTCCGTGGTGCGCCCGCTGCGACGGCTCGAAGAAGCTGCGCTGGCTGTCGCCGAGGAAGACCTGCCCGCTCGGGTCAGAGCGCTCGGCGCGGCCGGGAACCCCGGGCCCTTGGTTTCTCTGGCGCCGATGGACGTGCAGTCCGCCGACGAGATCGGAAAGCTCGCGCGAGCGGTCGACCGGGTCCACTGGGAAGCGGTGCGGCTGGCCGGAGACGAGGCCAGGAGGCGCGGCAGTCTCAATGCAATATTCGTCGCCTTCTCACGACGCAGCAGTTCCCTGGTGGAACCTTTGCTGCGGCTGATCGACCGCTTCGAACTCCGTGAGGCTGACCCGGAACGTCTGGACGCGCTGTTCCAGATGGACCATCTGGCCACGCGCATGCGGCGGATGTCCGATAGCGCGCTCGCCCTCGCGGGCGACCATGCACCGCAGCGCTGGACCGAGCCTGTGACGCTGGTGGACCTGCTGCGGGCCGCCGTCTCCGAGACCGAGCAGTACGGCCGGGTCGTCCTCGACGTCGAGCCGACTGTCTCCCTCACCGCGAGCGCTGCGGTCACCGCAACCGCTGCAGCCGACATTGTGCACATGCTCGCCGAGCTGCTGGAGAACGCCACCACCTTCTCCTCCTCCATGACCCAGGTGAGCATGTCCGGCTGCACTGCACGTGACGGCGGCTGGCTAGTGAACATCGCCGACAGCGGAATAGGCATGCCGGAGGAGCAGCTACGGCAGCTCAAGGAGCAGCTGGCCAATCCGCCGCTCGCGGATGCGGCGGTGGGTGGTCATATGGGCCTGTTCGCGGTCGCACACCTAGCAGCGCGGCATGGCATACGCGTCGCGATTGCGCAGCCGCCGGACGGCGGCACCACTGTCCAGGTGCATATTCCAGCCGCGCTGATCTCGCGTGCCGCCAGCCCCGTCGGCCGTGCCGGAGCAACCGGCGAAGTCCCAGGGGCCGGGACTGGCGAAAGATCCGATGCCGAGCCTGGGCCGGCGGACCGGTGGTCATCAGCTCGTCGGTACGCCGTCGGCCCGCAGCTTGTCACGGATCCAGAACCTGTCATGAGTACGGACGCCGCCATGCGGCAGGGCGCCCCGCTTCTAGGCGCCCCATTGCCATCACTCACCCCGCCCCACCTCCTAGCCGAAACCATGCCTGAGCCAGTCGCTTCGCAGAAGGAGGGTTTGCCGATCTTCGAGTCTGTCGAGTCCGAGTACCTCGGTGCCCATGGCGCAAACCTCGTCCCCGGCACCATGGTTCACCGGTCGGCCACAGCGGCCGTATCGGCACAGATCGCGCGGACCAGGCTGACCAGTTTCCAGCAGGGCTCCCGGCGGGCGCGTGCGGAGGCGCAGATAGCACGCGAAGCCGAGCGAACCCGGGAAGACTGAGAGGGGAGCACGTGGATCCGGCCTGTCCTCAGCCCCAGCCACAGGACCTCGGTGGGCTCGTCGCCCATTTCGCCGAGCGTGTTCCCGAAGTGCTGCACGCTGTCGTGCTGTCATCGGATGGCCTCCCCGTTGCCGGATCAGACCGTATGCAGCAGTCTGTGTATGCGGACTGGGTCTCCGCGGTCGCCTCTGGTCTGATCAGCCTTGCCCACGGCGCAGCGCGGATATCCGGCTACGGGGCCGTCACCCAGGCCATGGTCGCCATGGAATGGGGCACCCTCATAATCATGGCGATCGATGACACAGCAAGCCTCGCGGTCCTGACCACCGCAGCCGATCTCGACATGGTCGCTTACGCGATGACGATGCTGGTGGAAGAGGCCGAGAGCCTCATCACCTCGGCTGCCCGCGGCGTGGTCCGCGACCCGCATGGCGCGGCATGAGCCCGAGCCGACGGTCTTACAGACCCGGCACGAACACGTCCTGACCTGCGCCTCCTCACGCCAGTGCGGCCTCCTGGGAACCCAGCGGGAACGGCTGGCTACCGCCTAAGGCCAACCTCTACGACCTGCGGAATCACCTCGCGCACTCCCGGCTCCCCGACATCGACGAAGCACTCGTCCGCCGCTTCACCTAGTCCCGCGCCAGCCCGCTCCGCGACACCGTTCACGATCACCTGCGCCGCGGCTAGCACGGCCACGCGCGCCCGCCCTAAACGCCACGCCAGAGGTCGGTGGTCGCCCATGCCTCACTGGCAACCCCGCCGACGCGGGCTGGTTCGGCACGGCCAGTTGGGCGCTGCCGGTGCACTTCAGGTGACGCCGCGTGCAAGGAACGGCAGGGCGGAAATCAGGCCGGGCCCAAATCGGCGACCGGTACCGGCTCGCACGCCAGCCCGGCCGCCTCGCTGTGGTCAGGGCCGCCATACCACAGGTACAGGATCCGGTCGCGCACTCGCGCGTACGGCCACGGCGGGGTGCCGCGCCGGGCGGGCCAGGGATCATGGGTGGCCTCAGCTACGTAGTCCTGCAGCTCGTCCGCGCGACCGAAGCCCAGCTGCGGCAGCGGGAGGTTCCGCCGTCGAAGATGTCCTTGCTCGGCCTGGTCAGGCACATGGCTGAGGTCGAGCGGAACTGGTTCCGCCCGGTCCTGGGCGGCGAGGAGATGTCCGGCCTGTGGGCAGCGGGGGGCGGAGCTGGATCCCGAGCCTGCGTTCGACGAGGTGGACACCGCTGATGCCGGCCGTGCACGGCGACCGGGTCTGCCGCCGGCTAGTCCGCGACGGGTCGCCCAGCCGCATCCTGATGCTGACCGCGGCCACCGACGTCGAGGACCGGGTCGACGGGCTGGAGCTGGGCGCCGATGACTACCTCGGCAAGCCGTTCGCCTTCGGGGAGCTGATCGCGCGGGTCCGCGCCCTGGGGCGGCGCGGACCCGGCTCGCCCGCGGTCGTGCAGCGGGTTGACCTGGTGGTCGATCGCGCGCGGCACCGCGCCAGCCGCGCCGGAATCCCGCTGACCCTGACCCGCAAGGAGTTCGGCGTGCTGGAGTGCCTGGCCGGCGCGGACGGCGCTGTGGTCAGCGCCGAGGAGCTGCTCGAGCACGTGTGGGACGCACACGCCGACCCGTTCAGCAACACGGTCACGGTGACCGTCGGGCGGCTGCGGCGCAAACTCGGCGAACCGCCGCTGATCGGGACCGTCGCGGGCGTCGGCTACCGGCTGTGAGAAGGCACCTCAGCGCCCGGTCCCGGCTGACGCTGCTGTACGCGTCGCTGTTCACCCTCGGCGGGGCCGCCCTGGTTTTCATCACGTACGTGCTGGTCGCGAACTCCTTGCGCCCCACGACGACCACGAGCATCCCGCCGGGTGCCCGGCAAGCGCTCGCCAGGTGCATGACGGCGGTGCAGGCTCATGGCGCCCCTGGGGCCATCAGCAAGTGCGCGGCGCTGTATGCCGAAGGTGTTCAGGCCGGCGCGGCGGCGCAGCGCAACACGACGCTGAGCCACTTGCTGACCTACTCGCTGGTCAGCCTGGCGGCGCCGCGCTGCTCGCCGCGGCCGCGGGCTGGATCACCGCCGGACGCATCCTGCGGCCGGTGCACCGGCTCACCGCGGCCGCCGGCGCCGCCAGTGAGCAGAACCTGTCCCAGCGCATCGCGCCGCAGGGCCCGCGCGACGAGCTGCGTGAGCTCGCCGACACCTTCGACGCGATGCTCGAACGGCTCGACCGCGCGTTCGCCAGCCAGCGGCAGTTCATCGCCAACGCCAGCCATGAGCTGCGCACGCCGCTGACCGTGATGCGCACCGCGATGGACGTCGTCCTCGCCAAGCCCGAGCCGACGCGCGGCGAGCTGGTGTCGATGGCTGCCGAGGTCCGCCAGGCCGCCGGTCACTCCGAGCGGCTCATCGAGGTACTGCTGATACTCGCGCGCAACGATCAGGCGCGCGCGCTCACCGACCCGCTGGACCTGGCCGCCGTCGCCGAGGACGCCCTGGAGGGACGGGCCGCCGACGCCATCACGACCACCGCCATGCTCGGCGAGGCCCCGGTGACCGGCGACGCAGTGCTGCTCGAACGGCTCGTCGCCAACCTGCTCGACAACGCCGAGCGCTACAACACCCCGGGCGGCACCGTGTCCATCTCGACCACCACCGACGACGGCGCGTCGCTGGTGCTAGTCGTCAACACCGGCCGGGTCGTGCCACCCGATCAGGTCGAGCGCCAGTTCCTGCCATTCACCCGGCTCGACGACCGCACCCGCCACGACGGCTTCGGTCTCGGCCTCGCCCTGGTGTCATCCATCGCCGCCGTCCACAACGGAACCGTGCACGCCATCGCCATCCCCGCCGGCGGCCTCGACATCACCGTGCGTCTCCAGCGACGCGACAGCGCCATCACCCCTGGCGCCGCCTGCCTGAACACCAGCGACCCCGCCACCTCCGGCCACGCTGGCGGCTCGGCAGGCTAGCCCGGCGGTGAGCCTGGGGGTGACCTGGGCGTCGAGGGTGATACGACAAGACCGCCGGCATGTAATCGAGTCGCTGCCTGCGGCGCATGGGCTCAAAGCCAAGCCGGTAGCCGAACTTCGGAAACATCAGCCGCAGGTACCATTCCGAGGGAGTGGAGGGCCGGCCGGCCAGCAGGTCGATGTCCGGCGCGAACGGGGCGAAGAACGCCGGATCATCGAGTCGCACATGAGCGACAAATACATCGAACGACCCGACGAGGACTGACATCCCGCGGGCAAGGCCTAAAGATCTCCATCCACAGGTCTTGACCATTGCTCCGGACGAGAGCCTCCGAGCAGGGCACGGGCAAGATCCAAACACCGAACCGGCTGATGTGCTCGCCAATCTTCCTTGCCTTGGGCCATCTCCCATGAGTACAGACTCGGCGCTCGGCACGGCTTAGCGTCCGCAACCTGGTTACGCTGCGTGACAGGTGTGGACGGAACGCCGAGCGCACGCCTGGACTCGATCTGGCGCGGCATGCGAATCGCCAGCAAGCCGCCCTGGCACCAGAGCACTGGCGGCCGGCGCCGGCCCCGTGTCAGGGTCATAACTGGTCTGTCGGGCGGCCTCCTATCCGGTTCCGCGCAGGGTGAGGACAACGAGCGCTGCCGTCAGGCCGACCACCGCGACGGTCAGGACGATGATCACCCACGTGAGCCGGGCCAGTTTCCCGGCCGCCACGTCGGACTGCCGGGCCGCGCCCGTCAGAGGACTCGCGGAACATGACCAACTCAGCAGTCAGCGCCTCTACGGCGTCCTTGAGCCGCCGACTCATCTCCATCTGGGGTAGCGGGCGCGAGAGAGACGTGTTCGCGGGCGTCTGGGCAATTAGTTCGTCATCACTGAGCCGCGCAAGCTCGCGGATCTTCTCCGCTTGCTGCTCAAGCCGACTCCGGATCTCCTGTGCCTGCCGCTCAGCTCGCGACAGACGGCCATCGCTCGTCACCGGACCAGTGTGGCGCGGATGGCGCCTGGAAACTCGTCACCTCACCGATAGGACGACCGTCAAGGCCAGGAGCGCGGCGGTGAGGACCACCAGGACGACTGCCAGCCAGACCAGCCGCCGGGCCGTCCTATCTGAGAACTCACGGGCGGTCACGGTCTCGGTTGCCAGGCTCGTGATCGAGGCGTCAAGCTGGCTGGGGTTGCCGGTCAGGCCCAGGCCCACCTCATCGGCAACGGGACCGCGAACGTCCCCTGACGACTGCCTGTAGGCCGCGTCGGCGTACGGGTTCTGAGGCTGTTGGATCGGAGCTTCCTTTGATCATGCCGAATGCGCGCCGATACTCCGCCTCCGCACTGAGTCAGGGCAGGTCAGGACCGTCAGGTGCGGGGTCTGTAAAACCGTCGGCCCAAGTCCGACCCGTGTTGCAGCCGCTGCACTCGACCTCAACCTGAGTCCGATACCTGCGTCAGCACGACTTCGCCGGGGCGGGCTGAGTGCTGTCGGGATCGTGGTCAGCGCCTGAGCCCGCGCTGCTCGTCGCGGGGCTTCATGTTCCGAAAGGTATGAAACCAAGCTGGTGGACGGTAGTCCCCGATCTGGAAATAGGCGTTGGCGTCGGAATTCGGATCCTCGATGCCATCCAGCGCCGGGTCGAATAGTCCGAGGATGTCGGTGTCCTGAAACAGCGCGTCGGTCACGCCATCCCGGTCCTCGTCGCCGGGATCGCTGCGCATCGTCGTTAGGATCTGCTCTAGCCACTCGTCGTCGAGCTCCTGGTTGGCTTGGACGGCCAGGTGCAGCGCCATCTCCTCAGCGGGGCATGTTGGCAGAGGCCAGTGGCCAGCCGCCAGGTCGCCAGCAAGGTCGTCGAACGCGCGAGCGCACTGACGGCGCCACGCCGAGGTCTGCCGCCAGGTGATCCGGGGGAAGTCGCTGAACACAATCCATGCCTCGTCGGGATCGACGGGGTTGTCGCCGTGCGTCTCAATGTCGTTGTAGGCACCGTCGCCCAGGAGCTGGCAGCGCGCCCATAGTGCCGCTGCCATGCGCGGCGTCAGCTGGAAGCCGCCGCAGTCAGCGCAGATGTCCTCCGTGCCGCAGTGACACACGGGACAGAGCGCAGTGAAGTCGGGCAAGGTCATGCCGCCCATTGTCAGCCCATAGCGCTTGCGCTCGCAGCGTGCGGCCGCCGTCCGTCGTTCTGGGCGTGCTTGCCCCTATCGCCGGTCAAGAGCGGACGGATCAGCCAAGGCTTCGCGGGCGTCAGTGCCGGTTGCGACACAGCCCGGCGAGGTCGCAGCGATCGCAGGTGTCGCACCACGAAGTCAGCCTGGGAAGGTGATTGGCGCGAAGGTCCTGTCCCGCGTCATGGATCTTGGCGCGGATGTCAGTCAGCAGCGCGTCGTTGACGACTTCGCGCTTGCTGTTGGCCTTCTCGTCGAGGTTCAGGACTTCGACCAGATCGGCTCGTTGCCCGGTCAGTTCCTCGTACCCGACGACGTACACGTGCAGCTGATCGCGCGTGATGTCATCGGCTTGAGCTCGCTCGCTGGACTTGAAGTCGATGATCGAGGTCTCGTTGGTGTCGAGCCGCTTGATCAGGTCGATGCGGCCGTCGACGGTGATCCCGGGAGCGACATGCACCTGGACTTGCTGTTCGGAGTAGAGCGTCTGCGGGAGTTCGGCGCGATGCTCGTTTAGGTACCGGGTGACGACCTTGATGGCTGCCTGCCTCAGCTGCGCGCGGAGCTGGGGATAGGCGAACGGGGCGTTCAGGTGGCGGTCGACGAGTTCCTCGGCTTCGAAGTCGGAGACGATGTCGCCGGTGATCGCGCGCTTGTGGATCTCGGCCATCACGTCGTGGACGGACTTGCCGTAGCCGAGCGCCTCGTGAATCGGAGGGTTGAAGCCGTACAGGAAGCGAAGCTTGAACTGGTAGGGGCACTCGAAGAAGTACTTCAGGTCGCTGAAGCTGAGGTTGACGTCCGGGATCTCGTGCCGGGCCCTGGGCTCGAGACGGTCTGCTGGCAGTGGCGCCTCAGCGGTGAGGACGTAGGAGTTCCTTGTGGCGAAGTCGAAGAAGGATGACCGGCCACGGTTCATCTGCGAGTCACCTGGCGAGTAGCTGAGCGACAGGTACTTCTGAGCCCGGGTCACGGCGACGTAGAACAAGCGGACCTCGTCGGCCTCGGTGCCCCGGTACCGGTCCGCGTCGGGACGGCGGCCTGCGGGATCACGTGGAAGACGTTCAGCCCTCCCTGGCGCCGAGACGGGAACCGGTTCTTTCGAAGTGCCGGCACGAATAGTGCTGGCCACTGCATGCCCTTGGCCTGGTGGACGGTGGCGATCGTCACCGCGTCCGGCGTTGCGTACCCGACGTCGGCGTCGCTTTCGGCGTAGTACTGGGGAGCCTGGTAGACGAGCCAGTTCGCGAAGCCTTCGTACTTGCGCTGCGGGTCGGACTGGAAGTAGATCTGCTCGAAGTCGGAGATGGCCTGGCTGAACTTACCCAGGTTGTAGAAGACCAGCTCGCCGCGGGTGGTGCCGTCCGCTGAGGGGATGGTCTCTTCCCGGAGCTTGAGCTCCTCGAGGAACCGCAGGTAGGTGCGCTGGATGTTGTAAGTTCCCCAGCGCTCGCCTGGCTTCCAGACCCGGGCTTCGTCGAGGACCGCGATGCCGTGGGCGAGGTCGTCGCCGGTCAGGCCCAGATCGGCGCAGAGCCAGGCGTCGGTCAGGTCCTCGGTCGTGACCTGGCGCATGACGTACTGGAAGCATTTGACGCATGCCTGCACTTCGGGCGCGTCGAACAGCCGGGTCAGGCCCTTGATCACGTACGGGATCTCGCGGCGCTTCATCTCCTCGACGAGAGCCCCGGCGTCTTTGCTGACGCTGCGGAACAGCACCGCGAAGTCTGACGAGGACAGGCCCCGGGCCTGGGCACCGGCCTGGTCGAGGAAGGGCAGGCCGCGTAGCCGCCCGATCCGGTCGCAGATCCAGCGTGCTTCCTCATCCGCGTCGTCGAAGGTGAGGGCCAGCATGTCGCCGCGGTCGAACTGCAGGTGTCCGGCGGCGGCCATGTTCTTGTCCAGGCGCTGGCCGGCGTTCTGCTCGGCGACGGCCTTGCCGAGGGCGACGATCCCCTTGGTCGAGCGGAAGTTGTCATCAAGCGTCACTCGCTGCACGCCGTCGCGGCGTTCGACGAAGGTCAAGATGTTGGCTACAGCGCTGCCGCGCCACTGGTAGATCGTCTGGTCGTCGTCGCCGACCACGCAAAGGTTGGCACCAAAGCGGCACAGCTTCTCGATGAGCTGCTCCGGGACAGGGTTGGTGTCCTGGTACTCATCGACCACGACGTACCGCACGTGGTCGCGGACGTGCCTGACCAGCGCTCCGGCCATCTGGTCGTCTGGATCTTCTGCGAGCAGGTCCACCACGGTGCGGAGCAGGTCGGTGTAGTCGAAGTAGCGGAGCCGGTGCAGCAGGTTCCGGTATGCGTCGAGATTGTCGACGAGCTGGCCGGGGAGCAGGTTCGCGTCGACGTCGTCCTCGCGCAAGATGTTCGTGACTTGCATGTAGAGCCGGGAGTTGACGTAGCGGCGCAGCTTCTTGGCTTGCCCATTGACGATCGCATCAGTCAGAGTCAGACCGCTTTCGCGGCTGTGCCGGTCGATGAGCAGCCGGGTCTGGATGTCATCGAGCACGCCGTACTTGAACGTCTCGGCGACATGGGTCTGGAGCGCGTCCAGGGCGTAGCCATGCATCGTCCCGATGAACAACTCAGCGAGCCCGATCATGTTGCCGAGCGCAGCGGTGACCAGGTTCGTCACGCGTTCTTTCAGCTCGGCGGCCGCCTTTTCGGTGAACGTGAACGCCACGATGTTGCGCGGCTCGACGTCGGCGCGGCGGAGGATCTCGATGATGCGCTGGGAGATGACCTGGGTCTTGCCGGAGCCTGCGCATGCGACGATCAGCAGCGGATCGTCGATCGTCTGGATAGCTGCGCGCTGGGCTGCCGTGTAGTCCACGTTGCTCCCTACACGTCGTAGACCTGGAGAACCTCGTCGCCGTAGTGGTTGATCACCTTGACTGCGATCTTCCCGGTCGACGGCGGGTCGAACGGGCGCGATCGCGTCGAGTACAGCGACGCCCAGGCGACCTCGTCGATGTCGGCCTTCAGCCCCCGCTTGAGACGGGCGTAGGGGTCGGTGTTGCCGGTGAAGTAACAGTGCCGGACGAAGAAAGACTCACCGTCGTAGTCCGTGTCGATCATCCATAGAGCGATCTCCCCGGTCCCGCTCGAGCGAATCTCTCCAGTGGTCGGGTTGTACACGTCAACTCCGCGAATCTCGACCACGATCCCGTTAGGCGTCCGCTCGATCGCCACATCCGGCTCACCGAAGACCATGAACAGGTTCGCGCTGCCGGTCTTCTTCAGCAGCACGTCGCCCATGGCGAGATCAGAGTTCATCCGCACCAGCAGAATGGGCACCCGGCCTAGCTTGCGCTCGTCCTGCACGGTCGCGAAGTTGGCCGGGTCACTCGGCGTGAATTCCTACGTAGCCTTCACGGCCTGAGGGTCGAAGGCGAACGCGCAGACCAGCAGCAGGTCGAAGCCCATGCCGCGAGTCGCCTCTCGTGCGGCCTGGCGGATCCACTCCGGGTCCACGGTCCCGAACTGCGGACCGATGCTCACCCCGATCCGCTGCGGCGTGCCCGCCTCCCCGTTCCTTCGGCTGCCCTCCGCCTGGATGAACTTGCCGGGGAACGGGCTGAGCGTTTCGAACTCCAGTCGCTCCTTCTTGCGGCCGTTCTGAACGCCTGCCTTGAGTAGATTGCCGAGGATCGTCTGCATGAACTTGGAGGCGTCAGCGGTTTGCTCGGATGCCGGGCGGTCAGGAGAAATAGTGGCGTGCGGGGACAGGCTCTCCACAGTGAACCGACCCGCGACCCGCACCTTGCGGAGGCCTTCGTGCGGCTGGTCGTAGAGAACCTCGGTCTCCGCATTCCGCGCGATCGCCGCGTCGATCTCCTCGAGGGACATGCCCTCCCGGATTTCCGGATTGGTCGCGATCGACTTCAGTGTCACGTGCGGGACACGCTCATACACGAATCCCTTGCGAACGTCGCCAGAAGTCGGTGCGTCAGATGGAGGTCGGCGCGTCAGCTCGGCTTCCTTGCGCTGGCCCTCATGTGAGTCGGCCAGCAGGTAGTACGGGAACCTTGCGCCCATAATCCGCTGTCGTGCCAGCACCAGCGCCACCCGTGAAGTGTCGATCGTGATCCACCGCCGGCCCCACTGTTCAGCAACGAGCGCAGTCGTCCCTGACCCGCACGTTGGATCGAGAACCAAGTCACCTGGGTCGGTGGTCATCAACATGCAACGCTGAATTGCAGTAGTAGCCGTTTGAACAACGTAGATCTTCGGATCTGCTCGACTCTGGATACCACCGACGTCCATCCAGGCGTTGGACAGCGGGAAAGCCGGAAAGTCGTCGTGATACCTAACATAGGCAAGGGTATTTCTCGTCTGCTGGATGCGTCCCGGACTCCGAAGATCCGCGTATCTGGTCCGGCGGCACTTCTGGTCGGTAGCGCTGCTGGCGAGCGTGCGGTAGTTCGCGCTGGCCCTGGTCGAATCGGCCCTTCCCGGCCCGCATGGCGTATTCGCCGTACTCGAGGTCCTGGCTGTGAGGGGGATCGCCGTGGCCCCGGTCGAGGCAGCGATGGGCCTCGTGTTGGCGGCGCTCTGCTACCGCCCGATCGACCTGGACGCGACGTGAGCTCGTCGCGGCTCGAGGACGAGTCGCGAGTCGGTGACGGCGCGGTCCGAGGGGCGGAGCGTCCGCCCCCGGACCCGGCATCGCCGGCTAGCACATGGCCAGGTTGACGATGAGGATGCCGAAGCCGTTCTCGGCCTGGATCACCTGGTAGTGGAGGGAGAAGCTCGACCCATCTGATGCGGTGCCGCGCGCGGTCAGCACGGAGCTGAGGGTGAGGTTCTCCCCGCCGCCGATCACGAAGGTGTCCGCGAAGTGCCCGGTGATCGTGGTGCCGGAGTCCAGCACCAGGACGAAGTCGCCGGCGAAGTTGCTCAGCAGGCTGAAGGTGCCGTCGGGGCGGTCGGTCCGCTCGAAGACCGCGGTGTAGCTGATCGTGGCCGTGCCGGCCTGCCCGGTGCAGGGATTGGTGAACGGCATCGTGCTGGTGGCCTTGACCACCTGCTGGGTCACCGTCGCGCCGTCGGCCAGGGCCGTCCCGGCTCCAGCCAGCAGCAGGAGCGCGGATGCCGCGATCAGGCCGCCGAGCTTATGAAGAGCTTTCACTGGGTGTCTCCTTTCAGTGTTACGGGTGCGAGTCATGGTCCGGCCGCGCCGTGGAGGACCTCGAGCTTGGCCGCACGGGGTTCGCGGGTTCCTGGTCACCGGCTCCCCATTCGGGTCAAGCCCGGTTTCCTGTCGTGTCCGCGGCGGGGAGGGCGGACTGTGGCCGGCTGGCTGCCGGCTGGCGCGCCCGGCCGGAACGCCACAGCCGCACGCCGAGCGTCACGATCACCAGGTAGGACAGCAGCAGGCCGAGCACCAGGAACGCGAAGGCGATGTCCAGCTGGAATCCGGTGCCCAGCACGAGTGCGGTGAGCGCGGAAACGGCACTGGCCATTGACACCCAGGGCGGCCAGCGGGCAAACGTCCCCTCCGCCCGCATCGCTGCCGCGTACAAGAGCCCGAACATGGCCAGGGCCATCCACGAGACGGCGAAGATCCCCCCGCTCACGTTGCTCAGTGCATCGAACGCGGCCACATACCCGGCCTTCAGGCCCGCCGGTCCGTCCGCCCAGGCCTTGGCCACGTCGGGCAGGGCCCCGACGACCATGGTGGCGATGGCTCCGGCCCCGGCCGAGACGGCGAACATGGCAACGCCCGCCCGGGCCCAGCCCTTGGCTCGCTCTTGTGAGAACGTGCCGGTAACTATGGCCACCGCCGTCAGGAGCAGCAGGAACGCGGCAACGTCCAGAAGCCGTGAGGTGGCGAGCAGGCGGCTGCCGGCCGCCTGGCGGATCGCTTCCCGTGGGTCGTCCGGGATGCCCGGGTCGATCGCCGTCTGGACGAGGGCCGCGATCACACCCCCGATCGCGGCCACAGAGCCTGCCCGGTGCAGGGCCCGGTTGCGGACAGATCCTTCGCTGTTCGGTCCCTCTTTGTCCATGATCATCATCTCCTGGTGCTGAGCGCTGTACCGCCAGCGCGAGTGCCTGCTGGCATGCTGCCGGGCAGGGTTTGGGTGGGCTTAAGGCGAGCCGGTCGTGGCGTGAAAGAAGCCCTTTCTTGTGTGCGGAGGCGGGGGCAAGATGATCGGCATGAGCGTCGGCGCGCGAAAGGGCACCAGCCTGACGGCCTGGTCGCTGTCCGGGCTCGCCGTGGCGCTCTTCGCGGGGTTTGCCGTCCTGTCGGCGGCCGGGTCGTCGGCTCGGGGGCCGCGGGTCGGTGCTGTCGAGGTTCTCGTGTTCGTCTTGTTCCTGGCCTACGCCGCGGTCGGCGCCCTGGTGTCATCCCGGCGCCCGGCGAACCCGATCGGATGGCTGCTGCTTTGCCAGGGCCTGCTGTTCGAGCTCACCGCGTTCAGCTTGGGTTATGTGAAGCAAGGCCTGTTCGCCAGGCCGGGTTCGCTGCCGGCCGCAACCTGGATGGCCTGGGTGGGGCAGTGGATCTGGATCCCGGAGTTCTTCGCCCTCCCCGCCCTGTTCTTCCTGCTCTTTCCCGACGGGCGGCTGAGATCCGGCCGCATGCGCGTGGTGGCCTGGCTCATCGGCGCGGTGAGCGCGGCCGGGTTCGTCTCCTCCGCTCTCGTCCCTGGCAGCCTGGGCGGATCCCTGTCATCGGTTCAGAACCCCGCAGGGATCGCCGGCGCCCGGTCGGCCCTTGCCCTGCTGGGCTCCGTAGCCAGCGGCGTCGGAGGACTGGCCTTCCTCGCGGCGTTGGCCTCGTTTGCGTTCCGCTTCCGCGGGTCGCGCGGCGCGGAGCGCGCCCAGCTCAAGTGGCTGGCCTACGCCGCCGTACTCCTGGTGCTGAGCTTCGCCGCGGGAGACCTGCTCCAGACCCTGGGCCTTCCAGGGTCGGTCACGAGCCTTTTCTGGGTCGTCCCGGTCGCCCTCATCCCGGTCGCCGCCGGCATCGCGGTCTTTCGATATCGCCTGTACGACATATTTTCGGGGCGCTGGTTGCCTTCGCCACCGCCGTGTACGCCGCCATGGTCGCCGGGATCGGCGCCGCCGTAGGCCGCACCACCGGGTCGAACGTGGGACTCGCCATCGCGGCCACTGCCGCGACGGCGGTGGCCTTTCAGCCGGTACGGGAGCGGATGCACCGCCGGCTGCGACGCGTGGTCTTCGGGCCCCCGACCGCGGCGGAACTCGATGCCGGAGTGTCCGTGGCCTCCCTCGGCGCGTTCCGGGTGTTCCGGGACGGGGAGCCGGTCCCGGCCAGCGCCTGGCAGTCAAAGAAGGCGCGGACCCTGCTCAAGATCCTCCTGGCCCGCCGGGGGCGATCCACCACCAGGGACTTCCTCATGAACACGCTGTGGCCGGATGAGGACCCCGAGCGGCTCGCCAACCGGTTGTCGGTCGCCCTGGCCACAGTGCGCTCCGTCCTCGATCCAGCCAAGCTGCACCCGCCAGACCACTTCCTGGCCGGCGACAAGGACGCGGTACGGCTCAACCTGGCCAATCTGCCGGTCGATGTCGAGGCGTTCATGGCCCTTGCGGAGCAGGGTCTGGCCATGGACCGGGACGGGCCGGGACAGGAAGCGCTGAGCCGCCTGCGAGCGGCTGAGGCGGCCTATGCCGGGGACTTCCTGGAGGAGGATCTGTACGAGGATTGGGCGGCCTCCCTCAGGGAAGAGGCTCGCGCGAGCTATGTCTCGGTTGCCAGGGCCCTGGCCCGGCGGGCGGCGGCGGCCGCCGACCACGACTCAGCCGCCCGCTACCACCTGCGGATTCTTGACAAGGACGGCTGGGACGAAGGCGCGCACCTGGGATTGGTGGAAGCGCTCGACCGCGCGGGCCGTCACGGCGAGGCGAGGCGGCAGTACCGGACCTATGCCGCGCGGATGCAGGAAATCGAGGTCCCCGTGACAGCCTTTCCACTCCGCAGCAAACCTCTCAGCAGGTAAGACGCGGGCATATCGGGTCGGCAGACACGCTGCACAAGCGGGCCCGCCAGGCCGATGTCGACGTCGGCAGCCCGCCAGGAGTGAGCAGCGAGGAGTCCGCCGAGCTGCGCAAGGTGCGGGAGCTGCGCCGGCCAATGAGATCCTCAAGGCGGCGTCGGCTTTCTTCATCGCGGAGCCCGGCCGCCCGCAGCGGTCCTGGTGAAGTTCATCAGCGGGCACAAGTCCCGGGGCCGATCTGCCGCCTGCTGACCGGGCACGGCGCGCCGATCGCGCCGTCCACCTACTACGCCCTGTGCCGGAGCCCGTCGGCCCGGTCGGTGAGCGAGCCCAGCCGGGTCAGGTCCGTCGAGGTCGGCGCACACCACCGAGACGGGGACGGTTCTAGGTTGAGGAGCGCGGGCGCGTCGTCCGGCCGCCAGGGTTCTCCGAACGGCGCCCGGCATTGCTTCTCGCAATCCACCGCGATCTGGCCGGTCTCATCGGCGATCATCAGCTGGTCCTTCCGCAGCTCCCGCCGAACAGTCCCCGAAGCCCGCGTCTCACGACGCTGCGCGCCTGCCCTCGAGCACGCAGCGCGGTGAAGCCGTCGGCTGGACGCGCGTAAGCTGCAGTCCGGCGGCGGCAAAGAGCCTTCGGTATTCCTCCTCGGTCCGCTCGCGCCCGTCGGTGAGCACGAGCATGTCCACGCCCGCCTCGGCAGCTGGCTCTGGCTTCGTAATGCGCTCGGGCATCAAGCGCTCGAAGACCAGGACCTGGTCGGCTGGAGCCATCGCCTCCCGGCAGTTACCCAAGATCCGCACACAACCCTCGTCGTCCCAGTTGTGGAGCACATGGGAAAGCAGATAGGTATCGCCGGCCGGCACTTCTTGCAGGAAATCCCCCCGACCACCTCGCAGCGCGACGTCAAACCGGCGGCCGCGAGATGCCGCCTCGCCCCCTCTGCGACGGCGGGGAGGTCAAGGACAACCCCGGTCGCGTCCGGGCAGGTCTCCAGGATACGAGCGAGCAGAGCGCCCAGGCCCCCGCCAACGTCGACAATCCGGGATGCCGGCGCGAAACGGCAGACCGCAAGCAGGCTGGCTGCCGCCTGGCCGGTGAGATCGACCATGTGCGCGTCGAAAGTCCGCGAGAGCGCCGGATACCGCGCGAGGTGCTCGAAGAGACCATGTCCGAACACATGGCTGAAGGCCGGCTCTCCGGTCTGCACGGCCTGCAGCAGCCCATCGCGGGCGACCCTGAATACCTCCCACTCCAAGACCACCTGGTCTCGCAGCGAATCGGCGGTGTCGGTCCGCAGCAGGCGCCCGAGCGGCGCCAGACCGAAGCTACCGTCTGCTTCGTGCGACAGGATGCCCAGGCTCGCCAGCGCCCGCAGCACGGTGTGCAACGCGCCGGGGTGCGCCCCGCATGCTCCAGCCAGGACGCGGCTCTGCTTCGGCCCCCCCGCAGCGCGTCGGCCAGGTCCAGCTTCGCTGCGACATAGAGCAGGGCAAGCCTTTGGTAGTCCCGGTTGTCGACGAGCGCGACCAGCGTGTCGTGGGTGAGGGCTTGCGCCTCGGCCTCCACCCCCGCCTGCTGGGGGGCGCCGTCTGTTGCCATCATCATCCCAGCCTGCCAGGTCCGGCAGCCAAAGCGTACCAATCCGCGCCTCAGACCTGGGCAGCCGCGCCATGTCCGCCGAAGCAGGTAAAGCCCATCCTCCAATCAAAGCGCTGAATGCCAATTCGGTACTGCTCGTAACGCCACAAGTCCATGCTTCTTAAGCGCGCATAACGAGCCATATCGGCGGGTGGGCGCCGGCACTGAAGCCCTTGGCGCGATCACGTAGCGTGAACCAGCTGGCCTGGATTCGAGCCTTCCCAGGGTCGCCACAACCGGCAGCCGGCTTGCAGCGGCGGGCTGCCTGGCGTGAAGATCGGGGTCAGGTTTTGACGGTGAGCTGGATGGCGCTGAGGTGGTAGCGCCGGGCGGCCTCGGCGAGCGCCTCGGTCGCCGGTGTCCCCGGTGTGTGAATCTTCAGGCCGAGCATCCGCTGCGCCCGCTTCGCGCCGAAGTGGTCGATCGCGCGGGCGTAGAGGGGGGCTACCGCCTCCGGGTCATCGAGCAGCTGCCCCCGCATCCGGGTGACGTGCCCGTCCAGGGTGACCTCGACGTCGGCGCCGCCGCCGAAGTTGCTGCGCCAGGCGGCGTCGGTCAGCGCGTACAGTTCGCCGCCGAGCTGGTGCGCGACAACAGGGATGTCATAGCGGCGGCCGGTCTTGCGGCCGAAGAAGCGCAGCACCATGAACTGCCTGCGCAGCGGTCCGCCGGCCGGCGACCGCAGCAGCCCGCGCATCACCGGGTTGCCCACCCGCATCATCGCCGCGGGCGGATGCGCAGGCTCCACTACCGTCGCGCCCTGCCCGGTCACGGTGCAAGCGTACGCCTGGGACCAGCGACGCAACAGGCCGGGCGCTTGTGATGAGCGGGCCGCCGCAGCTCACTGCCACCTGGCTGCTATCCGCCGCGCGCGAGGTCGCCGCTCCGGGCAGCCGTGCCGATCGCCCAGAACGACGCGTTACACCGCGTAGGCGTTGCCCTCCAGCGGCACGGTCGCGGTCCGCGTCACCGGCCAGCGGAACCACGCCGAAACCGGCGAAACCCGATCAGCCGGTTCGAGAACGGCGGCCCGCCCCGCCTGTGCCGCGCTGATCATGGAACAACGACGGCCGGCTACCCGCATTTAACGGCGGCCGGGGGATCGCCGGTTTCTGGCAAGTGCTTGTGCCGGGCGTGATGAACCGGCGGCTGAGCCTGTCGGTGCCACAGCTTCCGCCAGAAGCCCGGCTGCTATTTCCGGCGGCTCACCCGACTGCGTGCCGGTGCCAAGAGCGGCCGCCATCACGGGTGATCCAGATGCTGCGCGGGTCGCTGACCCACCACCCGGAGCTGGGGGATTCGAAGCCGAGGGCGGCGACGCCCGGTGCCTGCGGGTTCAGCCGGGTGGTGCCGGTGACGGCGGTCGCCCAGTGCCGCCCGCCGTCGGCGGAGACGAGCAGCCGGTACCGGAACGGCCCGCCGCCGCCGACCGGCCCGGTGGCCACGACCAGGCGCTCCGGGCTGGCCGCCGCGACCAGGTACCAGCTCCCTGGTGCCGGGATCGGCCTGGGCGGGCCCCACGATGTGCCGTAGTCAGCCGAGACGAGCGCGAACAATTGCCCGGTCCCGCCGCGGGGCGTGCACAGGGCGGCGAGGAACCCGCCCGCGGCCGCCGCGAGCCCGGTGGTGTCGTGGGTGGCCAGGCCGGCGCCGGGGCAGGGGTCGGGCAGCCGCTCTGCCAGGACGCCCCGCCATCGAGGGTGCGGAAGATGACGGTGTGCTGGGTGCCGGCCCCGGCGGACTTACCGGGCCACAGCAGCGCGGCAGCTGCAGCGGTGATCGGGTGGGCCAATGCCCTTCGCGCCCGTGCCCCCGACTCACGTCCCGCGCTTCTCGCCTCGGCTTTCCCGGGGATTAGCTGCCCGGCTGCCGGCCTTCAGCTGGCGTGGCCAGGATCAGGTCGCGGGCCTGGTCGCTGACCTGCTTCATCTGGGCGAGCAGGTCCCGTAGCGCGCGGCCGTTGCCGATCCACTCGGTGTAGAGGTCGGCCTGGTCGCTGCTGAGGCGCCGGGTGACGGTCTTGCCGTTGATCTTCCTCGTGTACTGCCAGTAGGGCCCGTGCCTGCGTCCG
>WNGQ01001808.1_pt1 | contig 22856 bp, 19 predicted proteins | sample 5407661 | NCBI WGS metagenome assembly WNGQ01 (sample SAMN13153382, study PRJNA577476) | soil metagenome | isolation source: 60 cm soil or saprolite under Garry oak tree replicate 2 | place: USA:California | collected 2016-06-15 | reverse complement strand
TTTCCGAACAGACCGTAACGCAGGAGCGTATCGCGGAATCGCGTATCATGATCGAGCAATCTCGTCTGCTCACCCTCAACGCAGCGCACATGATGGATACGGTAGGGAACAGGGCTGCTAGGGCGGAGATCGCGATGATCAAGGTGGCCGTACCAAACATGGCGTGCCAGGTGATCGACTGGGCGATCCAGGCCCACGGCGGCGGCGGAACCAGCAACGATTTTGGTCTTGCTGCAGCCTACGCCACGGCGCGCCTGCTTCGTCTGGCGGATGGACCGGACGAAGTTCACCGGAATCAAATCGCTCGCTTGGAATTACGAAAACACAACATGACTTAAAGCCGAGGTGGGATGTCTCCATTCGCGCAAGGCGGATATATGTCTTTGCGATCCGTTCGGAGCGATTGATCTGTCGTGAGGTGCAGGTGAACCTTGCCTATCGCTGGTTCTGCAAGCTCGGTATCGAGGATGCTATCCCGGATCATTCGGCATTTTCGCGCGCTCGCAACGAGCTTTTTCGCGAGGGCGATGTTTTTCGTCGTGTGTTCGAGCGGGTCGGCTGAGGAAGATAAGATCGACCCTCTTGTCAAGCTCGTCGGGTTTGCGGTCGATCAGTTGGTTTTTCATCAGTCGATGGATAAGTCCGCCAAGCGCGACGTTTCCCAGGTTCAATCCGTCGGCCAATCTTGCCTGGGAAAGACCCGGGCGGGCGCCGTACGGCGCAGACGATTGGACACATTTTTTGGACGAACGAAGATGGCGCGAACGGCGTGTTGAAGAGAATTGCGAGCGGCGATAGTTGCGTTCGTCCGCAGAGTGTCCGACAATATCGAACACCATCATATCTCCGCTTATGCGTTGCGTGGTGGCCGGGGGACGCGCCCGCCGAATCGGCGCGTCCCAAGCTTGGACGTCCCAGTCTGGTCTTTCTTTGAACAGGCGGCAGCGACCCCGATAAATCTCGGAAAGCTCGTTGATAAATTCCGTATTGATTTCCTGTAATCAGCTACATCGATCAACCCTTACCACGCCGCTGAAGCTTTTCGCGACCGGCGGGTGCCCGGGCTGTCGGCACCTCTTTGGCGTTATCTTTTCTATGCGGCGACACGACGAGCTTGCGGGCCTCTTTCTTGGACAGCAAAGCATCCTTCTTTGCGGAACGCAGAAGGTGCGCGTGTAGTCCTTCCAGGTAGGTGCGCATCGACTGAGCTGCCTTCCTTGGTTGACGAGCCCTCAAGTATGAAAGCAACTCGCGGCGCGCAGCAAGGACAGGATCATGGGGTTGGGGTCCGGCAATCACAATGAAGCTGCGAAGCACCTCCGAAATCGGCTCGACGAGAGCCGCCAAGACTTGGTTCTGCGTCGCTTCCGCGAGTATCGTGTTGAATTCGACGGCCTTATAGGTCCGCTCAAGGAAACGGCCCGCGAGTGTCAGCTCTTGAGTCACGTCGATATTGGCTTGCAGCCTGTCGAAATCTGCCTCGGTGCCTCGTTCGCAAGCCACCTGGATTACGGCTTCCATAACAATTAGTCTGGCATCCAAGAGCATTGTAAGGGATGCGTGGCCAAAATCCACCATGTCGCGAATGGACTGCGTCACGGCGCCCGAACTATTTTTCCGAATGTACGCTCCGCCTTTGCTGCCTTTCCGAAGATCTACAAGGCCTGCAATTTCCAGACTACGAAAAGCTTCCCGAACGCCCGTGCGGCTGACCTGAAACATCTCGGAGAGCTCGCGTTCCGAAGGAAGCCGGTCGCCCGGCTTGAGTTCGCCCGAAGCAAGCTTGCTCCGAATTTCGTCGCATATCTCTTCGAAAATTCGACGCGTTTTGATTGGTCCAAAGCGCCGATGAGATGGCCGCTCTGACTCGTTGGTTGGTCGCACGCTCAGTTCCTTTGCATTCTCTAATCGGCCGGCGATCAGGCGCCATTCAGATGAAGCACAGCACAGCTAGAATTGATAGGGCGGGAACCGAACTGCAATGCTCGCACTGGCACCGTGCGCATTCCCTGCTTCGCGCATCCGTTGGGACGTCTCCTTTCGCGCGCTCAGACCTGTCCCAAGGAATCTGTCCGCGAAACTCGACAGAATTCCCGGATTGCGTACGGCACAAAACCCGATATGGTCTAACCATTGTAACATTGTAATGGGTTTGTGTCATGACGCAGAGCCCAGTTAAAAAGCGCAAACAGGAGGGGATTCGTGACGACTTTCGTTCTAGTTCACGGGGCTTGGCACGGCGGCTGGTGCTGGAAGCGCGTGGCAAAGCATCTGCGTTCACAGGGACATGAGGTTCACACGCCGAGCCTGTCTGGTCTGGCCGAACGGAGCCATTTGATGACCCGCCTGGTGAATCTTGAAACGCATATTCTGGATATCGTGAACCTGTTCCGCTGGGAAGAGCTTTCCGAAGTCGTGCTGTGCGGCCACTCTTACGGAGGCATGGTCATCACCGGGGCCGCCGATCGCGTTTCCGATCGTGTCCGCTCGCTGGTTTATCTCGATGCTTTCCTGCCCGAAAATGGTCAATCTTTGCTGGATACGACCATTCCCGATCGTCGCTCCATGTTGATCGACCGGGCGAGCCACGATCCCTATGGTCGGCTTATGACGCCGATCCCCGCCGCTGTGTTTAAAGTCAACGCTGCCGATCAGGCCTGGGTTGATAGTTTATGTGTGCCGCATCCGCTCGCGTGCTTCGAGCAAAAGCTCGTATTGAGTGGAACTGCAGCAAAGATTGCGAAGCACACCTATATCGAGGCGGCTGGCTACTCTCCCTCGCCCTTCGGGCCTCTTGCCGAGCGTCTGCGAAAGGACAAGAGTTGGATGGTCACATCTCTTCCCTGCGGTCATGATGCCATGGTCGATATGCCGAAGGAGGTCGCCGAGTTGTTGATCGCGGCGGTCTAGGTACCAGTGGGCAGGGACCACCGGTCCATTGGCGGTTTCCGCTCCGCTCGCCTTTCGCTCACGCCATCTAGAGTGAGCTATGGCTTGCGGCGGTCCCCAACGGGACGCGCCGCGAACAGGGGGCCATCGGTATAGTTGAGAACCACAATCTCGACTGGATGGTCGAGCTCTGGGGTTTCCTCACTAACAATCCGGGTCGCGATCCGGACGCCTTCTTCCAGATCCACGATGCCGACACGATAGGGTGCCTCGTCCCGGAAAACGGACGGAGCTGCGTGGACCACTGTCTGCGCGTAAAGTTTGCCCCTGCCCGAAAGTTCAATCCAAGCCACATTTCGCGACCAGCAATGCGGACAGAACGGCTTCGGCGGAAAGCTCGGCCGGCCGCAATCATCGCAACGGGTTGTTTCAAATCGCCCCTCGTTGAGAACGCCCCAGAAATGCTGCGTAAACTCTGTCTGCCGCGGTGGATAAGACCGGGGTCGGTCCATCTTGATCAGTGATAAAGTCATCGTACTGCCTCCAATACGTGGACAAGTGCGGCGTTGTAATTTCCGAGCTCCGCACTCGTCACCGCGATCTGCGCGTTCGAAACTTGCCGCTGGCCAGCCCGCCCCCTCAACTGATCCATCACCTCAACGAATGAGTAAAACGGTGTGACGTAGGCCGGATGCCCTCGCGATTGCAGGCCGCCCGAGGTACAGATAGGGATACGTCCACCGAGCGCGGTCTCGCCTTCCTCAGCAAGCCGGGCGCCATGCCCACGGGGAACGAGGCCCAGTGCCTCACTGACCAGAACCTCCACGATGGTGCACGGTGCATAGAGTTCGGCGAAGTCGACGTTCGACGCTGCTATTCCGGCCTCAACAAACGCTTCGTGTCCTGCCTTCGCAGCCGATACGAGCGCGATCATGTCGTTAGGAACTTCGCTGATCTGATGCGCTCCTTCGTGGAAAAAGCCTCGTCCCCGTACTCGGACGTAAGGTCTTTTCGAAGCGCGCGATACGTCCTCCTCTGCGAGAACGAGACACACCGCGCCATCGCTGCGAGGCGGCACCTCATAGAGCCCGAGCGGGTCAACAATGGGGCTTTGCGCCAGAATTTCCTCAAGCGTGATAGGTTTGCGAAATTGCGCTATTGGGTTGAGCGAGGCATGGTGCCGGTTCTTGATCGCCACGCTGGCGAGCTGCTTTCTAGAGGATTGGAACTCGTGGATATAGCGGGCGGCGTCCATCGCGTACCATGAAATAGGAGTGAACCCAAACGGGACGTGGAAGTCGACATCGCCGGTGGCTCGCATGGAGCTCATCATGTGCTCCGCCGCCGATGTCGCCGTCTCGAAGTTGATCCCCAGTGCAAGGGCAACGCGGGACCGCCCGAGGCGAATGTCGTTCGCTGCAGTCTCGAATGCCAACCCCGCGGTCATGCCGTTGCCCATGATTTCGGCGACCGAACCGGAGCATGGTAACCGCAGATAATTCGCCATGAAAGTCGCGAAATATTTTTGCTGCGTATAGGGACGAGGGAGTGAAAATACCAGCGATGATATGTCGTTCTTGTCGACGCCGGCGTCCTCGACCGCGTCGATAACGAGCTTCGCCAGGGTTTCGTGTTCAAGCACATGCCTTTCGGCATTTGCTGGCGTTTGCCATTTTCCGACCGGTAAGGCGGCCGCTCCCAGTATCGTCACTCCCTTCATTCGAAACCTCCTTTGACGTCACCAGGCTGCGCAATGCGCACCCAACAATTCGGCCGCTTGACAGTCGAATAGCTTTACAATAGGTCCATTGGTTAGTCCATTTGCATTATGTATCGCCCGTTGGCAAGCGGTAGCCCGACGGTGGCGCGAAAGATCAGCAGCTGCGAGGAGGAAGGATGCAAGTGCCGGTGCGGCCACTTTACAATCACAGGGACCTCGATCGCCTCATCAATCCCAAGACGATTGCTGTTGTGGGTGCCTCGGAGACGCGCGGCTCTTTCGGCGAGCGCACGCTGACCAACCTGTCGGCCTTCAAAGGCAACGTCTACGCCGTCAATCCCAAGTACAAGGAACTGCTCGGCCGACCAAGCGTTCCCTCTCTCGCAGAACTGCCTGAGGTACCCGATTGCGTCATCCTCTGTGTAGCCAGGCCCATGGTCGAGGGGATGATTGAAGCTGCTGGAGCAATCGGGGCTGGAGGAGCGATCGTCTATGCCTCCGGTTTTGGCGAGACAGGTCTTCCCGATCGTATTGCGGACCAGGAGCGTCTCGTCGAGGTCGCTAATCGAGCGGGCGTTCGCGTTGCAGGGCCGAATTGCGTCGGACTGGCCAATACACGGTCGGGTGCCGGAATGAACTTTATGCCCGGCTACGAACGCATGGGCAATAAATGGGGGCCGATTGCGATCACTTCGCAGAGCGGAGCTTTGGGTTACACCCTCCTTCAGGGAATGGAGCGGGGAATCGGCTTCTCCCACTTTCTTGCGGCCGGCAATTCCAGCGACGTCGACGTCTGCGATTATATTTCTTATCTGGCCGAGGAAGACGAGACGCGCGCGATCATCAGCCTGTTTGAGGGCGTGAAGGATGGATCGCGTTTTCTCGCGGCTGCGCGAAAGGCTCGCGACGCCGGCAAAGCGCTCATCGTCTACAAGGCAGGTAACAGCGAAGCCAGCGGTAAGGCGGCGCTCTCACACACCGGAACGATGGTCGGGTCTGCGGTCGCCTATCGGGCCGCATTTGAAGAGGCCGGGGCAATCGCGACCGACAGCCTGGAAAACGTACTCGAACTGGCGTCCTTCTTTGCCAAATCAGCCGCCCCGACGGCTGGACGTGGTGTCGGCGTCCTGTCGACTTCGGGGGGCGCCGCCGTCATTTCGGCGGACAAGGCGGAGCAACACGGCGTAATTCTTCCCGGACTCGATTCCAGGACCGCCGATATGTTGCACAAAGTGGTGCCCGATTTCGGTTCCGTCGCCAATCCGTCGGACCTCACGGCCGAGGTGCTAAAGACATCCGAGTCGTTCGCCAATTGTCTCGACGCCTTTTTGTCCGATCCGAATTTCAGCGCTCTTGTCGTCCCTATGGTGTTCGCGCATGCCTCGTCAAGCGGTGCAAGAGCGCCAGCGATCATCGAGGCCGCGCAACGCACCGATCGGCCGCTGGCGATCGCGTGGATGAACGAGTGGTATCAGGGACCGGGCAGCGGGATCTTCGATGCCGATCCGCGCGTCACGATCTTTCGTTCGGTCGATCGTTGCTTTGCCACCCTGCGGGCGTGGTTCGATTGGCATGAGCAGCGCCAAGATGCCGAGGCTCCTACTGCACGTCGATCGGACCACAATGCGGTACAGGCTGCGGGCAAGATCATCACGGAGGGGGCCAAAGGTAGCGCGTCGCTGTCGGAAACGGTATCGAAGCGGGTTCTTGCTGCCTATGGCATTTCGGTTCCAACCGAGATGCTTGCCTTGGGTCCGGACGAAGCTGCGGTCGCGGCAACCCACATTGGCTTTCCGGTCGCGGTGAAGATTGCATCACCCGACATTCTCCACAAGACGGAGGTGGATGGCATCAGGCTTGGGCTCTCAACCCCTCAAGAGGTGAACGCCGCCGCCAAGGAAATTCTCGCCTCCGCTTTGCTAAAGGCGCCGCAGGCCAGGATCGATGGCATCAGCGTGCAGCAAATGGTTCCCAAGGGCGTCGAAATCGTCATCGGCGTCAAGAACGATAGCCAATTCGGCCCGCTTGTTGCAGTCGGACTCGGCGGCATCATGGTCGAGCTTCTGCACGATACCGCCGTGCGCCTGGCACCCGTAAGCGCCCATTCCGCGCGTCGAATGCTCGCATCCCTCAAGGGCTTCCGGCTGCTCACTGGCTTTCGCGGCAGTGCGCCAGTCGATCTCGAGCAGCTCATTGACACGATCTGCCGATTCTCCGAACTCGCCTACGATCTTCGCGACGTGATCGACGAGATCGACGTCAATCCGATCATTGTAACGGCTTCGGGCGCCGTGGCGGCTGACGCGCTTATCGTGGTCAAAGCCTAGGAAATGGGGGGCGGTGCGCCTTGAGGGCCGTCGCAGTTTTGGCGGAGTTCCGATGAATTCAAAGAGGACAGTCACCAAGGTTGGCACAGTTAACGAGAATCCGTCAGGTCACACCCGCCAAATTCGCTTCACGCATTGTTCCGCCGAGCCGAGGGAGACGTTCCGTGCCTGACATCCAGCTAGCAAAACCACGCGGGCTATACTACGAAGATTTCGAAATCGGCAAGACGTATATTACGTCGCGTAGAACCGTGACCTCTACCGACATCGTCAATTTTGCCTGCCTCTCGGGTGATCACAACGCGCCTCACATTGACCACGAATTCTGCAAGCAACAATCGTACAAGGAGCCCATTGCTCACGGTCCGCTCGTATTCGCCATTTCGGGCGGATTGCAATGCTTGAGCGGCGTGAATGACGGCACGATAATCGCCATGCTCGGCGTGGATAGATGGCGCATGCATTTGCCGGTTAAGCACGGCGATACAATCCAGGTGCTTTTCACGCCAACAGAAAAGCGTCTGACCAGCAAGGGCGATCAAGGTGTGGTCATCTTTGATCGTAAGATCCAGAACCAACGCGGAGAAATCGTTCAATCGATGATAACTACGCTGCTCTATCATTGCCGGCCCAAAGAGCTGTAGTGCCTCGAGCCACCGATCCCCAAACAAAAAGAGGCAACATATGCGGCGGATTCTCGGGGCCGTTATCTATGAGGTCTGCGATGCCATCGCTCTCATCACGTTCAACCGTCAGGAGCGGCGAAACTCGCTAGGCGGTACGCTGCGCCAGGACATCGTATCGGCGATGAAGGAGGCCGATACCGACGCCGCCGTGAGAGTCATTATCCTGACGGGCGCCGGCTCGGCGTTCTGTGCGGGTGGCGACCTGAACGAGATGCTTGACGGGGACGCTGCTCCCGATCGACGGTCGATTGACGAGCAACTCGAACCGCAACGCACCAAGACGACGCTGTCTGTTTTTGAGGCAAAGAAACCTGTCATTGCCGCGATCAATGGAGCTGCTCTCGGGGCGGGAATGAATCTTGCACTCGCTGCTGACATACGAATAGCTTCAACTGCCGCTGTGTTCGGGCAATCTTTTGTCAAGAGAGGTCTACTTCCAGATTATGGAGGAACCTACTTTCTTCCGCGAATCGTCGGCCACTCGAAAGCTCTCGAATTGATGTTCACGGCTGAAACGATAGATGCTTCCGAAGCATTGCGTATTGGTCTCGTCAGCCGCGTCGTCGAGCCGGAAGCGCTGCTCGACGTGGTGTGGACGATGGCGGCCGGCATAGCGGAAGGAGCGCCGGTTGCGATCCGCCTAGCCAAGACACTTGTCAACGCGGGTTCGGCCAGTATTCACGATGCTTTGGATCATGAAGCGGCGGCGCAAACCATCTGCTACGCCACCGAAGACGGAAAAGAAGGATTGCTTGCATTCAAAGAAAAAAGAGCTCCGGTCTTCAAGGGGCGGTGATTGCGGTCGGCGAATCTCATCCAATACTTTTTCCGCTCTCAATCCAATTCTGTGACCAGGGCCGTATCGCGGTCGCACGCGGCTCGCGATACGGCCCCACCCTTGCCGCGAGTGGCGTCGATGTAATTGCTCCTGAATGCAGCGAGCATTTTTCCGAATATCTCACGCATGTAGCAGCGGTGAAAATGCTTCGCGAGATTACGCCCGTCGGCCGCCCTTAAAGATATGACGCGCGGCGATGTTGGCGAACGTGATGGCGGGGCCGATGGTAATTCCGGGCCCCGGAGAGGTTCCTGCCATCAGCGATGTCATGTCATTGCCGCAAGCATACAATCCCGGAATTGGCTCATGGCCTTCTCTGAGGACGCGCGCATGCTCGTCGGTGACCAGACCGACGCCGGTTCCGTTTATTCCTGGATGAATCTTGAGAGCATAGAACGGTGCGTGCTCTAGTGCGCCAAGGCACGGATTCGGGCTGTGAGTTGGATCACCGAGGACCAAATTAGCCGGAATTGCGCCTCGCTCGAAGTCTGGATCGTGCCCAGACCGTGCGTGTTGGTTGAATCGAGTCACGGTGCGGGCAAGGGTTTCGGTCTCAAGTCCGATGCTCTCTGCCAAGTCGGCAAGACTCGATCCCCGTACGATATAGCCGTTGCGAACTAGTTTTCGGAGACGATAACCGCCAGGCAGCGCCAGCCCCATTCCATACTTACGGATTGCGCGTTCGTCCGCGATCAAGAAGCAAGGGATCGATGGGGTTGTCCCGTCAGCAGCATACATCGCCCGAACAAATGCGTCGTAGGAAGTGGCCTCGTTGACAAAGCGCTCGCCTTTGCGATTGACGGCAAGGAAACCGGGTTTGCCGCGATCCAAAAAGAAGTGCGGATAGACAATCGTCGTGCCGTCTCGTCTGCGATCCAGAGAAACAGGAGACCAAAATGCACCGTCCGGGTAGCCGGCGGTGAGCGTTGCCCCCGCGGCAAGTCCCATCTCAATGCCATCCCCTGTAACTTCCGGAGGGATTGCTGTTTGTCTCGCGACGGGCGATGGCAACAACATATCTTGCAATCGCTCTGAATGACCGAACCCGCCAGTCGCCAGGACGACGCCCTTGGCCGCGACAACCCTGACCGATTTTTGATGTCGCTGTGCAAGAACACCGATCACGCCGGCTCGGTCGACGAGAAGTTCGGTCGCCTTGACTTCGGTCCATATCTCGACCCCTCTTTGCCTAAGAGAGTAGAGCAAACGGCCACACATGGCGTTTCCCATAAGTAGTCGCGTTCCACGGCCATGTAGCAGGAGGTCCGCCGCGTATCGGGCGAACAGATTCGTCGCGTGCATGAATGAAGCGGGCGACCTGGTCGCCTTCAGAAGGTGCCGGATATCGTCCGCGCCGACGATCATACCGGCAACGGTCGACGGGCGAAGTGGCGGACGCAGGAGGGGCAGCAGCGGACCAAGCTTATGACCATCGAACGGAAGTGGCTCCAGAGCCCGGCCGCATAGTGTCGAACCCTTCACGTCCGATAAGTAGTCGGGGTGGTGAGGTCGAGCACGGAATCTCACCTCCGATTGAATATCTAATTCCAAGACAGCTCGCGGACCGTTTGACAGGAATGCGTCGAGCTTCTGCTCATCCAAACGAGGGCCAACCGCGTTGCGCAAATATTGCTCGACGTTGTCGCGAGTATCGTCCGGGTTCACCGCAGCGGCATGCATTGAGCCTGGAATCCAGGCGGTGCCTGCCGAGAAGGCGGAGGTGCCCCCTACCGTTGTTGCCTTTTCCAGCACGAGGACCGAGAGACCGCGCAACGCGACGAACAATGCCGCCGACATGCCAGCGACGCCCGCTCCTAGCACGACGACGTCGACCTTGATTTCAGCCGCATCGGACACCGCGATGCCTCTACTGGTTACAGCGTACGACGCGTTCAAGTCTGATCCTCGGAACGGAAGACCACAGCTGTTGCGTTGCCCCTTGGACAGGACTGTCGTTGGGTCGGAGTGATCTCGGAATCGTGCTCAGGCTTGACGATTGAAGCCGAGGACAGACAACTCAATTGCCTGCCTTCTTTGCGACGAGCGGACAAACGCTCTCGGATAGCGGCTGATATGCTTGGTCACCTTTGACGGTTTCGACGATCGATAAATAGTCGCCATGTTCAATGGATTCAGCAGGTTTCTTCACACGTACCAGCAACTGGTCGTGGATCATCTGTCCGTCCTCGCGCAGCCTCCCGTTCTCCGTGTAAGCGTCGTTGACGGGAAGTTCGCGCATTTTGGCCATGACGGTCCGGGTTTCGACCGTATGCGAGGCAGCCACCGCCTTCAGGTAGTGCCTAACCTGCGAATATACCGCGGCCTGGGTTGAGCTCGGCAACTTTCCGGCCTGCTCGGCGAACTGCTTGGCCCATTGCCGCGTTGCTGCCGATTTGGTCCACTGGAAGGCTGTCGTTGTCAACAGGCCTTGACTCAACTCTAGCCCCATTGCCTCGACCTCTGTGAGATTGATCGAATACGCCAACACCAACACCTGATTCTTGGTGATGTTGAACTCGACGGCCTGCTTGACCGCTGTCGTGAGATCATTGCCCGCATTCGCGAGAGCGATGACCTTGGCGCCGGAGGCCTTGGCCTGGAGTAGAAACGAGCTAAAATCGGGAGTGTTGATGGGGGCCAGGACTTCTCCGACCACCTTTCCGCCGCCGCCTTCGATGACCTGCCGTAGGCTTGCTGCGAGCGCGCGACCATAGGCGTAGTCGACGCCGATGATAAACCAGCTGTCCACTTTGTCTTTGACCAGCGGGGTTACTAGCGTTTTAGCAACGGCATAGGTATTGAAATTCCACTGCACCGAGTTAGGCGTGCAGTCCTTGCCGGTGAAATCGGAGGATCCTGAATTGTTCAGAACAATCTTGCTGCGGTCCTTGGCAAGCCCAGTCACCGCAAGACCTACGCCAGAATTCGTGATGTCGGCGATGACCTCTACCCCCTCCAGGTCGAACCAACGCCGCGCAATCGACGAACCGATGTCGGGTTTGTTCATGTGATCGCCGACCAAAATCTCGATCGGAACGCCATCGATCTTGTTGCCAAATTCCGTCGCCGCCATGCGCGCGGCAATCGCTGATCCTTCACCCGTCGCATCGGCATAGGGACCTGAACGATCGTTAAGAATTCCGATCCGGATAGCTTTTCCAAGCCCGGAGGATTGCGCGCCGGCCCCACCGACGAAGGAAAGAATGAGGACTATGACCGAAAGGACGATTTTCACCTTGGAATCTCCCTGTGTCTACCGCGTTGTCGCGGATTCCATTGATCGGGTAATTGACCCGGCCGAACTTATGACCCCCACAATCGCAAAGCCGGACACCACGGAGGTATGCAGGCGGGGTGGCATAATGTCATCAAATGGTCTAACCATTCTAATACCGGACCATATTCGCAGGGTCAAGCGTCGACCGTCCCGCATGATTGTCAGAACGCGTACTGGGAAAGCATTTCATGCTCGGCAAGACTTGCGTTGATGACCTTTGTTCCACTCGGTGTAGTGTTACACGACGGGCAGTATCATCGGTCCAATCCAGCAGCCGGGGTCAGGACGTCCAGACTGGGATCGACGTAATTTTCGAGCGAGTGACCGTGGACATCTCGGGCGACGGCGCTCCGTGCCATCATGGGTGGGTACGAAACAACGCCTGCTCGATCTCCAAGGCTGCTTCCACAAATGAAATGATGCGGAATCATCGAATGCTCCCGGCTACGTAATCAACTGCCGCGATTGATCGGGAACGAACTGCCAATGAAAAGCGCAATAGAAACGCCAATTTGTCCATTGGCTCTCTTTCGTCTCAGACCAATGGATCGGGGCGTACAAAAAGATGTTCAGTCGCGGCGGGTTGGCGCTCGATCGGAAAACTCAACACAGAGGGAGGGGCGATGAAGACCGAGGAGCGCAGCCGGACGTGCGACGTGCTTGTGGTTGGATCTGGCGCAGGCGGACTTTCCACCGCGATCACTGCGAAGAAGGGTGGCCTCGATGTCCTGATCATCGAGAAGGACAAGTTCTTCGGCGGCACCACGGCCTTTTCCGGAGGCGTGCTGTGGATTCCCGGCAACCTACACGCGCGCCGAGCCGGCATCGACGACAGCCGCGAGGCCGCGATGACCTATCTGCGGAACGAGACCGGCAACTATTTCAGCGACAAGGCGATCGACGCCTTTCTCGATCAGGGCCCCCGCATGCTGGAGTTCTTCGAGCGCGAGACCGAGGCGAAGTTCGTGCTTTCAGGTTACCCCGACTATCATCCCGACGTCGAAGGCGGCGCAGCGATCGGACGCTCGGTGACAGCGGCCCCGTTCGACGCGCGCAACCTCGGCGATGAACTGGGCCGGCTGCGGCCGCCATTGGCGACGATCACCTTCATCGGCATGATGTTCAATTCCTCCAACGAGGATCTCAAGCATTTCTTTCGCGCCACCCGATCGCTGAAGTCCGCGCTCTACGTTGCAAAGCGGCTGGTCAACCATCTGAAGGACATCGCGCTGTACCGGCGCGGCGTGCAGATTACCAGCGGCAATGCGCTGGCCGCGCGGCTCGCTAAGACCTGTTTCGATCTCGGTATTCCGCTTCTAACCAGCACGGCGGCGCAGCGGCTCGTCGTCGAGGAGGGCGTGGTGCGCGGCGCTCGGGTTCTCGATGCCGACGGCGAGTACACCATCACAGCCCATCGCGCGGTGGTCCTGGCGTGCGGCGGATTCCCGCATGACAGCGACCGGATCGCCCGGGCCTATCCCCATGTCGTCCGCGGCGGCCAGCACCTGTCGCCGACGTCGGACAGCAACACTGGCGACGGCGTGCGCATGGCCGAGGACGTCGGCGGATTGTGTGAGATCCGGTTTCCGAGCGCGGCGGCGTGGATGCCAGTCTCAAAGGTGCCGATGCCGAACGGCAAGTTCGGATTGTTTCCGCATCTCGTCGATCGCTACAAGCCGGGCGTGATCGCAGTCAATCGCCGCGGCAAGCGCTTTACCAATGAATCCAACTCGTATCACGACACCGGTACCGCGATGATTGCCGACGCCGAGGGTGAGGTGGAAACTGTGGCGTGGCTGATCTGCGACCACGCTACGATCCGCAAGTACGGCCTCGGCTTCGCCAAGCCGGCACCGGTGCCGATCGGCCTCTATGTCCGAAACGGCTACCTGACGCGGGCGGCGACATTGCGCGAATTGGGCGAAGCCTGCGGCATCGATGCGGCGGCATTGGAGGACACGATCCAGCGCTATAACATCGGCGCGCAAGACGGCGAGGATCCGGAGTTCGGCCGCGGCTCGACGGCGTTCAACCGATTCCTTGGCGATCCCGAGCACAAGCCCAATCCCAACGTCGGGCCGATCCGCAAGGGGCCCTATTACGCGCTGAAGCTAATGATGGGCGATCTCGGCACCTTCGACGGGCTCTCGACCGATACGGTCGGCCGGGTCCTCGCCGCGCAGTCGAAACCCGTCCCCGGTCTCTACGCCGTTGGCAATGACCGGGCGAGCATCATGGGCGGCAACTATCCCGGCGCCGGCATCACCCTCGGTCCGATCATGACGTTCGGCTATATCACCGGATGGCATCTCGCAGGCGTTGAGGTGCAGACCGTCGACACGAAACCATAGGCTGCCGACCCACATGGCCACGACAAACCGAAAACAAAAGCCACAGAAGGAAGTTACAATGAGCGTTGATCGTCGCATATTTCTGGCAGCAGGCCTCGCATCCGCCGTGATCTCGGTCCCGCGCCTCAGCCTTGCGACCCTCAATTTCTGATGCTGCAATCGTGCCATAAGCGGTGGGTCAAGGCAGGCAGAGCGAACCCCGTTCAGATCTTGCGCGTGCGGCCGACCCAGTAGACATCGCGCAGTACGTTTTTGCGAATCTTGCCCACTGGCGTGGTCGGCAGCGCCTCGGTCCTGAACTCGACGCTGCGCGGACACTTGTAGCCGCCGATGAGGCTGCGACAGTGACCGATCAATTCTTCGGCCGACGCCGACTGCTTATCCTTCAAGACCACCACCGCGTGGACCGCTTCGCCCCATCGCTCGCTGGGAATGCCGATCACTGCCGCCTCCCTCACGGCGGGATGCTGGTAAAGCGCGCGCTCGACGTCGACCGAGTAGACGTTCTCGCCGCCGGTGACGATCATGTCCTTTATGCGATCAGCAACATAGAGAAATCCGTGCTCATCGATGTAGCCTGCATCCCCGCTGTGCATCCAGCCATTACGCAGCACGGCCTTCGACTCCACCGGGTTGTTGAAGTAGCGTGTCATTACGTTGTCGCCACGGATCAGGATTTCACCGTTCTCTCCGGCCTTGGCGTCGGAACCGTCAGGCCGGGCAATCCGCACCTGCATGCCCGTCACCGGCCGGCCGGCCGATTTCATCCGTTCGGGATAGCGGGCGACCGCCTCCAGATGATCTTTCCATTTGAAGGCCGTAGCGTAGCCGGCGGTTTCCGTCATTCCGTAGATCTGGTGGAAACCCCAGGTTGGCAATTCGCGTATCGCTGTATGCATCACTGTTTCGGGCATGGGCGAGCCGCCGTAGACGCAAGTGCGCACGCTGGTCAGGTCAAAGCTTTTCAGGTCCGGATGATTCATAAGCATGTTGATCATCGTCGGCACCAGCACGACATTGGTGACGCGATGCTCCGACATGGCGGCCATAACCGGTTCCGGCTCAAATTTCGGCAGGATCACGTGCGTGCCGGCGGCCAACGTAATGTACCATGCGGGTCCTGCACCGGACAAATGAAACATACCGCCCACATGCAGGTGACTCAGATCGTCGCGGAACGGCAAGGTCGCCAAAAAACACACAGAGACGTAAACCACATTGCGGTGCGACAGCGCTACGCCCTTCGACTGCAGTGTCGTGCCCGAGGTGTACAGCACGATGTAGAGGTCCTCGCCGTTCCGGTCGGCGTCGGGAATCGGTTCGGCCTGTTGGATGAGATTCTCGTACGATAGCATGCCCGGGGGCAAAGGATTGTCGCCCATATAAATGAGCTGCAGATTTGACGCGCCCTTCAGTTCCTTGGCTTGCTCGAGAAAGGTGTCGTCGACGAACATCACCTTGGCCCCGGAGTCGCCTAACGCGAACCGGTTCTCGGCGACTGACCACCTGATATTCAGCGGGGCGAACGCCGCGCCGCTCCAGGGAATTGCAAAAAACAGTTCCAAGTAGCGATCTGAGTTCATCGCGAGCGCGGCCACGCATTCGCCTTCCCGAACGCCGAGTTTGCGCAACGCGGCGGCCAGGCGCGGCACGCGTTCGCCGATCTCACGCCACGTGCGGCGCCGCTGACCGTAGATCGTGCCCAACCGATTAGGCTGTTCCATCACAGCCTGGCGAAGCATCTGTGTCGCCTGCATGATGTTTCCTCCATTGTTGCGACGATTGGCTGTTGGTCCAGGCCTGAAGTTGGTCGCTACTCACCCCAGGCTTTCGCGCAAGCGTTGTTTCAGCACCTTGCCCGCGCCGCTCAACGGAAGCTCTTCGACGATTCTCAATTCTTTCGGCAGTTTGTAACGGGCCAACCGTGGACCGCAGTATTCGACCAGTGTTTCGAATGTCAGCGTCTGGCCCTGTTTGAGTACGGCCACGGCGCAGACCCTTTCGCCCCATTGCGGATCAGAAAGGCCGATGACGGCGGCATTCGAAATCGCGGGAATATCGAGCAGCACGCTCTCGATCTCGGCGGGATAGATGTTCTCGCCGCCGCTGATGATCATGTCTTTCAACCGGTCGATGACATAGAGATAACCGTCAGCGTCGAAATAGCCGAGGTCGCCGGTGCGCAGCCAGCCATCCGACGTGAAGGCCTGGGAGGTGGCCTCGGGACGCTGCCAATAGCCCAATGTCACGGTCTCGCCGCGCACGCAGATTTCGCCCTTCTGGCCCGCCTCTTTGAGGGTCTCAGTGTTGGCGCCGATCAGCTTGACTTCACTGAGCGGCATTGCGCGACCAGCGGAGTTGAGCTTAGACATCGCCGAATGGGTTTCGAGGAATGTGCAGGCGGACACGACCTCGCTCAGACCATAGCAATGGCTGACGGGAATGCTTCGGTCGGCGTAGCGACGCAGCAAAGGCTCGGGGCTCGGCGCCCCGCCGCCCACGAGCAACCGCAGGCTGGAGAGATCGGCGGTCTCGAACTGCGGATGTTGGCTTATCATCAGCATCATCGTCGGCACGGAGAAAGTCAGCGTGATCGCATGTTCTTGAATCGCCGCGATCACCGCGCCGGAATCGAAGGCGCGGTGCAAGACGACATGCCCGCCGCTGATCAGCACGGGAACCAGCAACACGAAAGTGCCGCCGACGTGGAACATCGGCGCGGTCGTCAGCAGCGTGTCATTGGAGGTGATACCGAACGAGAGAATCCAATTGAGGTTGTTGGCCCATAGGTTGCTGTGTGTCAGCATCGCCGCCTTGGGCACGCCGGTGGTTCCCGAGGTATAGACGAAGACCGCTATGTCGGACGGCGCCACATCGGCCTCCGGCGCGGGCTCGGTCGCCGCCTGAAGCACGATTTGCAGGGACCGTACCCAATCAGCGCTCGCCGGTCCTCCGAGTTGGATGTAATAGCGGCAAGGCAGATCGGCTCGGATAGGATCAATCAAGCCGAGATGTTCGCCGCCGATCAGCAGCGTGTGGATGCCGGAGTCCAGGATCAGCGTCTTAAGTTCGGGCGTCGTCAGCCGGAAGTTCAGCGGCACGAAGGTGGCGCCCAGGTGCGAGGCCGCCATCAGCGCGAACAGGCACTCCGGCGAGTTGAACGCGAGGTAGCCGACTCGGTCACCCTTGCGCACGCCCATGGCATGCAACGCGGAGGCCATGCGTTCAATCGCTTGTGCCATTGAAGCATAGGTCCAATGACGGTCTTCGAAGGTCAGCGCCGGCAAATCGGCCGCCAGGATGGCGCGCCGCTTGAACGAGGTCCACAAAGTTGTCTGGCTTGGAAACGGTAGAGCTTCCACCACGTTCGTTTCTCCCTAGTGCCGTCGACGTCCCAAGCGTCGCTTTGATTAGCGGCCGACGAACTTGGGCTTGCGTCGTTCGGCGACGTCGCAGATGCCGTTCCAGCCGTCCTCGGTGCGGGTGACGCGCGTCATGGCGCGCGCTTCCTGCTCCATCTGCGCCTCGATCGGCTGCGACCAGGTCGACAGCAGCAGGTTCTTGATCTCGCCGAACGCGACCGTGGGTCCGGCGGCCAACTCGCGCGCCAGCGCCCAGGCCTCATCGTCAAGCGATGCATCGTCGACGACATCACTGATCAGGCCTGCCTCCAGCGCCTGCTCCGCGCTCCAGGTCTGGTTGCGCATGAAGAACTCGGCAGCGCGCCGGAGGCCGACACGCCGCGGGATGAACGTCGTGCCGCCGCCATCGGGGAGCAGGCCGATGCCGGTGTACGCGGCATAGAAGCGCGCCGAGCGCGCCGCAATGCAGAAATCCGCAGCCGCACACATCGCGACGAAGCCCCCCACGGCCAGCGAATGCACCGACACGATAACCGGTGCGTTCATCCGCGCGAAGCGCGACAGTGCCGAGTGCAACCCGACCGTCGCGTTCTTGATGAAGATCTGCAGCACCGCACGGTCGCGGTTCATGGTCTTGAGATCGGCGCCGACGCCGAAGTACTTACCGGCGGCATCGACCAGCACGCAGCGCACCGAGGGGTCTTCGTCGCACTCGGTTGCGATCCGGCTCAGCTCGGTGTTGAAGTCGAGGTCCATCGGGTTACCGCGTTCGGGCTGGTTGAACGTGATGTGCGCGATGCCGTCGGCGATCTCGAATTTGAACGACTTGTAGGTCATAGCGGACTCCAGATAGTTCGGTTCGATGGGGGCAGGGATTAGGTCGACGCGCTCATCTGACGCGCGATGACCATCTTCATGATTTGAGCCGTACCGTCGCCGATCTGCAGGCCGAGCAAATCTCTCAAGCGCTGTTCGAAGGGCAGGTCCTTCGAGTAGCCACCATGGCCGTGCGTGAGCAAACAGGTGTTGACGATGTCGTAGGCAAGTTTGGGACCCCACCACTTGCACATCGCGGCTTCGGCGGTGTGGGGCAGGCCCTGGTCCTTCAGCCACAGGGTCTGAAGGCAAAGCAGGCGGGCACCGGTCAGGTGGGTTTCGGCTTCGGCGAGCGGGAATGTAACGCCCTGGTATTCCGACAACGGTTTACCGAAGGTGCGGCGCTGGCTGGTGTATTGCCAGGCCTGGTCGAGCGAGACGCGCGCGACCGAGAGACAAAGTATCCCGAGCAGCGCCCGGCTATAGTCGAACCCGGCCATCACCTGTGAGAAACCCTGGTTCTCGGCTCCCAAGAGATACTTGGCCGGTACCCGCACGTTATCGAAGAACAGCGAGCCGCGACCCACGCTGCGCGTGCCGTGGTCGTCGAACCCGGTACGGGCGACGCCTGTCGCGTCTAACGGAACCAGGAAGGAGCTGATGCCGCGCGCCCGCGCCTCGGTCGATCCGGTGCGCGCGAAAACGATCGCAAAGTCGGCTTGCGTCGCCATGCTGATGGAAGTCTTTTCGCCGTCCAGCACGTAGACGTCACCGTCCCGCCGGGCGCGAAGTTTGAGATTGGCTGCGTCCGAGCCTCCGCCGGGTTCGGTCAACGCGATGGCCGGAAGCAACTCGCCGGCAAGCATCCCCTTGATCCACGGTGCCATGGCGGCCGGATCGCCAAACTGGCACATCATCTGGCCCAACAGCGACGCGGTGATCGTTATGTAACCGATGTTCAAGTCTTCGCCGCACAGCGCTTCCACGACCAGACCTGCCGTGAGACAAGTCTGGCCGAGGCCGCCTACCGATTCCGGAAGTTCGATACCAAACAGACCGAGGTCGCCCATTTTCCGCAACGTCGCGCGGTCCATTTTTGCTTCGCGGTCGCGAGCGCGGTAATAAGGTGAAATTTCGGCCGTACCGAAGGCACGCGCGGTATCCACCAGCTCTCGTTGCTCGGCCGTCAGAGAAAAATCCATGGATGCTCTTCCCTGTCGATCGGCGCCATCGACGGGTCTGGTTCCAATCACGGCCAGCCGAAGGTGCGTCGATCTCTATCGCTTCCTCGCCAGACCCTACAACTTTGCCTGCATACAAAGTCCCACGGCGCCCCGACTGCCGCGGTGCACCGCAACTTTGCCCCGCCAAGACACGGGACGGGGAGTAAGCTTTGTAGGTGCCATTTCAATAGTATATGATATAGCAGTGTACGAAATCCAATGCAAGCTGCGCAATCCGAATTGACGTCGGCAGGAATGTTCACACTCTCGTCCTTGCCAAGGGAAACCAGAAGACTATTGAACCCTTCCAGATGAGCAGCTTCACGAATTCGATCAATGAGACTTCGAAAACGGTGTCGCCATACAGCAGGGTGAGGAACCGAATACAGTGCCGACTTTCGCTTGCGCTAAAGACCGATTAGTTCGGTACGACAGTGAAGATTGGCTGCGCAGGGGCATTACGGAGTGCATTAGGCAACCGTATGTTGTCGACCAAGCTTTTCAAGATTCAACCGCGACCGCTGCTTTCTTTGCTTTGCAAGGCTTGCTCTTCTTTCCGATGTCCTCTTCGCGATTTGTCGCAAGCGTGGCGCCATCGGATATCGCCAACAGATTATGCTTCATCGCAAGCAATGCGTCCGATGTCGCCTTGAATTGCGTCCGATCGATCCCATGGGCTATTTTGGCGTTGAACTTGTCGGTCTCCTTGCGAAGCGTTTCCAGAAAGCCGCGCGCCTGCTTGGTAACAAAGACGCGCTTTACACGACGGTCGACCGGATCTGCCTGTCGACTAACAAATCCAGAAGACTCGAGACGATCGATCAGTGCGCCCACACCAACCTTGCCGACGTCGAGTTCATTGGCAAGCTGGGTTTGTGGAAGTCCGTCCTTGCGCGAAATGAAAGCAAGCACCCACCACTGCGACCTTGTTATTCCGAGCGGGGCCAAGGCGCGGTCGAATATCATCCGGCGCAGTCGGGAAACGTCGTGTATGAGGTACCCGAGTCGGAGATCCCATTCGGGCGGGTCGACCATCTCAGGTTTTTCCTTCATAGCGGCTGATCTGCCTTGCGTATCCAATCAAGAGACTCAAGTGATACCATACACAAGCGTATCTTTAAAAGATCGATGACCGCCCCTTGGCCGGGGCCGCGATCCGTCGGTGCCGCTATCGGCGGAGTCAGCTCAAATTCGCGGGTTCCAAGCCGAAACTTCGCCAGTTTTAAGCGGAAACGCGAAATTCCGGCTGGGCCGAGCAGGTCACCATGCCGATTTACAGATTAAGTATAGTAGTGTACTAATTGGGCCAACGGCTGTATTGATCGCGGTGCTTTAGGCCATGATAGACCGGGCCGAATACAGGGGGTGGCTGAATTGAGCGAGCGCAACGATGTGCTGTCGGTGCTGATCTCCGCGCGCGGGAAGTCAGCAGAGGGCATAGTGGGCCATGTCGTCGGCAAGGCTAGTGAGGCACTCCGTCGCCGAAAGGTGGAGTCAACAGATAGGCAAGATTGTTTAGCGTCGGCAGCGATCTCGCGGCGCTCGCATCTCGTCGCGCTGCGCTGCCGGCGACGATCAAATCATGGGCGGCGGATCTGCATGCCGCAATCGCGCGGATGATCCGTATGCGTGCACCGGTCGTCGTGGCGGTGCAGGGCAATGTCGCGGGGAAGCGTTTCGCTGCAGGAACGGTTCGACGGAGGGGTCGTAGAGCTTGCGCTTTTGGCGGCGCTGCGCAAACTTGGCTCGATCCAGCAGGGCAGGTTCAAGCGTTTTTCGGAAATCAGGTGAGATCGGTACTCCGTATTCAATGTGCTTGAGAATGGGCCTCGACTTCGCGGGCAGCCTTGATAGGAGCCGTAAGCTCCTGTTCAAACTGGGTCGTGTTCTAGTTCTCCTTTGCCTCACGAGAAACGATCTCGCTCCTAAGCACCAATTTCTTGCCGTCGTCGCAACGACGGAAAATCTCATCCTGTAGTCTGCGACGCGGGTAGTCCGGTCAGAGGTGGCGGACTTTTCTGCGCAATTCGCGCCGGGCAGCCTCGGTCGTGCGGCTCGGTCGTGCGGCTTGTAGCCACTCAATTTAATGATATACTAGTATATCAATTTGTGGGTCATGTGGCCGTCAATGCCGCGTATTCTGACTTTGTTGGACCCGTAGGGCCGTGGATTATACGACGGCTGGTAGCTGCGGTATGTTAAGTATCGGTCAAAAGTCCCTTGGCCAGCTGATCTCCGAGCCGAAATCCCATTCTGCAAGAAAGGTTAGAACTGCGGCCCGTGATCCCACGTCGGGAGAAGGGAATTCGGAAGTCGCCACGCTCGGTAACCGTCTCGCCAACGCCGGGCTGCAACACGATTGGACTGAATGGCCCCCCAAACGCCAAGATCGTCGGTGTGCCGTGCTGGTGTCAGACTTGAGCCGCCGGCCGCATCACACGCTGACGTGGAAACCGCCATTGACGCCAAGATGCTGGCCGGTGGTATAGGACGAGGCATCCGACAACAGGAAGCACACGGTTTTCACGACCTCCTCAGGTTGGGCCCAACGTCCCATCGGAATTTGCGCCAATATATTCCGTCGCGGAATTTGTCGCCGCGAACGACCTCCGTCATCGGGGTTTCGACAACGCCGAAGCAAATCGAATTGGTGCGCACGTTGAACTTGCCCCATTCGCGGGCCGCGCTCATGGTCAGGCCGAACATGCCAGCCTTCGCGGCGGCATAATTGATCTGCCCGATTGATCCCTTACGGCCGGCATCCGAAGAGATGTTGACGATCGAGCCGCCGCTCTTGTCGCCCGCCTTGGCGCGCTGAACCATGTGACGTCCCACCGCCTGCAGCCAATAGAACGCGCCGGCGAGATGGACGTCGATCACTTACTGTGCGCGCTGCGAGATCGGCGTCAACGACGTTGCCCACAACGGGCATGACGCGCTCGGAAGGCAGGGATTTGATGGCTGCCCTCAATGCGTCGTTGTTCAAATCGAGCGCGACCACCGCGCCACCTAACTCTATCGAAAGTTCAGTAATCGCCTTGCCGATACCCTGGGCGGCACCGGTGACGACGCTTGTGCGACCCTTGAGGGAGACCAGATCAGTCATGAAACCCGCGTTCAATTTGAGGGGGACACAGCGAAGCTGCCGTGATTTCGATGCGTCCCCGTAAGGATCGATCGGGATACCAGGCTTCGGCTATTGCCCGAAAGAAAGAACACCCTTGTCGTGCAACCCGTTGATCTGTTCCTCGGACAATCCGAGAAGGTCCGACAGCACCGCTCGACCGTCAACCCCGAGACCAGACACGGTCGGGCCGGCCGCCGTCGGCGTTGTGAATTGAAACGGCGCGTTCGGAACCAGAAATTC
>WNGQ01002927.1_pt1 | contig 22889 bp, 21 predicted proteins | sample 5407661 | NCBI WGS metagenome assembly WNGQ01 (sample SAMN13153382, study PRJNA577476) | soil metagenome | isolation source: 60 cm soil or saprolite under Garry oak tree replicate 2 | place: USA:California | collected 2016-06-15 | reverse complement strand
TGTGGCTGCACCTGTTCTATCACGATCTCCACACCGCGCTGATCCAGGCCAGGGGCGCGACGGCGGCCCACTTCAATCGAGTTGTCTACGAGCGGCTGAAGCCCGGTGGGTCCTACGTCATCGTAGACCACGCCGCCGCCGTCGGGGCGGGCACGAGCGACGCCCAGTCGCTGCATCGGATTGAGCCTGCATCCGTTCGCGAGGAGGTGGAGGCGGCCGGCTTCGTACTGGACGCGGAAAGCTCCATGCTCGCGAACAAGGACGATCGGCACTCGATCAAGGTGTTCGATCCCTCGATCAAGGGCGAGACCGATCGCTTCGCCTATCGGTTCGTGAAAACCTGACAGGTCCCGGCGCCGGCTTCATGTCGACCTTCCCAATGGGTGCAAGACCCGCTGCACGGTCTCGCGGCCGAACACCCCTTGGGTTTCACGACGAGAACGACGACGATGAGCGCCAGTGCGATCGGCAGTTTCAGTTCGTTGCCGACGCCCGGGATGTAGGTGCCGACCAGATTCTCGAAAACGCCCACCAGAATTCCGCCGACCACGGCTCCGAGCGGACTGCTCAATCCGCCGAGTACGGCGCCCGCGAAGCCATACAACAGTACCCCGGCGTACCAACGATTCCGCCGTGAACCGCGCCTAGAAATTGGCGGTGCGCCCGCTTTACGGATACGCGAAGCTCACAGCTGCCGTCACCAAATCGCACCACCTCGCCCTCCAAACTAGTTTTGAAGAACGAGCCCGCTATCAGCTCGTCCAGGCGCTTCAGATCGATCCCCGTCATTTTAGGTTCACCCCGCACGAGACTAATGCCGTCGAGCCCTGATCGATGGCCTGCGATTGCGTGCGCGCCCGATGTATCGTTCACGCTAGATCCTGGAGTCGACGGCCCTTCGCCACAGCAGCACGGCGGTGAGGCTGACGACCAGAAGCGTCGCGACGTGAATCGTCAGCGGCGCTGCACTTCCAAACTCGTTCAGCAGGACCGTCATATCGAACAAAGGCAGTGCGATCGCCATGGTCACAAGAACCGCCAGTGACCGCCAATATCGAAGGATGAGAAAGATCAGTCCGGCGGCCGTGATGACGAGGTTGCGCGACAGGTATACGCGGTAAAACAAAGCGCCCGCCGGGTCCGACACCGGCATGCCAAATCGCGCCGAGGCTTGTTGCGGCCCAACAAGTCCTCGCAGTGCCAATGCCGCGAAACCGAACAACAGCAACGATGTCAAGGCGATTGCGGCGATATCAAGCGTCCGTTTCATGGCCGTCCTGTTTCGGGTTTGAGGATCCGGAGATCGCGAGCCCGCGTCGGCCCGGCGATCTCCGGCAAATTCGGGCCGTTCGGCTTACTTGATGCCGTATTTTTCCTTCATCTGCGCCAGCGTGCTGGCGTTTCCGCCCTGGCCCCAGCCGCCATCAGGAACTTCGTTGATATGGACCCAGGTGTTGGGCCCGACCGGTAACCCTTCGGCTTCAACGACGGCGTCAGTCACCAGTCTGACCATCTTTGCCTTCTTCTCATTGTCGAGGTAGCCGGCCGGCACCGAGATCTGAACGAGGGGCATATGTCTCTCCTTGGCTCGAATGCGATTGACTATGGTGATTGCCATAGTATGGCAATCACCATACACGTCTCTAGACCGAACGCCATAGAAATCGTACAAGGGGCGATGGAAAAAAATCGAGATTCGCGCGCAAAGGCGCTGGATGGCGCCGAGCAGCTGTTCCGCATCCAGGGCTATGCCGCGACCGGGCTCACGCAAATCCTCGAAGTCAGCGGCGCACCCAAAGGCTCGTTCTATTTTCACTTTCCGGAGGGCAAGCAGCAGCTGGGGCTCGAGGTCCTGCAGGCCTATGGGGAGAGAGTTCAATCGGGTCTTCGAGCATTGGGCGCCAAGCACAACGGAGATCCCGCCGGCTTCGTTCGAGCGCTTTGCAGGAGTCTGGCGAAGGAAATGGAAGCGACGGACTGGAAGTTCGGTTGCGCCGCCCAGAACCTGGCCAACGAACTCGCCCCCGGCGATCGCCAATTTACGGATGTGCTGGCGCAAATATTTTCCGGGTGGATTTCCGTCGCTACGGACGCAATCAGGTCTGCTTACCCTTCACGGCCCGTTGCTGAACGGCGGGCGACCGCTCTTGTAGCGGCGCTCGAGGGCGCGCGAACCCTTGCACGCGCAACCCGTTCTGACGTGCCTTTTGATGCGGTGCTTGATATGATGATGCCCGAGTTGCGAGCCTCAAAGAACAATCGCGACTGAACGTGCGCGACCGGTTCGTCGCGACTGTCAGATCAGCCGCAGTCCTTTCAAACTCGCATGCCCGTTCCTGCCGACTATGATGTGGTCGTTCACGGATATGCCGAGCGGCTTGGCGATGTCGACGATCGCTTTCGTCATCTGGATGTCCGCCTGCGAGGGCGTCGGATCGCCACTGGGATGGTCGTGCAGGACGCGTTGGAAGCCACCTATCGTATTGAGAAACTTACACGAACTTCGTCTGCGAACAGTGACCGGGGCCGGCAATAGGGGGCTGTGACTGGTGACTGCTCGTGATCATCCCGCCAACACACGTTACGTCACGGTCGATCATTTTGGAGCACACCGGCGCGCTGCATTTCCGAGTCTGCTTGGGCGACCCTTGGGCGACCCTTGGGCGACCATAACGGACATCCGAACCCGGGTATGATGTCGCAGATGATGTACGAGCTGAACAAACAGCAACCGCAAATAGTTCATCCTTACGGCGTGTTGCTGACATTCGGCATTGCGCTCGTCGTGCCTGCGCCGCCGATGCCACGCAATTGGCCGTGATCCCGTTCCGCGCGATGGGCGGTCTTGGAAATTGCGCGATGATGGAATAGTGCCGCTGATTTGCCCGACGTGTCAAAATGTTTTCGCAGGTAAAGCATCCATGGCACCACCGGCTACTTTGCATGGGGTTGTTTTCGATATTTTAGCTGGGAGCGAGATCGGCCTTGCGGCTGTCAAATCAGCTTCATCCCCTTCAAACTCGCATGCCCATTCTTGCCGACGATGATGTGGTCGTGCACGGAGATGCCGAGCGGCTTGGCGATCTCGACGATCGCTTTCGTCATCTGGATGTCCGCCTGCGAGGGCGTCGGATCGCCGGAGGGGTGGTTGTGCACCAGGATGATCGCGGTGGCGGACAATTCCAGCGCGCGCTTGATCACCTCGCGCGGATAGACCGGCGTGTGATCGACGGTGCCGGTCTGCTGCACTTCGTCTGCGATGAGCTGGTTGCGCTTGTCGAGAAACAGCAGCCGGAACTGCTCCTTGTCGGCAAACGCCATGCTGGCGCGGCAATAGTCGATGACGTCCTGCCATGACGAGAGCGCCTTGCGGCTCTTCAGCTCGCCCTTGGCGATGCGGCTGGAAGCCGCCGCGATCAGCCTGAGCTGGTTGATCGAGGCCTCGCCGATTCCGTCGATCTCGCGCAGCCGCGGCTCGGGGGCATGCATGACCTCGGCGAAGGAGCCGAATGTCTTCAGCAGTGATTTGGCGAGCGGCTTCATATCGCGCCGCGGCTGCGCCGCGAACAGCACCATCTCCAACAGCTCATAGTCGCTCAGCGCATCCGCGCCGGCGCTGCGGAAGCGCTCGCGCAGCCGTTCGCGATGGCCGTGATAATGCGGCGTCTCGTCGGGCGGGCTTTGCGGTGGGGTGGTCTTGGCGGGCATCGGCGGCAAGCATGCCGTGCCGGCCAGGTTTTGCAACCGGGAAGTGCCGTCGCCGACGCGTTCTCGGCGAACCCGGGTCAACCCGGGTTCGCCTCGCGTATCGCGGAGACGGCGATGACCGGGCGTGAGGCCAAAGCTCAAGCCGACAGTTTCGGCGGTGGCGCGGTGCCCTGGGCCCACTTCTCCATCTTGCCGAGGACGCCCCATGCGGCCATCGCAAGGGAGATGGGCAGCGCGAACTGGCTGAGGCCCGGGATTGCCGTGACGACCGTCCCCAACAGCCCGGCTAATCCTCCCGAACCGGGCGTCGCGGTCACGGCAGAGAGCACGCTGGTGATCAGCGCGCCGCCGAACCCGAGCGCCGTCTTCTTGCCGTTCAGGAGATTGCCGATGGTGTCGCCGAGCGCGCCGTTCACCTGCCCGAGCAGCGGCTTGGCGTCTTTGCCGAAGATCGTGTTGATGAGGTCCATGACCTGCTTCAACTGGTTGACATCAGGCGAACCGGAAGCGATCGGCGTGACTTGTGGCTTTGCCCCCGCCTTCTGGACGATGCCGAGCAGCCGCTCGATGAGACCCACAGGATCGTTCGAAGGCGGTGGGGTATTGGCTGACGATTGGAACATGTTCTCGATCGCCTTCAATCGCTGCAGGATCGGGAGCATGGGATCGGTGACTGCCACGGGCGCCTGCGGCGTCTGCGGCTGCTGCGCGAGCGCAGCAACGGTGGCCGCGTCCGGCATGCCGGTATCCGGCAAGCCGCTGTCCTGCTGAAATCGCGAGAGCGCAGCCATCGTCCGCGGCCCGTTGATTCCATCCTCGACCAGCCGCGGATTGGCGCCTTGTCGGTTGAGCGCCTGCTGAACCAGCAGAACGGTTTGCGCCAGTTCGTCCTCAGGCTGGCCGGCCGTCGAGCCGCCGGCCATCACCACGATCCCATCGGTCGCAATCGATGGATCGAGCTCCAGGAGAGCCTTGAGAATGACGGCGGTGCCAAGCTGGGTGTCGACCACGTTGGAATCGAAGACGCCGTCGCGAACATACTTGCCGCCTCTCGCCTCGGGCGGACCGTAGAGACTGGATCCGCCAAAGAGATACGGCGAGTTGACCCCTTTGCCGTGATAGCCGAAGCCATTGAAGCCCTCCAGGCGGAACAGGATGCGCGGGATGCTCCAGTCGGTGGCGCCGAGGAGGCCCTGGATACGCAAGGCGTCGACCGCGCCGTCCACGAATGCATTAGGGCCGGTGAACGCCCCTCGCCCCTTCGGGACGATGGTCGTCACCCGCCCCAGCGACTGGCCGTTGCCGAGATAGGTATCGAAGTCGAAATGCGATTCGCGATAGTGGCAGAGTCCTATGAATGGCCATGCGACGTTGGTCCGGGCCTGGATCTGCTGATAGGTGGCTTTGCCCTGCAACAGCCGGTTGGCTTCCCTGCGCGCCTCGTCGAGGTCCTGCGGGCGGATCTGCAGACTGGTCCAATTGCGTTCGTAACCGTCCTTCAAGTCCTGAAATGATAGCATCGTTGCCTCCATGGCAAGAGCTGGTCAATTTGTTGAATCGTCCGCTCGATCGGGGACAGCCTCGAGACATCCGGAGATTGCATGGCCGGCCGCGCGGGGTGAGATGCATCCGGTCCCGGTCGCGCAAAGCGCGAGCTGGGCTGGAAGCCGTCGCAATTTCATTTCGTCATATCGGGTAATTCCAACGCTGAGGGAACCATGCGCCTGCGAAAGCAGGTGTGAACTCGTTCACACGCCGAAGTTGTTTTTTGGGTGCGGCCCGGCTTCGGCTTTGACCGGAACGGCTTTGATGGGGGATGTCGAGAATTGAGAGCCGCTTCGCCAGTCTAGATCGGGCTCATCCCCTTCAAGCTCGCATCCGAGCGGCTCTTCACGTGATCGATGAAGGCACGCAGCTTCGGCATCATTTGCCGGTCGCCGGGATAATAGAGAAACACACCCGGCGCCATCGGCGCGAAGGGTTCCAGCATGCGCACGAGTTTCCCCGCTTTCACCGCGCCGGCAGCGATCGGCCCGGGCACCTGCGCAAGGCCCAATCCTTCGATGGCCGCGCCAAGCATTGTCGGCATGTCGTTGGCGATGAAAGGTCCTGTAACGATGACTTCGACGGCCTCGTTGCCGTTGACAAAGGACCAGGGCGCGATCGACCCGTTCGAGCGGCGCGTGCGCAGGCAGGCGTGCCGGCGCAGATCGTCGATGAGTTCCGGCCGCTGCCGCCGGCGCAGATAGCCGGGGCTACCGACCACGGTCAGCAGATGCGACGGCGTCAGACGCAGCGCGATCATATCGGCCTCGACGAACTGGCCGAGCCGGATGCCGGCGTCAAATCCTTCGGCAGCGATATCGACCAGATCCGCGCTTGCGGCGATCTCCACCTCGACATCGGGATAGGCTTGGCAGAACGAGGCGATCAGCGACAACAGATGCCCCACCACCGCCCGCGGCGCCGTGAGGCGCAACAGTCCGGCAGGCCGCTGCCCCAGGTCACGCGCGACCTCGCTTGCGGCGACGAGTTCCTCGAAGGCGGGCTTGGCGCGCAGGAGAAATCGTTCGCCGGCTTCGGTCAACCCGACACTGCGCGTCGTGCGTATGAAGAGCGCCGCGCCGACGCGCGCCTCGAGTGCACGTACTGCCTGGCTGATCGCCGACGGAGTCACCCCGAGTTCCGCGGCTGCTCGGCGAAAACTGCGGTGCTGGGCGACGCTCAGGAACGCCTCCACGCCGTCGAGCGCGCCTTGCCTGACTGTGAAGTTTTGCTTCATAGCCCGTCAACATTATCAGGAATAGTCGCTCGCTGGAAGCAGTCGTACATTCGACCTGCAAATCCGGAGTCACGCCGACGTCGAGGCCCCAGATGCACGACAATCAAGGGAGCAACACCATGCGAGACGCGACGTTTTCCCGACGCGACATGCTCTGGGCGGGGGGCGCGCTCGCCGTCGGCGCGGCTTTCGCGGAGCCGCTGGAGGCCGCTGCCGCCGAGCCAAATGGAGCTGGTTCTGAGCCGACATCTTGGGCGGATTCGACGATGCCCGAGGTGACGCATCGGATGGTCGAGACGAACGGCATCCGCTTGCACGTGGCCGAGCAGGGTGAAGGCCCGCTCGTCATCCTCTGCCACGGCTTTCCCGAGTGCTGGTACTCCTGGCGGCATCAGCTCCAGGCGCTGGCGAATGCCGGGTTCCGTGCCGTGGCCCCCGACTTGCGTGGCTATGGGCGAAGCGATCGTCCGGAGCAGGTGGAGAAGTATACGATTCTCGATGACATCGGCGACATCGTGGGTCTCGTCGGCGCTTTGGGTGCGCAGCGGGCGGTGATCGCCGGCCACGACATCGGCGCCGCGATCGCATGGCAAACGGCGCTTCTGCGCCCCGACATCTTCCGGGCCGTCATCGCCCTCAGCCCGCCATTCCGCTCGCGGGGGTTTGGCGACAAGGGGCCACCGACGACGCTCATGCCGCGGACCGAGAATGCAGTGTTCTACCAGCTCTTCCTCCAGACCCCCGAGGCCGAGGCGGCGCTCGGGCGCGACATCCGTCGCACGTTCCGGTCCCAGTTCTACGCGCTCTCGGGCGACCGGCCGCCGTCCGCGGGCGGAGGGTTTCCTGCCGGGATGGTGCCCCGGAAGGGCGGCGTCTTGGCCGATCCGGCGTCCTTGCCGGCTTGGGTCACGGAGGCCGACATCGATGTCTACGTCGCGGAATTCACCCGGAGCGGATTCCGCGGTCCCCTCGCCTGGTGGCGCAACATCGATCGCGGCTGGGAGCTGCTGGCTCCCTTTGCCGGAGCCGAGGTGGCCATTCCCGCGCTCTACATGGTGGGCGAGCGCGATTTTGTCGCCGTCGCCTTTTCTTCGTCGATTGCGCAGCAGCCGACACTGGTTCCCAAGATCCGGCCGGCGATCATGCTGGCGGGTTGCGGACATTGGACCCAGCAGGAACGTGCTGCTGAGGTCAGCGCCGCCATGATCGACTTCCTTCGGCAGCTGTAGGCTCGGGCCTGTCCTTTTGGGACCGGCCGGCCCGCCGGGGGATTTCGAGACGATCGCTCGTCGTCATGCGGCGCTGCCCCGCAACGCAGGAGAAAATGCCGTTGCAGATGTCAGCCACCTTAGGCGGCGACTCTTCAGGAGTCGTGGAAGCCGTCGGGCCCGGTATCGCAAGTTGGAGGCAAGGTCTGCGGACAGGCGCCGCCGATCGGTGGCGGTTCGGGGTCAACGGATTGACGAACCCGTTCGCCGCGGCAAACGCCAAATCGATCGATGATCTTCCAGCTGGGTGAAATGGACACGGCCCGAGGCGTCATGCGCAGACAAGGCGACTTCGCCGCGGCACCACCGCGGCGAAGTCCTTTTGGTGTCAGTCGCTGAATTATTCGCGCCGCTCTTGGATTCTCGCGAGCCCCGCGACATGAGCCGGCACAATGACGCTGCGCAATTCATCGAGCCAATCTAGAAATTTGTCGATCAGATTGCCTAAGCTCATCGAAAGAGCCGCGCCCCATATCCGCTCTGCAGTCCTGCCGATCATCGATCCCCTCCATTTCGACGATGAGCTACCCCACTCACTTGGCGATACTCTCTCACGCATTCGCAAAAGCGCGAAGCGTAAAGTTAACAAATGGTAAACGGGCAAGCAGATGGAGCGCGCACCCGCGCATGCCGCGCTTGAGACCGGGCACCAGCGACGCCAACCGGTCCTTGATCGGCTGGAACGGCGGCGGACCGCCGTCACGCATCCCTGCCGGCAGCGGCCCGGCCTGAGGGGCCGTTGCGCCCGATGATGCTCGGGTTCACGTTGCGATCGACGCCGAGCGTGAGGTTCGCGACGTAGCGCTCGCGCTCCTCCTTCAGGCCGCGGCCGATGATGAGACGTTCCGCAGAGCCGAGGCCGCCGAGAATCCGCGCCCGTAAGAATACGGTGTCGGCCGCTGTAACGGCCGGTGCAGCATCCTTTGGATTGCGATCGCTGTTGAAAGGATCGGCGCGGCAGGCCCACTTGTTGCCGGCGCGGCAAAGTCGTCGATCGTTAACCAAGCAGCGCAGCTGCAATGCTCCCGTAACCACGGCTTAAGGCAGATACGAAAAGTTTGCTTCGACGGATGTGCTTCCTCTTTGGGTTCCACGATGGCCGCTCGCGGCAAATGCAAGATATGGCTGGGGGCATTGCTGCAGTCCGCCACCTTGGCCGGCGTGATCCTGATTGCGGTCTGTTGGTTCGCGGTCGCGTTCGTGCTGTCCATCGAGCATGAGCAGGCGACAGCGGGCGCGCTGAAGCAGTCCGACGGTTTGGTGAGGCTGTTCGAGCAGAATATCGTCGACGTCGTGGAGCGCATCGATCGAACGCTGCTTTTCCTTCGCCAGAGCTTCGAGGACGACCCGGCCCATTTCGACTTGCGTGGCTGGGCGAAGCGGACCGCGCTGGTCAGTGAGGAGACAATTCAACTCGCTCTAATCGGTGCCGATGGCTATCAGGCCGCATCGACGACGGATTATCGCGGGCCTCCGCTCTATCTTGGCGATCGGGAGCATTTTCGGAAGCAGCTCGATCCAGCCATCGACAAGCTATTCATCAGCGAGCCGGTGCTGGGACGGGCCTCCGGGAAGAGGTCTATCCAATTCACGCGCCGCCTGCGCGGGCCGGATGGAGGCTTTGCCGGCGTCATCGTGATCTCGATCGACCCGAATTTCATCGAACGATTCTATGGGGCCGTGGACATTGGCGCCAACGGCAGTGTCGTCTTGCGGAATCAAGACGGCGTAATACTGGCTGCGCAGGGATTTTCGGGCAATGTCGTCGGCCGACAAGTCAAACAGCAGCCGTTTCTCGATGCGCTGGCCCAATCCCGTTCGGGTCATTATTGGGGCGGCGCCGTCGATGGCAAGAGCCGGCTGGTGTCCTATCGCGCCTCGGAGAAATTCCCGCTTATCTTCGCGGTTGGCCTTGCCGAAGATGATATCCTGAGCGGATACCGCAAGCACGGGACGATCTACGTCGCGGCCGCTTCGTTTGTGACCTTGCTCATTCTGATTGCGATGGCGTTCAACCTGCGTCACCAGGTGAGGCTCGATCGCAATCGGCAAATGCTCAAGCAGCTGAACGAGGATATCTCGAAGCAAAACGTCTGGTTCGACGCTGCATTGACCAACATGCCGGGTGGTCTCAGCATGTTCGATGCCGACGGAAAGTTACTGATCTGGAACAACCGTTATCTCGAGATCTACGGGATGTCACCCGATGTGGTCACGCGCGGCGTCAGCATCACTACGATCATCGAGCACCGCAAGCAGGCGGGCAACCTGGATATTGAAGTCGAGGCATATATCGGGGAATTTCGCCAGGCGTTGGTCGATTTCGGCAGGAGCACGTCGACCACCCGCCTCAAGGACGGGCGAACAATCGACGTCACCAATACGGCGACCACGGGCGGCGGCTGGGTTGGAATTCACGAGGACATCACCGAGCGACTCCGCGACGAGGCGGCGATATTCGATCAGGCGACCGAACTGGCGCGCACGAGCATGCGGTTCGAAGCGGCCCTGAGCAATATGACGCAGGGCTTGTGCCTGTTCGATGCGGAAAAAAAGCTGGTGGTCGCCAATAGCCGCTTCCGCGAAATGTACGACATTCCGGCGGAATTGACCGTGCCCGGCACGCCGTTGCCCCGAATTCTGCAGCATCATGCGGACCGTGGCGTCAAGAGCGATCTCACCATCGACGAGCACGTCGAACTGATGCCGAAAACGCCACAGCAGAATTTCACGACCACGGATGGCCGCGAGATCTCGATCAAACGCACCCCGACGCCGGAAGGCGGTTGGGTGGCGACACATGAGGATGTCACGGAACAGAGACGTCAGGAGAAATTGATAAAGGAGAAGGCCGTCGAACTCGAGATCATCAACGATCGCTTCGACGCCGCCTTGAGCAACATGAGCCAGGGCATCAGCATGTTCGACGGTCGCCGGCGGCTCGTTGTTTGGAATGCGCGCTACGGAGAAATCTATCAGTTGCCGCAGACCTTGTTGAAGGTCGGTACACCTCAGGAAGACATCGCTGACGACATTGTTTCCAGGGGTATTGCCAAAGGCCGCGCCGCGGACATCGATCGCGAGAACAGGGAGTCCGACGCCGGCGGGCATCCGACTGACCGAAGCTCGAGCCGGATCGAGGAGCTCAACGATGGGCGCGTGATTCTGTTGAGCCGGCAAGCCCTGTCCGATGGCGGATGGCTGACCACGCACGAAGACATCACCGAACGTCGACGCGCCGAAAAGGAGATCATTCACCTGGCGCGGCATGACCCGCTGACGGGGCTCGCCAATCGCGCGGAGTTCAGTGCGAGGCTGGAGCAAGCAACCAAGCGCCTCAAGCGGAACGGCGGCGCGATCGCGGTCATGATGCTCGACCTCGACAAATTCAAGGCCGTCAACGACACGCTGGGGCATCCCGCCGGCGATCAGTTGCTGGTCGAGGTCGCCCGCCGGCTGAAGTCTTCGGTTCGCGAGACGGACGTGCTGGCGCGCCTGGGCGGCGACGAATTTGCGATCATCCAGGAAGGCGCGGCCAATCAGCATGAAGCCGCGCCCGCGCTCGCGCTGCGGATCATAAACGCCATTTGCCAACCATTCGATCTCAGCGGCCAACGGGCGAGTGTCGGCACCAGTATCGGGATTGTGCTCGCGCCGCAAGATGGCAGCGACCCTGAGGAACTATTGAAGCGGGCCGATCTGGCGCTCTACAACGTCAAGGCCGGCGGCAGAAATGATTTTCGCATCTTCCAATCCGAGATGCTCGAGGTGGTGTATTCGCAGCAGTCCGCCGAGAGCGAGTTGCGGGACGCGATCGCGCGCGATGAGTTCGAGCTGCACTACCAGCCGCAGGTCGACGCCAAGACCCGGCAGCTCTGCAGCGTCGAGGCGCTGGTGCGGTGGCGGCACCCCACCAAGGGACTCGTTCCGCCGAACGAATTTATCCCGCTTGCTGAATCCACGGGCTTGATCGTGCCGCTCGGCGAATGGGTTCTGCAGCAGGCCTGCAAGGACGCGGCGTCGTGGCCCGCGAAGATCAAGGTCGCGGTCAACCTATCCGCGGTTCAGTTCAAGAAAGGCAATCTGTTCGACGTCATATTGTGCACGCTGGTAGAGAGCGGCCTTGCGCCGGAACGGCTGGAACTGGAAATCACGGAAACGGCGCTGCTCGAAAACCAGGGAGCGCATCTGGCGACGATAAGGCAGCTGAAGAACCTCGGCATCTCGCTCGCCCTCGATGATTTCGGCACCGGACATTCCTCGATCAACTACCTGACCATCTTCCCGTTCGACAAGATCAAGATCGACAAGTCGTTCACGCAAGGCGTGCTCAAACGCCGCGACTACAAGGCGGTCGTCGCATCGACGCTCGCGTTGGCCCAGGGCCTGGGCACCGTGACGACGGCCGAAGGCGTCGAGACCGAGGAGCAGTTCGACTACATGAGGGAGGCCGGCGTGGACCTGGTGCAGGGCTATCTGTTCGGCCGGCCCGTCCCGGCCCGTCAGCTTGACCTGCATGGCGCCACCTTGGCGAAGGAAATGGTGGCAAGCCCGCGAGAACGAGCAATTTCACACCGCTCGAGTGAACGATGAGCATGAACGCGCCGAATGGCCTGATCGACGATCTGGAAGATATCCTGGCCAGCAAGGACATCGCGCGGCGGGCCGAGATATTGCGGCGGGTGACCGACCTCTTTGTCGTTGGATCCGGCAGGTTTTCCGAAGATCAGGTTGAGCTGTTCGACGATGTCATGGGCAAGCTGGTCGAAAATATCGAGCGCGCCGCCCGCGCCCAATTTGGCAACCGGCTGGCAGGACTGTCCGACGCGCCGCGCAACACCATTCGCGTTCTCGCCTCCGACGATTCGATTGAAGTTGCCGGCCCGGTGCTGTTGCAGAGCGAGCGGCTGGACGATCATGCGCTGATCGAGACGGCCAGGGCCAAAGGTCAAGCCCATCTGTTGGCGATCTCCGGCCGCAAGGTCTTGGGCGAGGCGGTAACGGATATCCTGGTGGAACGCGGAAACCAGGCCGTCGTTTCCCGAACGGCGGCAAACGGCGGCGCGCGATTCTCGGATCTCGGGATCTCGACCCTGGTCACGAAGGCCCGCGACGACGGCAATCTTGCCTTGTGCGTCTGGTCACGCCCGGACATCCCGCGTCAACATCTCGTGAAATTGTTCGTGGAAGCCTCGGAGGCCATCAAAAGCCAGCTCGCGGAAAGCGACTCCCGCCGCGCCGAGCTGATCAAGGCTGCGGTCGCAGACGCGTCGGATCAGATTCAGGCCGCGGCACGTGCGGTCTCCGATGATTTTGCGCAGGTGATGTCGTATGTCGGCTTGCTCCACGCCGCCGGGAAACTGAACGAAGCTCAACTGCAGGCCTTCGCCAATGAGGGAAGTTTCGACAAGGTCACCGCCGCCCTGTCGCTGATGTGCGACCTTCCGATCGGCCTGGTCGAACGGGCCTTTGTGCAGAGGCAAACCGAGCAAATTCTCGTTCTCGCCAAAGCCATCGATCTGTCCTGGGTCACGACGGTCGCACTGTTGCTGTTGCGGTCCGGGGCGAACGGCAGTTCCCGGCAGCAACTCGACCAATGTCTTGCGAGCTTCTCGCGACTTCAGCCGAGGACCGCCCGAACCGCACTGCAGTTTTATCGCATGCGCGAAAAGGCAAGCCGCCCGACGGCGTGATCTGGAAATATTCTCTGCCTGTTCAGGCTGCCCACCGGCCGGTCGTCGATGCTCTTTGGCCGCCTCGCAATCGCATTGCGCGCGTCGTGGATTGACAAGGGACGGTCCGGAGAGGGCCATGGAACGAACCCGCTCTCGCGTCGCTCTCGCGGGAGGGGCTGGCGGCGCGGTCTGGCGCATTACGTCTAGCGCACATCCATTGATCGAGCACAGCTGACGGGCGGGCGCTCCGTCTTGAGGGATCGAGGGGGCAAGCACTCCAACCTCAAGTCAGGAGCCCCTGTGAGCGAGAAGCCCATCAGCCCGTTGCGCCAGCGTCAGATCGCTCGAGCTGCCGTTTGGTCCCTCCGGGTGTCGTCGACTTTGTCAGCTTCGGTCCGAGCCGGGCCTTGCCAGGCATCCCACACCGGTTTATGTTGCAACGTAGAACACGAGGACGAATGCCATGCGCGAGATCACGGTCCGGGAGGCAAACCAGAATTTTTCGCAGGTGATTGCCGCTGCCGAACGCGGGGAAACCATCATCGTCACCAAGAACGGCAAGCCTGTTGCCAAGATCACGCCGCAACCAGGTGATCGCACCAGCGATCCCGAATGGCGGGCCAGCTTCGCGGCACTCAAGAAAAGCCTGCGATCGAAGCGCGGATCGAGTAACCGTGTTGGGACCATCACAGAAGACGACAAATACGGTAACGACGTTGCATGATCCGCGTCGCGATCGATAGTAACGTTCTCATCTATGCTGAATTCGAGCCGGATTCGGAGAAGGGGATACGTTCCACCGAACTGATCCTGCAGGCCGCGCGAGATGGCGTCATACCGGCGCAAGTGCTCGGAGAATTTCTTCGATTCGTTCAGCGTCGTCTGCCGGCCTCGTTTGAGGATGCCGTCCGGCAAGCATTAATCTACCAGTCCGTGTTCCTGACGCCGCCGACGACCGACGCCATTATCAACAAAGCGTGCGAGCTAGCGCGCGTACATCGCATGCAGCTGTGGGATGGCGTGGTGTGTGCGGCGTCGGCGCAAGCCGGCGCGAAGGTGCTGCTGACAGAAGACGTGCAAGACGGGCGGATTATCGATAGCCTGCGCCTGATGAACCCTTTCGCCGCGGCAAACGCCAAATCGATCGATGATCTATTTGCTGGATGAAATTGACGGGGAATTGCCGGCCGATTTGGCCGAGTACATCGGCGATCTGGGCGTCAATCGAGGACGTTCAGTCTAAATTAGTTTCATCCCCTTCAAACTCGCATCTTCTGCCAGAAATTCTATCGTATATCGACGTAGATGCGGCGGTGGCTTCGGCCGTGTTGCCGCGAGCCCGAACTTGCTACTTGCCGCGCTTGAGACCGGGCACCAGCGCCGCCAGCCGGTCCTTGATCGGCTGGAACGGCGGCGGACCGCCTTCACGCATACCTGCCGGCAGCGGCCCCGCCTGCGGGCCATTACGCCCAATGATGCCCGGGTTCACGTTGCGATCGACGCCGAGCGTGAGGCTCGCGACGTAGCGCTCGCGCTCCTCCTTCACCGCGCAGAACGCCAGGCGGGTCGGATCCGCGTCGACGACGACATTGTCGTTGACGTTCATGACGTGGCGCTCCCTGGGACGTCCGGTGTAATCGGGCACGTTGGTGTAGATGAACTCGTTCAGCGCCTCCGGGAAGAAGGTCTGTCCGGTCAGCACGGTCTTCTCGTCGGTAAAGATCTTGAAGTGGATATGCGTCGCGCGGCCCGGGTACCAGCCCGGATAGATCGTCGTGAACTCGGCCCATCCGGCCTTGTCCGTCAGCTGCGTGCCGCGCAGGAAGGTGGCGTTCGTGGTGTCGATCCTGTGGCTGTCGCCCTGGCCGGGAAAAGCCGAGTAGATGCCGCGCGCGTCGCAGTGCCAGATATCGATGCGGGCGCCCGATAGCGCCGTGCAGGGGCCCGCCTCGATCACCCGCAGCCGCAAGGTCAGGGGCACGCCGGTCTTGCCGTCCCTCACGTCGGAGCGAACCTGCTTCGGGTCGAGGTAATACGGGCCCTCCTCCGCCTGGGGCGTCAGGATGCAGGCCTCCTGCATGGCCGCCGCCGGCTGCGCTTCGGCGGCCTGCGCGTGCCGGGCCTGCAGCAGACCTGCCGCGCTGCCTGTGGCCGCGGCCAGGAAGCCGCGTCGGGTCGGTTTGTCCAAGATGGCCTCCGTTTGCCGTGATCGCGCCAGATCAAATCACGCAGGCGTGGCAACAATCGGACGGCCGCGAGCGACAGCAACAATCAGACAAACACAACCGGCGGCTTCTCATGATGGCGTTGCGACAGCGTGAAGATCTCGACGCCATCCTTGGTCACGCCGACCGAATGCTCGAACTGCGCCGACAGCGAGCGGTCGCGCGTCACCGCCGTCCAGCCGTCGGACAGGATCTTCACATGCGGCTTGCCGAGATTGATCATCGGCTCGATGGTGAAGAACATGCCGGGCTTCAGCGGCACGCCTTCGCCGGGCCGGCCGATGTGAATGATGTTGGGCTCGTCGTGGAACAGGCGCCCGAGCCCGTGCCCGCAGAAATCGCGCACCACGCTCATGGCCTGCGGCTCGACGAAACTCTGGATCGCGTGGCCGATATCGCCGGTGGTGGCGCCGGGCCGGACCGCGGCGATGCCGCGCATCATCGCCTCATAGGTGACCTCGATCAGCCGCTCGGCCTTTCGCGCGATCGGCCCGATCGCATACATCCGGCTGGAATCGCCGTACCAGCCGTCGACAATGAAGGTGACGTCGATGTTGACGATGTCGCCCTCCTTCAACGCGCGCTCGCCGGGCATGCCGTGGCAGACCACATGGTTGATCGAGGTGCAGGTCGAATAACGGTAGCCGCGGTACATCAACGTCGCCGGGTAGGCGCCGTTGCTGAAGGCAAACTCGCGAACGAAATCGTCGATCTCCGTGGTCGGCACGCCCGGCTTGACCAGATCGGTCAGCTCATCGAGGCATCGTGCGACCAGGCTGCCAGCCTCGCGCATGCCGGCGAAGGCGCCCGGGCCGTGCAGCTTGATCTGCCCGGTCTTGCGCATCGAGGTGTCAGTCGCTTCGATATAGCTCATGGGGTCGCCGATCTCTGCGGAAGTCATTGATTGCAGTATGTTTCGCGGCCTAATTTAACGATTGCCGCGATCCGTGCAAGCCGGGACCCGCACGGATGGTCGGGTGCGGCGCGTCAATTCGGAACCTCGACCGTGGTCTCGACCGGCAGGGCGCCGCCGCGGACGCGGATCTCGCGCACCGGGTAGGGCACGCGGATTCCCTCGCGCTTGAGGCCATCCCACAGCGCCAGCATCACCTCGCTCCGCACATTGTCCATGCCGTCGGGATCGGCGAGCCAGAAGGTCAGGGAGAACTTCATGCCGGCATCAGTGAACTCGGTCAGGATGCAGTTCGGCGGCTTGTTCTTCAGCGCGCGCGGGGCGCCGGCGGCGGTGTCGATCGCCAATTTGCAGACCAGGCGCGGATCGGCGTCGTAATTGGTGCCGAAATTCACCTTCACCAGCGTGTTCTTGTCGGTGTAGGTCCAGTTCGTGACCTTCTGCGTCACCAGGTCCTCGTTCGGGATCAGGAATTCGCGCCCGTCGCCGGCGGCGACCGAGATGTAGCGCGTCATCATTGCGCTGATGCGTCCGGTATTGTCGCCGATGGTGACGAGATCGCCGGGCTTCACCGATTTGTCGACCAGCAGGATGATGCCGGAGATGAAATTGGCGATGATCTTCTGCAGGCCGAAGCCGATGCCGACGCCGACGGCGCCGGAGAATACCGCCAGCGCCGAGAGATTGATGCCGACGGCGCTCAAGGCGATGGCAATGGCCAGGAACATCAGCCCCAGCCGGATCGTCTTGATCAAGAGCACCTGGATCGACGGTGTCAGGTCGCCGGAGCGGGTGATCTGGCTCTCGACGAAATTGGAGGCGATATTGGTCAGCCACAGCGCGGCGATCAGGAGCGCCCCGAGCTTGATCAGCACGAGGGGCGTCAGCCGTAATCCGCCGAGCACCACCGAGACCGAATCGAGCGCGTCGCTGGCCGGCTCGAGCTGGCCGATGATGCTCAGCGCCGCCACCAGCCATGCCGACAGCGACACCGCCCTGACGATGAAGGCGTTGCGGATCACCGAGGTCACGAGCCGGATCACCAGCCAGGCCAGCGCGAGCTTGGCGGCCACCATCAGCAGGTAACTTCGGCTCGGCCAGGTCGAATGGTACATCGTGATACGCGCCGCGATCACCAGGATCGCAAACACGGCCGTGGACGCGCTGCCGACCAGCACGCGGGCGAAATGGCGCAATGGCAGCGGCCAGCGCGTCGCCAGCTTGGTCATGTTGACGCGCGCGCGAATGGTCGCGTCCGCCGCATACGCAATCCCCGCGGCGGCCACCATCAGGCCGAACTGCAGATAGAACCAGGGCGAGGAGACCATCGCGCCGATCGCGCTCGCGGTGTCGTCCAGGAGGGCGAGAATTTCTTTCGGGTCAAAATCCATGGTCGATGTCTCAAATCAAAGCGGGGAAGCCGGATCCATTGCTAATCGAAAGGCCGGCAGATTCCCACAAGCCGCGGATCCAAGCCATGGCGACAAACGGGCGCCGCCGCAAGCCCGGTTGGCTGGATGCGGCAATTCGACGTGAGATTCCAGGAACCGGGCGTGGCAGGGCCGGGAAATGGGTTGGCGTCGAATGATGGCGACGATAAGGATGCAAATGCAGCTATTTGCGATGATTTGCGTAGGCCCATGGCGTCCCTCGATTCGGTCAGCATAGCCATTCTGCTCGGCGCCATCCTGGTGATGGCCGGCATCCTGTCGAGCCTGCTCGCGCTGCGTTTCGGCGCGCCGCTGCTACTGGTGTTTCTGATCGTCGGCGTTCTGGCCGGCGAGTCCGGCCCCGGCGGTCTGCAGTTCGACGACCTGCGTTCCACCTATCTCGTGGGCTCGGTAGCGCTGGCCTTGATCCTGTTCGACGGCGGCCTGCGCACCCGGTTTCAGACCATCCGCAGCGTTCTGGCGCCCTCGATGGCGCTTGCGACGGTGGGCGTGCTGCTCACCGCGCTGATCACGGCGCCGGTCGCAAAAGTCGCGCTCGATTTGAACTGGACCGAGGCGCTTCTGGTCGGCGCGGTGGTGGCGTCGACCGACGCCGCGGCGGTGTTTTTGCTGGTGCACGCGCAGGGCCTGCGGCTGCGCCCGCGCGTCGGTGCGACGCTGGAAGCGGAATCCGGCAGCAACGATCCGTTCGCCGTGTTTCTCACGCTGATGCTGGTCGAGTATATTTCGGTCGGCCAGGGTTCTGCCGCGCATGTCGCGATGGAGCTTGCGCGCGAAGCCGTGCTTGGGGCGATCATCGGCGTTACCGGCGGCCGGCTGGTGGTGATCGCGCTCAACCGCGTGGCGCTGCCGCAGGGCCTGCACGCGCCGTTCGTCGCCACGGCGGCGCTGGTGATTTTCGGCACCGCGCAGATCGCGCATGCCTCGGGCTTTCTCGCGGTCTATCTCGCCGGCATCATCATCGGCAATCGGCCGACCCGGGCGCATAATTCGGTGGTGACGTTTCTCGACGCCGCGACCTGGCTGGCGCAGATCGTGATGTTCGTGCTGCTCGGCCTTCTGGTCTCGCCGCAACGGCTCGGCTCCAGCGCGGGACCCGCCGTGATCGTGGCGATCGTGCTGATGCTGGTGGCCCGCCCGGTCGCGGTGTTCCTGTGCCTGGCGCCGTTTCGCTTCAACTGGCGAGAGAAGCTCTTCATCGCCTGGACCGGCCTGCGCGGCGCGGTCGCGATCTTCCTCGCCTCGATCCCGATGCTGGTCGGGCTCTCGAAGGCCTATCTCTATTTCGACGTCGCCTTCGTCGTCGTCATCATTTCGCTGTTGCTGCAGGGCTGGACGCTCGCATGGGCCGCGCGGCGGCTGCATGTCGCGCTGCCGCGCTCGGAGCGCGGCCCGCGCCGGGTCGAACTGGATCTGCCCGGCCAGCTCGAGCAGGAGCTGGTCGGCTATCCCGTCCGTTCCAAGAGCCTGTATTTCCGGCGTGGCCTCATTCCCTCCTGGTCGAAGCCGACGCTGGTGATCCGCAACCAGAATATCCTTTCGCCCGCCGAGGCCGATCCGGTCGCGCCCGGCGACTACATCTACCTGCTGGCGCCGCCGGAAAAGGCCGAGGCGCTCGATCGCTTCTTCGTCGACATGCCGCCGAGCACGGCGCCCGATCCGCATCTGCTCGGCGATTTCATGGTTTCCGGCGAGCACACGCTCGGCGAACTGGCCGAGATCTACGGCGTGGCGGTCGGCGAAGAGCCGTCGAAGCTGACGCTCGCCGATTATTTCGACGTGCACCTCGACCACGCGCCGAAGGAGGGCGCGACGCTGGCGCTCGATTCCATCGTGCTGGTGGCGCGCAGCATCTCCGGCGGCCGGGTCAATGTCGTCGGTCTCCGCCTGCCCGAGGAGGAAGAACCGACGGCGCCGCCGACGCGCTTGGAGGCGTTCAAGCGCACGCTTGCGAAGCTATGGGCGCAGGTCGCGGGAGTTTAGCGGGTTTAGTTCACTGTCATCGTCCGCGACGGCGGACGATCCAGTACGCCGAGGCGTCGGTGATGGAATAGAAAGGCCGCGGCGTACTGGATGCCCCGCATACGCGTGGCATGACGGCAGCAAGCGTAGCCCGGATGTTTCATGTTTCCCCGGTCCCGCGTATTGCTGCGCGGGCTCGCATTTCTGGGTGGGAGAGGAGACGCATGGCGTTCGCGATCAAAGCCGAGATTTGCGATCCGCGCGCGAAGACATTCGCGTTCGCCGCGCAGAAGACGATGTATGGTGGCAAGCATATCGCCGAAGGCGACACGGTTTTCGTGTTCGCGAGCGAGAACGAGGGCGGGCCGGGCCTCATCGCGCGCGGCATCGTCACGTCCGCCGAAGCGATCGCGAAGACGCGAGGCATCGCCCGGCAAACACCGCGCGTGAGCCTCGCCATCCGACGCACCGCGCTCGCGAAGCGGCGGCTCGGGCGGAGCGAGCTCAAGCGCTTCACGGATTGGAATGACGGCCGCCCCGAAACCGAGCTCAATTTCAAATTTTATCGTCAGGCAACCAACAAGGTCGTCGGCATCTCGGATGAAGCGGCGGCGTTCCTGGGCGATTTCTTCTAGCTCGCAGCGGATCGTGATCCGCCGCTGCACGCGACGACGTGGCGGGTTGGCGGCTGGTGGCACCGAGGGGGAACCGGGCGCGGCCTCGATGAGACCGTCACCCTCCATGACGACCTCTTGCAGAAGCAATAGGGGTCTTGTCCTTGAAGCCGTACCGCACTTCGGAGCCCGGCGGTGGGACACCGCATTTTCGATGCCAAAACGCAGGCGGGATGAGCGGAGGGGTTGCGCGAAGCGCGCCCGACGGCGAACTCCGTGAGAATCCCGGAACTCATGTCTCCGCTCGGCCACACATATCGCCGTGCTTTCGCGGGGCCACTCGCTTTGTGGCGAAGAAAGGGTTATAGGGGGCCATCGGGACTTGTCTGCCGCTCTTTCGCGACGCCAACCGCGCCACAGCTTGGCATTTGACCGGCCCTGCCCTCGTTTTGTCGAGTTGGCTCCATCGCTCAACGACCCCAAAGGAACGCCCAATGTCCCATGTCTACCAGATCAACGCCGCCGTGCTCCATCGCGGTCAGGGTCCGCAAGGTCGCGTGCAGGCGGAGGAGCCGAAGGTCTACACCATCGTGCAGCGCATGCCCGTCGAGGCCGACGGACGTCTTCGCTATCGCATCAAGTCGGACAAGGTCGAGCGCATCGTCACCGAAGACGAGCTGTCCTACTGTCAGTGAGCCGTCGCGCCTGACGCCAGCAGCGCGTAGCCCGGATGAGCGGAGCGACATCCGGGATTCTACTTCTTTCGGACCCGCGCTTTGCTGCGCTGACGCGGGCTCAGGATTGAGGATGCTGGCCCGCGACGCCTTTGCCGAGTTCCTGCGCGAGCAGGGCGGGCGGCATCATTGCGGGTCGTCCATCACGCCGCACGCGGCCTGACCTCCTGCTCGATGCGCGGCCTGAGGGGTGCGGTCGGCTACGTCGAGATCGTAGCGGGCCTGCAGGTTGATCCAGAGCTCAGGCGTCGTGCCGAAGTACCGTCCAAGACGAATGCGGTGTCCGTCGTGATGGTGCGCCGTCCGCGCACGATGTCGTTCGCCCGTGAGCGCGGCACCTTGATCGCATGCGACAGTTCGTAGACGCTGATGCCATCGGGGTCAGGAACTCGTCGCGCAGGATTTCGCCGGGATGAACCGTCGGCAGCCGACGGCCGGACATCCGAGAAGTCCACCTTCCGCTGATCGACCTCCTCTCGCTTGATGCGCATCATCGCGCTCCTCAACGATACAGCATGCGGAGTGCGGGCCTGCCCGTCGGGCAAATCACTTGTTGTTTGCGACGTCGATCGCGCTCGTTTTGCATTTCCGACCTGATGGACTCTCGTGCGCGCTAAATCGAATTTTACGAAGCAAATCAACGCTGCTTCGACTGTCCAAAATATTTTACTTCTGTTTTTCAGAAATATGTGGTTTGTTTCTCGCCATCCCGCCTCGGCAAGAGGGACGTTACGGCCGATCGTCACGAAACGTGAGGCGGGATGCGGTGGACGCGACAGCGTCGGCGCGAAAGTGTGAATCGCAGGGCGAGTGAAAACTCGTGAGTGAGACACGTCGCGCAGACGAACGGCGCTGAAGCGGACGGCAAAAGCGTGTGGTCCTGGCACCCGTTGCTGGTGTCAAGTCGGCGAAGGTCTTGCTAAAGCCCAACCGGGCGCGCGGACCATCAATTCGCCGGCGACGGTGGCAAGACGAATTCGTCGCCGGGGAGAGCGCGTCATAAGTCGTAAAACCATTGCGTGGGGAATGCCGGATGTTTCCGGTGCCTCCGCTGTGAATACTCGTGCGCATACTTAACTACCCCTAGCGCGCACGAGGCTGCGGGTGCATTGGGCACCCGGCATTCCCCGCGCCCTCTGTTTCAAAAGGGCGAGCAATTTTCTGGAATAGCTCGGGCATGTGATGCCGCGAGAACGCAGATGTATGTTTGAAACAGAATGACGTCTCGATGGATTGCATCGCTTGCGCTTGCAAGGACGACCCGAATGAGCGTATCCGCGTTCGCTGTTTGACGCCTTGGATCGAAGCGGCGAACGCCGGCGCGCCAGTCCGCCTTCGCTCTGTCGAGCTTGGCCGGACACGCTTCCCGCTTGCGATCCTGCGTGGCTGCGCCACGCGTAGCCCGCAAGGGCGAAGCGTGGTGCCCCTGGCCGGAATCGAACCAGCACTCCTTGCGGAACTCGATTTTGAGTCGAGCGCGTCTACCAGTTCCGCCACAGGGGCATTCGCAAATGGCCGGGCTTGATGAGGCCGGCCGCCTCGCGAAGCGGGCGGACT
>WNGQ01008825.1_pt1 | contig 22907 bp, 22 predicted proteins | sample 5407661 | NCBI WGS metagenome assembly WNGQ01 (sample SAMN13153382, study PRJNA577476) | soil metagenome | isolation source: 60 cm soil or saprolite under Garry oak tree replicate 2 | place: USA:California | collected 2016-06-15 | reverse complement strand
GTTTCCTATCGCTCCGGAAACCGATGTCGTATTCCCGCTCGGCGGATTGAACACCAGCACTAGCACTGAGCCTGGCGTCGCAATATCGGCGGTTGTAATTGCGTATGTAGCTGCCAGCCGGTGCGTGAATTCCACTTCTTCTTCATAACGTTGTCCGAGCCGGCGCGGTCGGCGGAGATGAAGCCCATCTAATGTGAAAGCGAGGATCAGTTTGCAGCGACCGGCTCCACACTGTCCGCTCGCCGTCATAAGTGCTGGCGGTTTTGTAGTCGGCCCTCCAGCGCGGGTCCTTGCCTGCTACCGGCGTGGTGGATGGCATGGCGCTACTTAACACCGGAACTTTGTCATCAGTACCGCCAACAGTCTCCTCCCTAACGCTGTGTGCATTCGAGTGGAATTCCAGATCATCTTGACGCTGTTCAGCGATCGTACGCAACACAAAATCAGTCGTTGGACGAAAAGGCTTATATGGCAAGCTAAGATAAGAGACGTAGTTGTCGTTGCGAAATCGCACTTGCATGACTCTCGCCGTTCGTCATTTTCCAATAGACGACCACCTCTCCCTTCTCGTCTTTCCGCGGCGACATCGATCCTGTCGACCAGTCGATTCGCATCAAGAAAGTGCCATTCACTGTGGTGGGTGTTCTTGAACCCAAGGGACAGTCGCCGACAGGACAAGATCAAGATGACGTCGTTCTACTTCCTATGTCCACCGCGAAGCGTAAGGTGATCGGGTCAAATCCGCCAATGCCGACGCCGTAGATGCGATCATGATGAAGGTAAAAACGGCAACCAAATCCAGGTGGCGCAAGATGAGGCCAAAGCCCTCCTTCGGCAGCGAGGGGAACCTTTTAGAGCGAGCGATCATGTTTGTAAGGCAGGCGCTCTAACCAACTGAGCTAACCGCCCGAAAAAGCTTTCAGCTCTCAGCCATCAGCTCTCAGCTAAAATCTTATATTCGCGGCACCGCAGCCGAACTAGCGAAAAGATGCGAAAGAAAGGGCTTGCTTGCAGTATAGAGTCCGCGCGAAATGTGGGTCAAACTGGTGCAACTCTTCCCTGCTAGACTTCAAGCGTGCGCCGATTGATCGTCAATGCGGATGACTTCGGCATCGCTTCCGGAGTGAACCGAGGAGTTGTGGACGGCCACCAGAACGGAGTGGTAACTTCCGCTACGTTGATGGCCTGTGGAGCGCGGTTTGATGAAGCAGTGGCTTTGGCGGCACAGGCCCACAAACTGAGCGTGGGCTGCCACGTGGTGCTGGTGGATGGTTCGCCGATGCTCGCCGGATCGCAGGTGTCCAGCCTAACGGCGCCGAATTCAGGGCTTGAATCACGCTTTCGCGAGAGCCTGGTCAGCTTCGCGTTGCTGGCGGCGACTGGCCGACTCGATCGGCACCAGATCGAAGCTGAAATCACTGCCCAAATCCAAAAGCTGCAAGCCGCGGGAATCTCAGTGTCACACTTGGACAGTCACAAGCACACACACATGTTCCCGGTCGTGCTGAAATCCATGCTTAGGGCGGCGAGAAACTGCGGCGTGAGAGCGATAAGAAATCCATTCGAGCCGCTTATCTTCATCTCTATCTCTGCCAACATGATCTTTGCCAACATGCGGCAGTGGAAGCGGCAATTTCAGCTCAGGATTTTACGAGGCTATCGAGCAACTTTCCGCAAGGAACTGGCTGAGTCGGGGATGTTCACCCCGGATGGCTGCATCGGCATGGCCGCGACCGGAGGGCTGACCCTGGCGACGTTTCAGGCGCTCATCGAGAATCTGCCTGAAGGCACGTGGGAGTTCGTCAGCCATCCCGGATACCACGACGCGGACCTCAATCAGGTGAAGACCCGGCTGCGAGATTCGCGGGAAAAAGAACTGGCTATCCTGACCTCAGATTCGGTGAAACAGTTGTTGCATAACGAGCGAATTGAGCTGATCTCATACCGTGATCTCGCTTCGGTTATGGGCGCGCCACCGGAAGTACCATCACCTTTGACTCTAAAGAGTGACTGATTGCCACTTACGTGACCGTCCAGCCGCAGGTTATTATGGTGCCAACTCATGGACAAAAGGCCCGAATCTCGGGTTTCAGCCGATATCCCTGTGCGAGTGTGGGGCATGGATGCGGATGGCCGGCCATTTTTTCAGAATGCCACAGCGTGCAATCTCAGCAGCGAAGGCGCACAGCTCTCACGGGTCCACCATTCCCTGAAAACCGGCGAGATCATCGGAATTCAGTACGGGGACAAGAAGGCGCGCTTTCACGTCATTTGGGTCAAGGAATCGGGGATCCCCGGGCGGATCGAGGTAGGGATCAAAATTCTTGTAAACCAGCAGACCCCGTGGGGAGAGGTTACGGCAGGAAATCGTCCCGCAGGACTTAAAACCAAGCCTGGGGCTGAGAAGAGAATGTTTGCCCGGCACAAAGTCCTTTTTCCTCTTGAGATCAGCTTCTCGGATCAGCGGCGGGCGCACATGCAGTGCAACGCGACAGACATCGGTGGACGCGGATGCTACGTGGAAACTCTCCTGCCCTTGTCGATTGGTACGGAAGTCATCATCACGTTCTGGATTGATTCTGAAAAACTCAGCAGCAACGGCGTAGTCAGGGCCAGCGATCCCGGAGTAGGGATGGGAATTGAATTTACAACGATAGAATCCCACATTCAGCATCCGGCCGTGCCGTGGGTCGTTTTAAGCCCCGGTAATGGCGCGACTGGAAGCCGCGCCCTACCGAGGCAGGGCGAACTCCTTCACAAGGCTAAATTAGCCGTCACTGGGCAAAATCTGAATCCCTGCCCGGCTTTCGCCATCGAATCGGACATGCGCACGGAGCGGCTGAAAATTGGCATCACCTGTTATCCGACCTACGGCGGCAGCGGCGTAGTTGCCACCGAGCTTGGGTTGGAGCTAGCCCAGCGCGGACACGATGTCCATTTCATCTCTTATGCCCAGCCGATCCGCCTTACCGGTTCCTCCGCTAACGTTCATTATCATGAGGTCGAAGTCTCCCGCTATCCACTGTTTGACTATCCTCCTTACGACTTGGCGCTGGCCACCCGCATGGCGGAAGTGTCCGAATTGTATGAACTTGACCTACTGCACGTGCACTACGCCATCCCTCATTCCGTGAGCGCGATGCTGGCCCGGCAAATGCTCGCGGCGGGGCCAAAGCATCGGAAGTTGCCCTTCGTTACTACGCTGCACGGCACCGACATTACTCTCGTCGGCCAGGACCGTTCTTATCTGCCCATCACCCGCTTTTCAATCGAGCAAAGTGACGGGGTTACGGCCATCTCCGAGTATCTGCGCGAGCGCACAGTGCGGGAATTCGAGGTCAAGAACCATATCCAGGTGATCTACAACTTCGTGAATTGCGATGTCTACTGCAGAAAAAAAGGCAAGGAGCTGGAGGACCAGCGCGCCGAATATGCTCCGAATGGCGAGCGCATCCTGGTGCATGTGTCGAATTTCCGGCCAATGAAGCGCGTGACCGACGTCATCGAAATCTTTGACCGGGTGCGTAAACAAATCCCCGCTAAGCTGCTTCTCCTGGGCGATGGGCCAGACCGCTCTCCAGCCGAGTGGCTCGCGGTCCAAAAGGGGATCCATAATGACGTCATCTTTCTGGGAAAGCGCGAGCAGGTGTACGAGACGCTCGGGATCTCTGACGTTTTGCTGCTGCCCAGTGAGCTCGAATCCTTCGGACTGGCTGCACTGGAGGCCATGGCCTCAGAGGTCGTACCTATCGCAACCAGTGTAGGCGGCGTTCCGGAAGTGATCGAGAACGGGACCGGGTTCCTGGCCGACGTTGGAGACATAGAAACCATGGCGCGCTATGCCATCGAAATCCTCAGCGAGGAAGGACGCCTGCGCGAGATCGGGAAAAAATGCCGAGCGTCGGCGCAAAAACGCTTCTGCACCACAAAAATCATTCCCCAATATGAAGACTTCTACCGGCGCGTGCTGGAACGTTCTTCGTAGAGTGTCGCGGGAAGGTTGGCATCGCCTATCGATGGTCATTCGCGCGGTATCTCCATACAAAACTTTCAGCCTCTCGGCGACGTTGGCCATTCCAATTCCGCCCTCGCCAAGTCCGGTGGGACGCTCGAGAAGCTGAACCGAGGCCATCCCGATGCCGTCGTCTTCCACTTCGATGGTGAGGTGTGAATCTGAGAGCAGGCTGCGCAGATAGATGCTGCCGCCATCGATCTTCGACGACAGACCGTGCTTAAGGGAATTTTCCACCAGCGGCTGCAGCAACATGCTGGGTACCATCACATCGAGCGATCCCGGGTCCAATTCTTTGACGACCTTCAGCTTGTCGCGGCCGAAGCGGACCACCTCGATATCAAGGTAGTTGTCAATAAAATCCATTTCCTCCTGCAGGGGAACGAAGGCATCGCTCGAGTGCAGCAGGCGACGCAGGATAGTCGCAAGTTTGATGATCAGTTCGCGGGCGGTGTCCGGCGCGAACCGCACCAGCGACGAAATCGAATTCAGGGTATTAAAAAGAAAATGAGGATTGATCTGGTTCTGCAATGCCGCCATGCGCGCGTGCAGCAGGAGCCGTTCCTGCTCCTCTAATTTGATCTGCAGCCGTACCCCGGTCCAGATTTTCAGCTCGATAACGATCACGGTGACTGAAGTCGCATAGATCAGCACATCCACCCAGCGTGGATGAGGGACGTAGGCGTAACCAGGCATCCAGCGCGCCGCCTGAGACTGGACGAAGCGCAACCCCAGGATCATGATTAGGAACATCATCTGCCAATCAGAGAAGCTGGGCCGCGGCTCGGTACGTCGAATCCAGCGGTAAAGGCTGAGATAGTTGAATGGCGAGAATCTCCAGACCTCTTCGTGATTGGGCGCAAATTTTCTGAGTTGCCCGGCGGTCAGGCCGACTACGACGTTCAGTGGCAGCATCAGCCATGCGCCACTGAATACCGCAGGTAGCGCCAGCAAGGCTCCGCCAGTCACTCCAGCGAATCGGCCCGCGATTGCGCCCAAGAGAATAATGGTTTCGAACGAGAGATCGCCAGTGAACGTACTCTCAGCGCCGAACCTCACCCAAATACCAAGTGCCAGGTGGAACCCGATCCATTCGGAGACCGCCAGACAGAGCGCAAGATAAATCTTCTGCTTGATGGTCCGCTCTTCGCGGAACAGCAACGACTTGAATTCAACCGAGCGCACCAGGCCGGCAGCGACGGCCGCAGCGACACCCAGCTTCACCAGCAAGTTGATCAGGATGAGGCGGTATTCCATTTTTCACGACATCCATGCGGACAGACGCTTTAAAGAATGTAGCACCGTTCAATACGCGGGCGGCAGTCCCATCTTCCTCACGATGGCGCGATAGCGCTCGTCCGAGTGGAGGAAGTCGAAGAGGGGTTCGTTCTGCATAAATACCAGCCACGCCGAGTGTTCCCGCAAAGCATCATCCAGATATTTCAAGGTCATGTCCTTATCTCTAAGAGACGCGTAACCACTGGCTGTATCAAAAGGTGAAACGTACTCTCTGCGGGCCCGCGCCGTGTTGGTTCTCACGCTCCATTCTTCAACCCCTCTTTCTCCCCCCGCCCCGAAGGCATGATGCGCTGCAACCGCTGCTTCCGGCCGCCCGCTGATCCGCAACGCTTCCTCCAGACTCTGTTGTGATTCCTTCCACATGCCTTTCAGCCAGTAAGCCTGCGACAAGTAGAAAAGACCGACGAAGTTCGGCTGCGCCTTCCCGCGCAATTGAAGCTCACCGAGGGCAGCGTCAATCTGCCGCGTTTGAAGGTAGACCAGGCCCAAAGCCCATGGTTCGGCGAATGGATCAAGCTCCATGGACCGCTTTCCTTCTCGTACTGCCTCGTCTGGACGCTGCGCCACCACCAGAACATAGGAGTACAACAGATGATGGGCTTCGGCAAGGTTGGGATTGAGTTCCAGCGCGCGCAAAGACTCCTTCTCCGCGTTCCGCCAGTCCCACTTACCGAAGAGATAGAACGCGGCCAGCGAATTGTGGCCCTCAGCAACCGCATCGTCGAGTTCCACTGCCTTCCGAGCGGCCTCCCCGCCCTTTTGTATGGCTGGTTCCGGCGGTGCCAGCCCCTCGACCACGCTGGCAATGTAGTCGTCCGCTACACCGCTCCACGCGGCAGCGTAATCGGGCTGCAGCTGGATTGCATTTTCGAAATACTTGCGGCTGTTCTCATTGTCCATTGAGTACCAGAGGTAGTGTCCGCGCAAATAGGCATCGTGCGCTTCCGGATTGATGTGGCGCTGCGAACTGGCCGGGGCGACGGCAGCCTTAACCTCTTTCGCAATGATTTGCGAAAGTTCCAAAGGCAGGGAGAACGCGTCATTGAAGTCGCGGTCGTAACTTTCTGCCCAAACATGAGTGTCGCTAGGAGCATAGATCAACTGCAGGGTCATGTGTACGCGAGTTGCAGACCGCTCCACTGAGCCTTCCAGGATGCCATCCACTCCCAGCTCCCGCGCGATCTCCCGCAGTGGCCGTTTAGCACCTTTGTACTGCATGACTGAAGTCCGGGAGATCACTCGCAAAGAACGATTCTTGGCGAGCGCAGTGATGAGCTCGTCGGTCATCCCGTCGGCAAAATATTCTTGTGACGCATCACCGGAAAGGTTTGCTAGAGGAAGCACCGCGATGGAGCGGATCGAGGGGAGTTGACTCCGCATAAAAATCCGGTCTCGCAATCCTCCTCTGTTAAGTCCCAGCACCGTGGCCGCCAGCAGAAACCAAGCCGCTGCAGTTACTGCGGCGATCCACAACCGATGGGTATTTGAAAAAGCACCTTTGGGCAGCTCCCATTCGCCCAACCCGGACTTGAGTGGCTCCGGCGGTTGCTTTTCCTCCACAGCGGCGATTTTTGCGCCACTCCCATTCAACCTCTCCGCCACGAAGCGATAGCCCTTGCGGGTGACGGTCTGTACAAAACGGGGTTGCTCGGGGTCGTGCTTGAGCGCGAATCGGATCTTGCGAATCGCCGTGTTGATGCCGTGCTCCGTATCGACAAAAACGTCTTTTCCCCAGAGATGTTCAATTATTTGCTCCCGCGTGACGAGGTGGCCGTCCTTGGTCACGAGCAAAATCAACAACTCCATCGGTATCTTTTCCAGCTTAATTGGCCGACCCGCTCGGAGAAGTTCGTAGCGGTCACAATCCAACCCGAACTCGTCGAATTTTATCAGTCCGGCTGACACGAAGAGGCGCACTCCAGGCACGGAAGTATATCATCGAAATTCGCGGAAATCACCGTAAATATCTTTAATTCAATCACTTGCGACTTCACCAGTTCTTTACCATCAATTCACCAACCCTGCATGGCGCGGATTGCGCTTCTCCCGTAAACCTTCCGTCGCCGGCCAACTGGCCCCGAGGGAGACTTCCTTATGCAGAACACGTTCAAAACAAGAGTCATGGTTGTCGCTGTCGTCTTCGCATGTGTATTCGCCGCCAAGGCTAACGCCGAATGCGGAGACCTATCGAAATTCAAACCGGGCGCCTCGCTCCAACCGCAATCTTGGCAACGAATGGGTGATTTCGGAACTGCCTCGTTGTTGCAAGTATCCGAGAATGCCGAAGCTATTGTGGGGTTCTGGCAGGTGACCCTGACCGCCAAAGGCAACCCGGGACCACCCGATGGCACAGTTATCGACAAGGGGTTTTCTCAATGGCACAGCGATGGGACGGAAATCCTGAACTCATCACGTCCGCCGGTCACGCAAAGTTTCTGCCTGGGAGTGTGGAAAAAGGTGAGCCCTGGGCACTACAAGCTCAACCATTTCCCGATCAGCTGGGACCAGAACAGTAATCTGGTCGGCGTGGCGAACCTCCGCGAAGAAGTCACCCTGAGTCATGACGGGAAGACCTTTACTGGGACGTTCACGATCGATCAATATGATCAGGCCGGAAATCTTCTGGTTCACATCATCGGCCAAGTCAACGGAACACGTATGACCGTGGACACTACCGCAAGTAGCGTACTTTGAAGACCTGGCAAAAAACATCGCCAAAGGCTCCGGCAGAGCGGTGGCTTGGAAGGTCTGCGACTCTGCCGATTTTTATGAAGCAGCCGCCAGTCAATATGGCCCGATGATTCCGCCGATTTGTCTTGCTGCCGGGGTTTCCTTTTGCGCGATCACGTCAAGATATTTCAGTCCTGTTCCTGTGTTGAACAAGACGACATTATCGTTCTCGGATAAGGAGCCATTTGCCCGAAGCTTGCGATAGGCTGCCAGGCTCGCGGCCCCTTCTGGAGCTGCGAAGATTCCCTCGGTGCGCGCCCAGTGGAGGACGGCATCTTTGATTTCGTGATCACTGACGGCCACGGCAGTGCCAAGGCTTTGTTTCAAAATATCCAGCACCAGGTAATCCCCGTACGGTCGTGGGACACGAAGCCCAGCGGCCACGGTGGAAGCATTGGGCCAGGCATCGACCGTAGTCTTCCCTTCATCCCACGCTTTAACGATGGGCGCGCATCCAGCAGCTTGTACAACAATCATGCGCGGACGCTGCTTCCCAGCCTTTTTCTCGGGAAACCAGTCGAGTTGTTCCATTTCTTCGAAAGCCTTCCACATCCCGATCACGCCCACTCCGCCGCCGCTCGGGAAAATGACGGCATCGGGCAGCTTGCCACTGAGTTGCTCAAACAACTCGTAGGCCATGGTCTTTTTGCCCTCGACGCGATATGGCTCTTTTAGAGTGGAGAGGTCGAACCAGCCTTCCTGCTCTTTGCGTTCACTGACGATGCGGGCGCAATCGCTGATGAGACCGTTCACAAGCGTGACCTGAGCGCCGTAGGCCTCGCACTCGATCCGATTCGCCAGAGGCACATCTCGCGGCATGAAGATGTGCGCCTCCAAGCCGGACCGAGCAGCGTAGGCCGCAAGCGCGCTGGCTGCATTCCCTGCCGACGGCATGGCCAGCTTCTTCAGCCCGAAGGCTTTTGCGACGCGGATGGCGACAGAAATTCCGCGAGCTTTAAATGACCCAGTCGGATTTAGGCCTTCGTCTTTGATCCAGACATTGGGAAATTCGCGGCTGGGAATGAGCGGAGTGAATCCCTCGCCGAGGGAGACCGGCTCGACTTCAGGTAGAACCTCGCAATATCGCCAGAGGCTTGCCTCTCTTCCGCGCACAGTCTCTGGCCTAAAGTTTTGCTTTAAGGATTGCAGGTCGTAGCGCGCGTAGAGGATTCCGCCGTCCTGTGGACAAACGTTGCGCGGAATGTCTGCGGAGACCTGTGCACCACATTTGGTGCATTCAAGATGAGTAACTTGAGACACGGACAGAGTGTAGCAGGCTCGGGGTTTTCCGCTTTCACCGCGATGAGGTGGTGACTACGCATAGTCTCTGGCCGAAGCACACTGCTCCTAGCGGCGGCTCTCCACGATTTTGGCTAGCGTAATGGCACGGTCGCGAGTTCCCTCTTTACCGAGGATGCTGACGTTCCCTATCTTTAAGCCGGTGGCTTTGGCGATATCAGCAGGGGTCAACAACGCACACGCATCACTCGCTGAAGGGGTGCCGGCAGCCCACGCGGTCACAGAACTCACGCCAGACAAGTCCAAGTCGGGCAATAAGAGGGCGGCACTGATAATCGCAACGGCCCCGCTGGACGCCAGATCACGGATCGAGCAGCGAATCATTGGCTATCCTCCTAAGAAATCCTAGGCTATGCCGCGCTTACCAAGCCAGCGGCATTTCCCTTAGATTTTATCCGACCAGTCGACATCCAACCCATGTCTATTCAGAACGTGAAAGACGGAGTACGACAATTTTATCTTAAGTTGTGTCCACGCCATGACTTGCCTTGAGCACTTCGTGTTACGCAGCCGTTATGACACGCTAGATTGCGGGTAAGGTTTTGAGCAGGCCTTTGGCTTTGCGGAACCATGGTCTTTCGCGGCGGCGCAAGTATCCGGGCAGTGTAGGCTTCTTGGCGAGAATCCGCAGGGTCCATTCGCGGGCCTCTGCGTTTCGCCCTTGGGCGGCCAAGAAATTCGCATAATTCAAATAAGTCTCTGAGAGCGTGGAAATCTGAGTAGTTTTCTGGAAGAGCGCGTCGGCCTTTTCTACCTGTCCGGTCTGAGCGTAAGCGTGGGCCAACAATCCAGCGGCCCGATAAAAATCGTATTTTGGATCTTTCGCTGTGGCGCGTTCCAGATCAGCCACGGCAGCAGCAAAATCTCCCAGTTCGATCTCCGCCAGCCCCCGCCGATAGAACGGATCAGGTGAATCGGTGCGCGACGAAATAGCCTTGTCGTAGCATTGGCGCGCCCAAGCGTACTTCCCTTCTTCTAAATACAGGTCGGCCATTTCCTCGTAGTTCCCCGCCGATGGGTTGTCGAGGACAATGGCTTCGAGTTCACGAATTCTGCGGCGGCGCGGGAAAACTTTGAACGTCTGCCGCAAGAGGCCGAGATCAGGCAGAACCTCGACTGCGATATAGACAATCGCGCCAAGTCCACCACCAATGAGGATGATCCAGAGCCAATAAGTGTCTGGTCGGCGCCGGATGAAGTGCACGATGGCGATCCCCTGAAGAATAAAACCCCAGGGAAACAGAAGTGAGTAGAACCCCATAGGATCTTGCGAAATATACCAGAAGCGGGCTCTAGGCTGTAGGCTTCAGGCTTTGGGCTTCAGTTCTCAAGCTATGTAGCCCCGGACGCCCTCGTCCGGGGTGGGCGGACGAGGGCGTCCGCCCCTACATGTGCTATTGCGATGCTAGAATTCTTCCAGTGTCCCTTCCCATCCGTCTTCTCGCCATTGATATTGACGGTACTCTGCTCAACTCTCAATTCCACATCTCGCAAGCGGATCTTGAGGCTTTGCGCCAGGCCTATGAAAGCGGTGTAGAGGTTCTGCTGGTCACCGGACGCAGGCATACCTTCGCCCTGCCGATTGCCCAGCAGCTTGGATTTCCGCTTTGGCTGATCAGCTCCAATGGGGCGGTCACACGTTCGCTTGCGGGCGATAGTTTTCATCGCGACCTTCTGCCAGTTGAGACCTGCCGCCAGTTGTGTTCCACCATGCAGCAGTTCCGAGGCAATGCCATTGTCACCTTCGACAAGGAATCCAAAGGCGCGCTGGTCCTCGAACGCATGGACGAACTCACTATCAGCATTCGGCGCTGGCTGGAAAAAAACCTGCAATTCATCGAGTTCGTGGTGCCCATCGAAGACGCGCTGATTACCGATCCGGTACAGGCCATGTTCTGTGGCCCAATTGCGCGTATGGGGGAAGCCCTGAGTTCTCTGGAGTCGAGCGGCTTGAAAGACCGTATTACAGTCCTGCGGACAGAGTATCCGTTGCGTGACCTCTCTATCGTTGACGTGCTCAATCGCGACTGTTCCAAGGGTCATGCGCTCGAGCGATGGGCGCGGCACCGTCGTATTCCGCGAGAGCAGGTCATGGCCATTGGTGATAACTATAATGACGTTGAAATGCTTGCCTTCGCCGGAGTCCCGTTTATCATGGGAAATGCATCCGAGGACCTGAAGGCCCGGGGCTGGCCGGTCACTCTGTCAAATGATGAGAATGGCGTGGCCGCAGCGATTGAGCAAGTGCTAGGGAAAGAGCCTGTCCTCACGTAGAGTCTTTGTACCGATGTTGGGAAATCTGTGAAATTCGCATTCCAATCCGCGGTGGCGCTTGTGGTGATCGCGGCTTCGCTGTGCGCGTCCGGAGCCGACCTTGCCATCTTGCGCAACGGGAACTCTATCCGGCATGAGCGGCGCCAGGTTGTGGGCCAGGTCACCAGGCTCTATCTGAGCGACACTGCGAGCGGTTATATCGAGATTCCGACAAACCAGATCGAGCGATTTGAGCGCGACATGGCGCCTGCTCCTGTGCTGGCAAAATCACAACCGCCCCCCTCACAGACGGCACCACCGCAATTGGCAACTGCACCTGCACTTAAGACCCAGACTGCGGCCATTTCACAGCTCAATCCAGTGAGCCTGGATAAGGTGAGCCTCAATAAGATGATCAGCGGAGCCGGCGAGAGGCACCAGCTAGACCCTGACTTCATCAACAGCGTGATTCGCGCCGAGAGCGGATTCAATAATCGCGCAGTATCCAGGAAAGGCGCGCAGGGACTGATGCAGCTCATGCCCCAGACGGCATCGCAGTTGGGAGTCAAGAATCCGTTTGATCCAAATGCCAATGTTGAAGGCGGAACCGAGTATCTGCGAGAGCTGCTGGAGAAGTACAACTTCGATGTGGTGAAGGCGTTGGCGGCTTACAATGCCGGGTCGAAGCGAGTAGACCAGTACCGCGGTGTGCCTCCTTATTACGAGACGCAGGCTTACATCGCCAGAATTATTCGCGACTTCAACCGGCAGAAATTGGCGGAGAATCCGGCGTTGGGGCGAAAAACGAAAAGCGCTTCGACGCGTTCCGCGCAAACTACAAGAACTACGGGGCGGCCGTCCGCAGAACACAGAGCCGCGGCAACGGGCTCACTGCCGCAGAGCCCGGGGCCGGCATCTCACTAGACCCTTTCTCTTCATTGACCCTTGGTGAAGCTCATATCACTTGGCACAGGAGTTGCGCATGAGCAGTTTCCCGAATCAATGACCAAGAAACGCATCCTCACTACGACAGTGGTGCTGGCCGCCCTCGGCCTGCTCATTTATTTTCAGGTACAGCACTGGCGAAGCTTTGATTGGGCGCGCTTTCGGAGCGCGAGCCGAGTTGAGCCTCTTCACGTAGCCGCTGCCATAGTTCTGATCTACGTCACTTATGTTTTGCGCGCCCTCCGCTGGAAAGTTTTTCTGGAGCCGATACGCAATACCCGGACCTGGGGTCTCGTTCCACCAACTTTCATTGGCTTTACCGGACTAGCGCTGCTCGGACGCCCCGGCGAATTTATTCGCCCTTATCTGATTGCCAGAAGAGAGCATTTGTCATTCGCTTCGCAGGTTGGCGTGTGGACGGTTGAGCGCATCTTCGACGTCGGCGCGTTTGCTGTCCTGATGGCGATTGACGTGTTCTTCTCTTCTGCAATCCGCGCGAACCCGTACCTGCATAAGTTCCGCATCGCGGCCGTCCTCCTTTGCGGAGTTGTGGCCCTAGCGAGCTTTTTTGCTTTCATGCTCCGCAAGCGTGGGCACCAGGTGGCTGCGTTTCTGCACAGCGTGACCGTCAAGTTTTCGGTCCGCCTGGCGCACGCCGTGGACCACAGAGTCCGCGCATTCGGCGAGGGACTCAATACAGTCGCCGGTTGGAAATCTCTTCTAAAGCTGGTCGTGATTTCCCTTGCTATGTGGTTTCTGATTGCGCTGGCATACCGCGAGGTGGCGCATTCCAAACGGTCGAGGCGCTCAGCAGCGCCCTCCAAAGCAGGGGATACACGCTGAGAGAAGTGAAGGACAACCTCTGGCTATTTCGCCAGAAGCGGCGAATCAAGCAAGTCGGGACTCGTCCACATTTGGCTGACATGGATGTTCCTCACGTGTTGCTGCTGATGGGATTCAGCATGGTGGGATCAATCGTACAATTGCCCGCGGTCGGAGGAGGAAGCCAGTTGGCCGTCATCAGCGCGCTCCAGGTGGTGTACGGAATTCCGCCGGAACTTGCCCTGAGTTGCGGCATTCTGCTTTGGCTGGTCAGTTTCATGTCGTGCATTCCCGTGGGCCTGACCTTCGCGCATCGAGAGCACTTGTCATTGCGAAGACTTTCGAAAGAAAGTCACGTTGCGGAAGAACAACAGGAAACAATCACCCAGGACACAGAGGAACAGGAAGGAAATCCTCAAACGAAACCGAGGCAACCGGAATTTCCTTCGTGAGCCGGAGCCTGCCCTGAGCGGTACCGAAGGGTGTCCTTCGTGGTTATTGATTTATCGCTGCTACAATAGAATTTCATCTCAATTCACCATGAAGTGCCCATTTTGCGGCTTTGCCAACGACAAGGTCGTGGATTCGCGCGAGAGCAAGGAAGCCGACTCCATTCGCCGGCGGCGCGAGTGTCTGAAATGCGAAAAGCGTTTCACCACTTACGAGCGCATTGACGAAATTCCCTACATGGTGGTGAAGAAAGACGGGCGCAGGGAAAAGTTTGATCGACAAAAAGTTCTGAACGGACTTCTGCGAGCTTGCGAAAAACGCCCTGTGCCAATCGGAAAACTGGAGCAGATCGTCAATGACGCCGAAGCTTTTGTGATCGAATCTGCGGAGCGCGAACGCAAGACCAGCGAAGTCGGCGAACTCATCATGAACCGCCTTCGCCGCTATGACAAGGTCGCCTATGTGCGCTTCGCGTCGGTTTATCTGGACTTTAAAGATGTACAAGAATTCATGACCGAACTGAAAGACCTTCTGAAGACGAAGGAGGCGGCGGAGCCCCAAGCCAAGGGTTCGGCAAAGACTATGTAGGGGCGGGCGCCTCACCCGCCCGGCCGAGCAAGGCTCGGCATCCTCATGGCGAGCCTAGCTCGCTAGCCCGGACGAGGGCGTCCGGACCTACGCGAACATTCATGCCTCACACCATTACTCTCATCCCCGGCGACGGTATTGGCACCGAAGTCACGCAAGCCGTGGTCCGCGTTCTCGAGGCCACAGGTGTCCAGTTTGAGTGGGAAGAGGTTCAGGCGGGAGCCGAAGCCTTCGAGAAGTATCACGAATACATTCCCAAAGAACTGACCGAATCCATCGAGCGCACACACGTGGGCCTCAAGGGGCCGATCACCACTCCAATTGGTGGCGGGTTCGCCAGTATCAATGTCCAGTTGCGAAAGCAGTTCGAGCTCTACGCCAACTTCCGGCCTATCCGCAACCTGCCACATATTCCGACGCGCTATCCGGACGTAGATCTGATCATCGTCCGCGAGAACACGGAAGGGCTCTATTCCGGGCTGGAGCATGAAGTCGTTCCGGGGGTCGTCGAGAGCCTGAAAATCATCACCGAAAAAGCCTCGACACGCATCTCGCGGTTTGCCTTCGAATATTCTCGCAACAACAAGCGCAAGAAGGTCCATGCCGTTCACAAAGCCAACATCATGAAGCTTTCGGACGGGCTGTTTCTGCGCTGCTCCCGGAATGTCGCGAAAGAATATCCTGAGATAACATACGGCGAGCAGATCGTTGACAACGCCTGCATGCAATTGGTGATGAATCCGTACCAGTACGATGTTCTGGTCATGGAAAACTTTTACGGAGACATCCTGTCTGATCTTTGCGCAGGCCTGGTAGGCGGTCTGGGACTGGTGCCCAGCGCGAATCTTGGTGACGGCTGTGCGATTTTCGAAGCTGTGCACGGTTCGGCGCCAGATATTGCTGGCAAAAACATGGCGAATCCAACAGCGCTATTGCGGTCTTCCCTGCTCATGCTGCGCCACGTTGGAGAACACGCAGCAGCGCTCAAGATCCGCAATGCTCTGGAAAAGGTATATCGAGACCGCGACAAACTGACGAAAGATGTAGGCGGCAAGGCCGGCACGTCAGAGTTTGCGGATTCGGTCATTGAAGCAATGCAGTCTGCACCCGAAGTAAAAACTGCGAAGGCAGACGTCGGTTAACACGAGCGGCTTAAGTTGCAGATGCGAATTTCGTCGATTTGCTTCCCCACGCCTTTTGACTTCAGAAGCCTTTCAGGACGCCGCTTGCAGCTCATTCCTATTTCGATCAGCGCGGAAACGTAGTAGTGCCGCGATATTGCCAACGCGATCTAGGGTGTCGTCCGGGGGCACCAGAACTAATCCGATGTTGGTCCGGATGGCCATGGGAACCAAAGCTTCGCAAACGTCGGGGAGATCCCGTGTAGCGCGTCCGCAGGCTGGGCAATACGAAACAAGATGCGAGTCAAGATGTCCGCATGCTGTGCATTCGACCGCACGCGCTGAATATTCGTGGGTCATAAGAATAGTCTCGACCTCACCGAGTTCGGTGGCTCGCAACACTCTTCTTAACCCGGTTACACCCCGACCATTGCTTCTGGCCCCATCCAAGGCCTCCCGGATCAAGGCCTGGTGGTGGCGGTGCAGAGACTCACGCAGGATTCGCTCTGCTTCCAGCCTTGCGAGTTCGTCAGTTATGCCAACCAAGTCTCCTGAGAAACGGCCCATGAGTCTTTCCTGAACATAGGGGTGAAGCTGGTTCTGGAAGTCGGGCCAGTTCACGTCATGGCAGCCGATGACTAGCGCTGCAAATTGTTTCTTTTCTGCGGCGTTCTTTAGAAATTCGGTTGCGTTACGAAAATGGCGACGCACTTCATCACTTGCATGGCGCTGTACGTGGCCTGCGTCATAACCGGCGTATCCATCACTGCGTCCATGACGTGGGAGCGGATTGGTAAGCGCACCCTGTTCTACGATCTGATCAAACTGGACCTCAAGAAAACGCGCTGCGTGCCGGTCGATCAGCGCAACCCACAGGCGAGGGTGCTCTGAAAACACTGGAGCCAGGGGCTTGAGATGGAAGCGACGGTTCACGAATAGCTTGGTTGCTGAAGGACTGGGAGGCAGATCGAATTCACGCCACAGACTGCGACCTGCGCATGCAAACACGGCCTTGGCTCGTGCCTGGTTGCCATGAAGACCTTCGGCCAGATGCAAAATCTTCTCCAGGTCCCCGATGGCATCGCGATTGCGACCGTTCAGTTGCAGTTCCTGCAGCGTCTTGCGAACCAGGTCCTTCGCCAGGATAGCTTCCTCCCGGTGCGACTTGTCCTGTGGCGTGCTGGGTTGGAAATAGAAGCTGATGGCGAGTTCATTGGGACCGTGGCATTCAAACGAGGCAAGCTTCCGCAGCTCTTCGCGAGAAATCATGAGGACACCCCGAAACTAATCTGTTCCTGTTGGTTGAAGCGGTCTGTTCTTAAATGGATTGTTCACGGGAAAGGAAAGGCGCAGTTTTTCGCGAGTGCCACGAATCGATTCCAGGACCTGATTGGGCTTGCGGTCGGTAATCGCAGCGATCTCGTCAACGGAAAATCCCTCAATCGCGTGCAGGATGAAGGCTTCGCGATCGGGGCGGCTTGCTCCCTGGAGTGCGAACTGCACCAGCGTGATCATTTCATCGGAATAAGCAATTTCTTCTGGGGTTGAGGTCCGTCGATCAGCAATAGCGCTCTCGGTGGTCATGGTCTCATCGGGCTGATGAAACTGCAGGCGGGGCTCGTCACTGGCCCGCTCATTGCGCTGGCGCCGCAATCCCTGCAAATGGACATCGGACTCGGACTCGGCCAACTCAGATTCAAAATCGTCCATCGCTTGAATGGCGAACCGGTACAGCCAGGGCTCGAGGGCCAAACGGTCTGGTTTGTCGATATTCTCGTCCAAGGCGCGGGCGACGGCCTCGTCCACGATTTCTTCCCAGTTCAGCGAACCTGGTTCAAATTGTCCCGAGCTCTCGCGAAAGACCAGTTCACGCTCGACAAACAGCTGCAGACGGCGACAATTTGCGTTCACATACGACCTGACATCATCCGCAGTCGCGGTCAGTGGCGGAATTGAGGCAATAGTCTGCTCAAAAGGCACCTCCGCCGCAGCGCGGCCTTGGGCTCCACGGCGCCCCCGCCAGCGGTGTGAGCTGCGTAGAAGCTCTTTGTGCCTGCTGATCTGCCCCAGTAGATCATCAAACGCGGCTTTGACCGCCGCAGCCGCCGTCGGACCTGATTCCTGGACCGCCATTTGGCCTGAGGGGAGCCGTAAGTTCAGCGACACGGTCGTCCCTTCCCGGGCAGAGTTTTGCTCCACTAAGCCCTTCAGGTGGACTAGCTCAGGGCGAAAGACCTGCAGCCGCTTCTGGATCTTCCCTGTCCAGTGCTGCATTTCTTTGTCGATGTCGGGAGTTCTCTGGAGCTTGTAGCTGATGTGCACATTCATGCATGCCTCGGATGCGGGAGAAGGTCCCGTGAAGCTCTCGCAATAGGGCGATTCTACACCCGCCAGCACGGAGTAAGGAGGGGAAATTAAGAACAACTCAGGCATCCTGCAGGGCCAGTAAAACAATCAGTGCTCCAGATGAACTACCGATGAGGAAAATATAAGAGCAACAAGCAACTCGGTTTGTGGCCGCATGAGTCTAAGTCGCGCATGCAAAAAGGTTGGCTGCTTTACAGGATATTCTTCTACGTTTCATTGATCTCGGCCTTGGCAGCCATCGAAATTGGCTGCGGAGGCGGTGTTCCCGGCGATTCGCCACCTGTGACGGCTGGAACTGGAAGAATCCCGGTGGTGGCACACGTCTTCGTCCTAGTCGAGGAGAACCACGCTTACAGCAGCGTCATCGGCAATTCGGCCATGCCCTATACCAATGGGCTTGCCAATCAGTACGCTTTGGCGACGCAGTATTACGCGGACCGCCACAACTCCCTGCCGAACTACTTCATGCTTACGGTGGGAAACCTGATTACGACCAACGACCTGTACACCGGAACCGTAACTGCCGATAACGTTGTCCGTGCGCTGACGGCGGCCGGCAAGAGCTGGAAGGTGTACGCTGAAAGTCTGCCGAACGTTGGGTACTTAGGACCGAGCGTAATCCCATATGGGAAGGACCACAATCCTTTTACTTATTTTTCGGATGTGCTCCACAGCAGTTCTCAAGCTGCCAATGTGGTTCCTTTTACCCAGCTTGCAACTGACTTGAAGAATGGCACCTTGCCTGACTATGCAATGATTGTTCCTGACTTTTCGAACGACGGGCATAACTGTCCCCCTGCGATGTCGAGCTGCACCGACACGCAGAAGCTTGCGAACATCGACAATTGGGTGTCGAAGAATGTTGGTCCTCTGATCCAGAGCCCCGCCTTCCAGAATTCGCTGCTGATATACACATGGGACGAATCTGTTATTACCGATCTCACAAACCGGGGCGGACACGTGGCGACAATTCTGGTCAGCCCGAAAGTCAGAGCTGGGTATAAATCGACGACGATGTATCAGCACCAGAGCGCTCTCCGTCTCACCATGCAACTTCTCGGTGTCACCGATTACCCGGGTCTGGCGGCCAGCGCACCCGACATGAAAGAGTTCTTCTAGAGACAGAACTCTCCAGCCGTGGCGGGCACGCTCATGCACGTCTAACAGGAGACGCAGGGAATCATCGCAGGAAGATCAGGGCCGGAAGTCTCATACCGCTACGGTGACTGACGTTTCCGTGCGAGTGACAGGATGGTAGAGCGTGTCGCGCTCGACCGGTTCGCGACCGGCTTCGCGGATCAGGCGAATTAATTCCTCACGTCGCATGCCCTGCGGGGTGGTGGCTCCGGCATCGTGGTAGATTTTTTCTTCGATCACGGTACCGTCGAGGTCATCTGCTCCAAATCGCAAAGCAATTTGCGCAATCTTCGGTGTCAACATCTGCCAATAAGCTTTGACATGCGGAAAATTGTCCAGCACCAGACGGCTGACTGCGATCTGCTTGATGTCAAGCATGCCGGTAGTTTTTGGGAGATGTTCCAGCGGCGTATTGTCAGGATGAAAAGCCAGGGGAATAAAAGTTTGGAAGCCTCCGGTTTCATCCTGCAGGGCGCGCAATTTGAGTAGATGGTCTACGCGGTCTTCGTCGTTCTCCACATGCCCGTAGAGCATGGTGGCGTTGGATTTTAGACCAATTTTGTGGGCCATGCGGGCCGTGTCGAGCCACTGATCGCCATCAATCTTGTGGTCGCAAATAACATGGCGCACCCGGTCGGCAAAAATCTCCGCACCGCCGCCGGGCAGCGAATCCACGCCAGCTGCTTTTAGTTGTTCTAAAGTCTCGGCAATAGAGAGCTTGGCGCGTTTTGCCAAATACGCGACCTCCACCATGGTGAAGGCCTTCAAATGCACTTGCGGAAAGCGCTGCTTCAAGCCGGAAACGAGATCCAGAAAATATTGGAACGGCAAGTCGGGATGCAGCCCACCAACAATGTGAAACTCGGTAACTGCTTCGCTATAACCCGATGCAGCAGTTTCAAACGCTTCTTCGAGTGCCATGGTGTAGGCCCCCGGCGCGTCCTTTTTCCTGCCGAATGCACATAGGCGGCACGCGGCTACACAGACATTGGTCGGATTGATGTGACGGTTGACGTTGAAATAAGTCTTGTCCCCATGCATCCGCTCGCGAACCGAATTCGCCAGCCAGCCTACGGCGAGTATGTCGCCAGTCCGATAGAGTGCCAGAGCATCTTCCGCACTCAGCCGCTCGCGCGCGCGAACTTTCTCGTGCACTGAATGCAGGTGTTGGTCTTCAGTTTGGAACGGATGGGTACGGAAAGGGTGCGCTTCCGCCATATATGGATGATACCGCACGCGATGATTTGTGACCCTGGTTTCTGACGGCTTGACGCATAAAGCTCACACTGCAACTCATGCCCGAAGGAGTCTGGGCGTACTCTCAATGTGGCGAGGGCTGGAATAGCAGTGCCGCGAATGCTGCTAGATTCCGCCGCCAGACCATCCAGGTGTGCATTCCGGGCGTTTCAACGTCGGTGTACTCGACACCTCTGTCCTTCAGCCACGACTTAAACTGGCGATTGGGTTTTAGGAGGCCGTCTTCGGTGCCGCAGGCAATCCAGAGCAACTTCAGTTTCTTGTTAACGTTGGCGTCGAGGCCGGGAAACTCCGCGCTGAATTCCTGGTATTCGAGTCCGCCGGAGCTAAAAGCACCGATCCAGGCAAACTTATCCGTATGATTCAGACCGCTCAGAAGCGACTCCGCGCCTCCCATGGAAAGCCCGGCGATGGCGCGGGATTCAGGATCGTTCTTTGTCTTGTAGGATTCCTCGACCCGGGGCATGACTTCGGCGAGCAGAACGTCAGTGAATCTAGAAAGATTACGCCGGGCCAATTCCTTATCTTCTCCCCAGGCCCGCCGGATGACTTCCATGTCTCCATAGCACAGAGGCATCACTACGACCATCGGCTTGGCCTTTCCCTGTGCGATCAGGTTATCGAGTATCACGTTCGCCATGCCTACGGCCAACCACCCATTGGTGTTGTCGCTGAAGCCGTGCAGCAAATACAGAACAGGATAACGCTGCTTGCCGCGCGGGTCGTAATTGGGAGGAGTGTAAACGTAGAAATCGCGGTCATCGCCAGCAATTTTTGAATGATAGAAATGTTGGTGAATTTCGCCGTGAGGCACCTCTCTCACTTCCCAGGGTAGCGAAGGTCCTGGAATATGCACAGCACTCTGGGTGAATAGCAGGTTCGGCTTCATTAAAGGATTTGATGGGTCGATGAGAGACACGCCATCCGCGACCAGCGAATAACCGTAAATATCCGGTTGCAAGGGACCGACAGTTGTACTCCAGATGCCGTGCTCGTCCTTTTGCATGGGCACCGGAGCGCCTTGGCCTTCAATCGAGACCTCAACTTTAGCGGCATTGGGCGCAGCGAGACGAAACGTGACGTGCCCGTCCGGCTGAACTTCGGGCGAAATAATGCGCGCAGGCGGTTGAGCAAACAGAGCGAACGAAAGAAAAAGCACCACCCACGAAGTCAGAACAATGGAGTTCTTCATATCCCTCCAAATGGAGCGGCTACATCGCGCGGCGAAACAGCAAATCCAGGGCAAGGAAAACGAAAAACACTACCGCAATGATTCCGTTCATGGTAAAAAACGCGGCGTTCAGTCTACTTAAATCGTCTTCGGATACCAAGGAGTGCTCATAAGCCAGCAGCAGAAACACAGCAATTACGCCGAGGACCGCAAAATTCCCCAAACCAAAGACCCAAACCAAGGACGCCAAGAGCAACAACATGAACAAGTGGAAGGCGCGCGCGATCCACAGCGCATTGCCAATGCCGCAATAACGGGGGATTGAGTGCAATCCGGCTTGCTGGTCGAATTGGAGGTCTTGGCAGGCATAGAGCACGTCAAAGCCTCCAACCCAGAAAGTCACAGCGGCGGTAAGGAGCAGGATTCTCGGATCGAGTGAGCCCCGGACTGAGATCCATGCGGCTGCGGGCGCGATTCCCAAAGCGAACCCCAGTACGAGATGCGACCAGCGAGTCCAGCGCTTGGTGTACGAATAGAGCAGCAAAATTGTCAGCGCGAGAGGGGACAGCAAAAATGCAAGCCGGTTCAGCTGCCACGCCGCCAGCACAAAGACTCCGCAAGCTAGAATTACGAAATTTCTGACAAAACCTTGCGTAAGCACCCCTGCCGGCAATGCCCGCGTGCGAGTGCGAGGATTGGCAGCGTCAATCGAAGCGTCGGCAAGGCGATTGAAGGACATGGCCGCAGAGCGCGCAGCTACCATGGCGACGATGATCCACAAAAGCTGGTGCGGCGTGGGCACGCCTCTGGCGGCTAGCATGGCCCCACAGAGGGCGAATGGCATCGCAAATACTGAGTGCTCCCACTTGATCATCTCCAGTGTGACTCGCAGATTTTTCAGGAAGGGCACATCACATTTTAGAGCACGGAGAGCAAAAAGGTCGGCCAATAGAAAAAGCCGGGACCCAGCGGGCTCCGGCTTTTCGTACGCTGATGCAGCAACTTATTTGCCCACCACCAACTTGTCATCGACGCTGAAGACGTTCGGAACAGCCTTTGCCTGCATCTCGGCTATTTGCTTGTCCATCTGGCTGTCCACAACGCCATAGAGCGTCACGTGTCCGTTTTCGACGACGATACGAATGGGCTTCTGCGGATCCTGAGCGTATCTTGAAAGCACACTGTTTCCGTAAATCGCTCGAGCCACGTTGAGACGAATCTCGTCATCCATCGGCGACGCCGGCAATACATTGATATTGTCAACTACGTCCTTCACTCCCGGCGTAGTCTCCGCGATTGCGATAGCAGAATTACGGGCTGGGTAATCGCGAACATCACCGCTCAAGGTGACAACCCCGTTCTGCACATTTAGCGCAATCGCGTTGAACGCGATTCCGAAGCCGACGCGGTCATAGCGCAGTTTTTCCGACAGCTGCTCGCGAAGCTGCTGGTCGGA
>WNGQ01001668.1_pt1 | contig 22922 bp, 24 predicted proteins | sample 5407661 | NCBI WGS metagenome assembly WNGQ01 (sample SAMN13153382, study PRJNA577476) | soil metagenome | isolation source: 60 cm soil or saprolite under Garry oak tree replicate 2 | place: USA:California | collected 2016-06-15 | reverse complement strand
AGGATCGGCCAGCTTAGACCGTTAAAGGGAATTGCAAAATGGCGAAAAAAATGATTAACGATCTCAGCGAAGCTGATGAGCATCGACCCTCACCTCACATGATCGGTGAGATCATCTCTGCTTACGGTCTCGAAAGCCTCCAGGTAGGTGATGACGCGCTCGAAGGTACGGGTTACGTAACCTTCCGCGCAGTCACTCCAAAAGGCGTTTTCGCCCTACGTCGAAAGAAAGGCTCTGCCTCCAAGATAATGACCAAACACCCGGACATCGGCGGTAGCATAGAAGGCCAGCACCAGATTATGCTATTCCTCCACGACCATGGCTTCCCAGTAGCACCACCCATGCTCACCAGAGAGAAGGAAACCTATGTCAACGTAACGGGAATACCTTGGAGCCTCTACCCTTTCATCGACGGCAAACCCTTGGAACCTACAAACCTACGACAGCTCAGAGCAGCGGGCGAGGCACTGGCAAGATATCACCGGCTGACCGAGAAATATTCTGGAGAACCTCCGATCTCACAGGAACCATTCCCGAAGCTATTCGACGGACAACTGAACGAATTTCGCAAACACGCTGTGACCCTTGAACAGTCGAAGTCGAAACTGGGCATCTCTGAAAGCTTGAACCATTTCAAGCCGTGCCTGAGCGAAATCGAGACCGAAATGAAGAGTCTTCGATACGACTCTCTTCCACATACGGTCATCCACGGGGACTACAAGCCCGGAAACATTCTCTTCGAAGGTGACAACGTGGCGGCCGTCATAGACTTTGGGCGGAGCCGAAACGAGGCGCGTCTCTTTGACATTGCAAAGATGATCGGCGGCCTTGTCGGAACCAACGACAACACGACATTCATGGACATGACAGCGGCATTCCTTACCGGCTACAACCAGGTCAGCATACTCGACACCTTGGAGAAGAAGGCGCTGATCCCCCTGGTCCAAGCAAGATTGGCGTCGAAAGCAATGGACAGACTCGCCAGACTGGCTGAGGAGGGAGACGACCCGGATAGTCCTAGGAGAGCCGAGAGGTTCAACCTGCTCGTCCAGCGTCTAGACTGGGTCAGACACGACTCAGAATCAATTAGGAGGCTGCTCGAACAGCCTTCCAGATCATAGGACTTGGAGCAAATGGAGACAGACCGGGAAACCAACAAGTACAGACCGTTCTCCAGGACTCAACGCCAGAAAGCGAAGGCACTAGTGCTTTCCTCCTTAACCTTGATCGGGTTCACCTATTCAGCGATGATCATCAACGCCCCAATTCGCACCGCAGCAGGAACCACTCAGGCGTTCGACTATGTGACAGTCATTCTCATGGAGAACAACGGACTATGCGATATCATCAACACGACTCTAGGCGGTTGCTCGGGCACGGGCTCAGGAACCTACATGACAAGCCTTGTGACTGCCAATAGCATTGGAACACACTATACAGGGATAACCCATCCGAGCGAACCAAACTATCTGGCGCTAATTGGAGGGTCCACCTTCGGGATAACGAGCGACGGCAACTGTTGCTGGCAACTCTCAAACCCGAACATCATAGACAGAATCGAGGCATCAGGCCGGACATGGAAAGCGTTCGCCGAAAACGCAGCAGGCTCTGGAACATGCAGTTTCAGGCCAATTCCCAGGGAGGCGGACCATTTCGCGTTTCTAGAGTTCAGTGATTTGAACACCTCATCACGCTGCGCGAACTTCCTAGCAACCACATCTCCCAACGATCAAGAGTTCCTGAGCGTGCTCAACGGCACGAATCCGCCGAACTTTCTCTGGCTAACCCCGAATGACACGGACAACATGCACAGCAGCTCAGTGAGCAGAGGAGACAACTATCTCTCGAATCTAGTACCCAAAATTCTAAGCAGCACCACCTTCACCACAAAGAACGCCGCTTTGTTCATCGTTTTTGATGAGGGAAGCGACAATTGTCCCGCGGCTCCAAGCGGCGATTGCGTCTACGCAACATGGGCCGGACCAGTCGTCAAGAAGGCGTACTCGTCAAACGCCCAGTACAACCACTACTCCTTCCTGAAAACCCTCGAAACTGTCTGGAGCCTTTCCTCCCTCACATCAAACGATCAAAGCGCCACCGCAATGACCGAATTCTTTCAAGGAAACACGCCATCCTCCGGCCCCTCTGGTACAACATCAAACCCGTTTCTGGATAATTGGATATGGATCGCGCTTCCCGTCGTAGCACTGGTAGCCTTCAGTCTTGCCATCGTGTTCATAGTTCGCTCTCGCAAAGAGAGCAGTCACGCCGGCAGGCAAAGCTGATCGTATCGCCTGACACTTTGAATGATCATCTTTGACATCTAAGAGCAGGACCGCGGCAGTGGGACTATTACTCCTGATGACGGCCTTGATTCTTTCTCAATCCTTCGCGTCTCAAGTAACTCAGAGAAGCTCGGCATCCGTGGTTTCTACAATTCCAACGACGAGCACGTTCAACTATGTAGTAGTCGTCACGATGTTGAATGCAAGTCTGGGTAATGTCATGGGAAACCCGCTCGCGCCTTACCTGAACTATCTAGCCAACACGTGGGGGCTCGCAAACGACTACACGATCCTATCTCCCCACCGCGTACCGAATTATATCGCGATGACTAGCGGAGACGCGAGTCTGACTACAGACTGCGTCCCGTTCAACTCGACCAAAACCACATGTCCTCTGAGCAGTCCGAACATTGTAGACCGTATAGAAGCGGCTGGCTTGACATGGAATGCGTGGGCTGAAGACTACCCTGTCACGAAAGGCTGCTCGACCGACGTGACCAGTGCACGCTATGACGTCAAGAGCTTCCCCTTCCTCTACTACACCGACATTACTGGAAGTGCGGTCAGGTGCGACAATCTGCGAAGGGCCAACACTTCGACTGTTACATCAGACTATGAGACAGACGATCTCTTTCTCAAATCTCTATCCTCTACCTCGACCGCGGCGAACTACAATTGGCTGAGCCCCAATTCGTGCGATTCGATGCATAGCTGCCTTCCTCTCAGCACGGTCGCCACCGCCGACAACTATCTCTCCAACCTCGTCCCGTCGATTCTCAACAGTTACATCTTCCAGACACAGAAGGCAGCCCTGTTCCTTACTTTCGCCGAAGGTGTCCAGAAAACGGTCTCAACCACGGACTACGTTCCCACAATTTGGGCGGGACCAGTAGCCAAGACCGGTTATCAATCGTCAAACCAATACGACCACTACTCAATGCTCAAAACCATAGAAACGTCATGGGGTCTCTCGAGCCTAACCTCCAACGATGGCAACGCGGGTGACATGAACGAGTTTCTCAACGCTCCGCTGGGCGTCACCATTACCGCCAGTCCAAACCCGGCCGAAGTTGGTACCCAGGTCAAGCTAACTGGGATAGCTTCAGGAGGAACGTCTCCCTATACGTCGTACAACTGGAGCTTTGGCGACGGAACAACCGGGACTACGACTACCGCTAGTGCGACCCACACCTACACATCCACAGGAACATTCTCAATCACGATGACAGTTACAGACTCTGTCGGTTCGACAGCAACATCTCCCACCGCGTCTGTCACAGTCAACAAAAAGCTGACCATCACCGCAAGCGCTAGTCCGACCTCCACCGACACGGGAGTACCAGTCGGCTTCACGGCCACCCCTGTCGGTGGTATTTCCCCAGTGTCCTGCACTTGGGCGTTTGGTGACGGCTCCTCAGGTAACGGATGTTCGACAACTCACGCCTACACTAGTGCTGGAACGATGACTGCCACAGTCGACGCAACCGACAGCATACGCGTCACCGCGACCGCTAGTGTCCCCGTTACAATCTATTCCCAGCTCTCCGTGACTGCGAGCGCTAGTCCGAATCCGACTGAGGTCGGCTCTCAGGTGAGCTTTACGGCATCGGCTGCTGGAGGGACGGCAACTTACACATCATACGCCTGGAGTTTCGGCGATGGGGGAACAGCCATAACCGCCACGGCTACGACTACTCACACATACGCTTCCAAAGGAACGTTCACTGCAACAGTCAAGGTTACCGATTCAGGCAGCTCGACAGTAACATCTGCCTCAGTATCTGAGGCAGTCAATCCAAAACTGGCTGCTTCGGCTACTGCGGATTCAACACAGACCGATGTTGGTGTCTCAGAGAGCTTCACAGCCGTCACATCCGGCGGTCTCGGCAGTCCCACCTGTAGCTGGTCCTACGGCGACGGTTCGACAGGATCTGGGTGCTCGACAAGCTACTCCTATACAAGCGCCGGTTCGTTTACTGCCAGCGTTACAGTGACAGACAGTCTAGGCGTAACCGCCACAGGCAGCGTTACGTTGACCATCAATGACCTCCCCGTTGTCGACTTCAGCTTTACCCCTACTAACGTGTTCACGGGTCATCCTGCGAATTTTACTGCGACGCATACCGGGGGCACGGGTCCCTTCACTTTCAGATGGGACTTCGGCGATGGTAGCCAGGGCACAGGTAACCCGGTAAGTCACGCATACACTACCCCCGGCACGTTCACCGTCACCGTAACCATTTCCGATGCTGTCGGCAGCACGAACGCGCAGTCTCACTCTGTAACTGTTACTCTCACTTTTGGAGTAACCGTTTCGATCAGCCCATCTCTCAGCGAGGTCAGAGTTCAAGTGTCCTTCACAGCAGTCACCTCCGGCGGTATCGGCAATCCCACCTGTAGCTGGTCTTTCGGCGATGGCTCTTCGGGGACCGGATGCTCCCTTAACCACACCTACACGTCAGCCGGAAACTTCACTGCAACAGTCAACGCGGCCGATTCCGCAGGGGAGACAGCAACCGCAGTCCGACAGCTCACGGTCAAAGCTAGGCTAGCTGTCACAGCAAGTGTCAGCCCGAACCCAACCGATGTGGGCATTAGCACAAGCTTTGCCGTCAAGGCGCTCGGGGGAGTTTCTTCCGCAACCTGTAGCTGGTCTTTCGGCGATGGCTCGACAGGCTCGGGCTGCTCGACAATCCACACCTACTCGGCCGCTGGGACGTACTCTGCAATCGTCAATGCGACAGACAGTCTAGGCGTAACCGCCACAGGCAGCGTTACGTTGACCATCAATGACCTCCCCGTTGTCGACTTCAGCTTTACCCCTACTAACGTGTTCACAGGTCATCCTGCGAATTTTACTGCGACGCATACCGGGGGCACGGGTCCCTTCATTTTCACGTGGGATTATGGTGATGGTAGCCAGGGCACAGGTAACCCGGTAAGTCACACGTACACTACCGACGGAACGTTTACTGTCACAGTAACTATCTCTGACGCATTTGGAAGCACAGGCGCGCAGTCTCACTCTGTAACCGTTACCCTCAGTTTCGGTGTGACCATTACTTCGATCAGTCCATCTCCCAGTGAAGTCGGAGTCCAAGTCTCCTTCACCGCCAACACAGTCTCCGGAACAGGTCCTTACACTTGCAGCTGGTCTTTCGGCGATGGCTCTTCGGGGACCGGATGCTCCCTTAACCACACCTACACGTCAGCCGGAAACTTTACGGCGATGATCAACGCCGCCGATTCCACAGGCCAAACATCAAGCGCTAGCCAACAGTTCGCCGTCAAGACTAAGTTGTCCGTTACGGGAAGTGTTGGTCCGAATCCGACTGACGCTGATCTGAGCACAAGTTTCACAACCAAAGCGGTCGGGGGAGTTTCTCCCTTAACCTGTAACTGGTCCTTCGGCGATGGCTCGTCCGGTACTGGATGCTCTGCGACCCACATCTACACAACTTCGGGAACTTTCACAGCTAACGTGACTATCACAGATAGCCCAGGCGTCAAAGCCACGACTGAGTTGACAATCGTAGTAGATCCTAAATTGGTAATCGCAGGTGTTGCTCCAAGTCCGAATCCTTCAGAGGTACGAGCTCAGGTCAGCTTCACAGCATCAACCACGGGAGGAACTACTCCGTACGTATCTTACACATGGGCTTTTGGCGATGGTACTACTGCAACAACCACTATCGGAACCGCGAGCCACACATACAGCTCCGCGGGAACATTCAACATAACAGTGACTCTCACCGATTCGGCAGGCTCAAGAGCAACACTTTCCGGCTCGGCCACGATCAATCAGAAACTGTCCGTCACGGCGAAGGCCAGTCCCAATCCAACCGAGGTCAGTAAGCCTCTAAGCCTGACCGGGACAATGTCAGGAGGTGTTGGTTCTCCAACGTGCAATTGGTCCTTCGGCGACGGCTCATCAGGCAGTGGATGTTCAGCAACCCACACCTACACTACTGCAGGAACGTTCACTGCCGCAGTTACAATGACTGACGGCTTGGGCGTGACCGCTACAGCCAACGTGACTGTTATCGCCAACGCCAGACTTAGCGTGACAGCCGTGTCGCTCCCAGACCCGATCGATGCGTACGTCCCAGTGAACTTTACCGCCACATCTTCTGGAGGCGTTTCTCCAGTAACATGCAGCTGGTCTTTCGGTGATGGGTCTTCGGGCAACGGATGCTTGACAACTCACACATACACGACTCCAGGGTCGGTCACAGCTATCGTCACCAGCATCGACAGTCTGGGCATAACTGCAACAAGCAATGTGTCTGAGACAGTCTATCCCAAACTTGTCGTGACCGCAAGCGCTAGCCCGAGCCTGACCGAGGTTGGGAAGTTGACTAATTTTACCGGCATAATCTCAGGTGGAATTACGCCAATTACATGCAGCTGGTCTTTTGGCGACGGCACATCGAGCACCGGATGTTCTTCAACTCACGCCTATCCGAAGTCCGGATCGTTCACTACGAGTGTGGACGCGACTGATAGTCTCGGGGTCGTGGCCAAAGGTAACGTTACCGTGACCGTCAATCCAAAGCTGGTCGTATTAGCCATTTCTGCCAATCCGAATCCGACCGAGGTCGGTAGGCAGACAAGCTTCACCGGTAGGGTCTCAGGCGGTGTCGGTACTACGACTTGCATCTGGGACTTTGGTGATGGCTCCTCAGGCTCTGGATGTTCAGCAAACCACACCTACGCTGCTGGGGGAACGTTCACTGCCGCAGTTACAATGACTGACGGCTTGGGTGTAAACGCCACTGCCAACGTGATTGTTACTGTCAACGCCAGACTTAACGTAACAGCGAGTGCGAGTCCTGACCCGATCGATGCAGATGTCTCGGTGAACTTCACCGCCTCACCATCTGGAGGCGTCTCTCCAGTAATATGCAGTTGGACTTTCGGTGACGGGTCTTCGGGCAACGGATGCTTGACAACCCACGCATACACGACTGCGGGAACGTTCACAGCTAGCGCCACCAGCACTGACAGTCTAGGCATAACCGCTACGGGCAATGTTTCTGAGACCGTCCATCCGAAACTCGTCGTGAGTGCGAGTGTCAATCCGGGCCTGACAGAAGTCGGTAAGTTGACGGGCTTTACAGGGACTATTTCTGGCGGAGTTGCGCCTATTACATGTAGATGGGTCTTCGGTGACGGCTCATCAAGTAATGGATGTTCTTCAATCCATACCTATGTTGCTTCTGGATCGTTCACCGCGAATGTGACCGCGACTGACGGTCTAGGCATAATAGCCAGAGGTAGCGTTAAGGTGACTGTCAATCCAAAGCTGGTCGTTACGGCCGTTTCTGCGAGTCCAACTCCGACCGAGGTCAGCAAGCTGACAAACTTTACTGGTAAAGTCTCCGGTGGAGTCGGCACGACGACTTGTAGCTGGGACTTTGGCGACGGTGGCACCTCCGGCACATGCGTTGCTGTTTATGCGTATTCTACCAGCGGGAACTTTACCGTGGTCGTCACCGCGACCGATTCGCTCGGTGTGAGCGCGATCAGTAGCATAACTGCAAATGTCAAGCTGAAGCTAGCCATAGTGATGGTCGTCATTCCGAACTCGGCTGAAGTTGGCGAGTCTACCAGCTTCAACGGAGCTACTTCACGTGGAATCGGTACTCCAACGTGCAACTGGAATTTTGGTGACGGCACGACGGATACTGGGTGTTTGACAGTGCACATCTATGCGGCTACGGGGATTTTCAAGGCCACTGTCAACGCGACCGACGGTCTAGGTGTAACTGTCACAACTACTGTCTCCGTGACGATCACTCCAAGGCTTACTGTGGGAGCTATCGCTAGCTCGAACCCGACTGTTGGCACTGCGGTCAGCTTTACCGCACCAACCTCTGGTGGCGTTTCTCCTGTGTCTTGTAGCTGGACTTTTGGCGATGGCTCGTCCGGGCTGGGATGCTCGATAGTCCACATCTATGCGGCCGGGGGAACGTTCACGGCTACCGTCAACGCCATTGACGGTCACAACGTCACGTCTACGGGCTCAGTAACCCTCGTGGTGGCTCTCGCAGTCGCAATCTCTGCCAACCCATCTTCCAGCGAGATCGGTGTCCCCGTAACGTTCACTGCCACCGCAGACGGAGGCGCGTCGTACACGTTCAGCTGGAACTTCGACGATGGCACATCTCAACCCGGAAGCATCACGACGCATACTTTCACCTCTGCAAACCTCTACACGGTTAGGCTGACGGTAAGGGACAGCAATGGGGACATGGGGTCCACGGTGAAGCTGGTCCAGGTTCAACCTGCGCTGACAGTGGCTGTCTCATCAGACTCAGCTGGAGGCACGGCTCCGATAATGGTCCGTTTTAACGCAACCGCAATCTGGGGTGTTGGTCCCTACGCTTTCTCATGGGACTTCGGGGACGGTCAGCAGACGATGGGACTCGCACCAGTCCACAACTACACCACACCGAGCAGCTATAGGGTCCAGGTTACGGTCAGAGACAAACTCGGAATTACCACATCTGGCAGCCTCACGATAGTGGTCACATCCCAACCCTCCGCGCCGGTCCCCCAACCCTCGACTGACCCGAGCGCCGCGGGGCCGATTCCTGCATACTACCTAGTATATGGTATAGGGGCTTTGTTCGCAGTTCTGATCCTGGTTGTTCCGGCTTACGCCATAATGATTCATCGCCGCCACAAACTTCACAACTGAACCCGGCGCCGGATCCAATCCACCCATCGATGCCTATGCGGAAGGAACGGGGTTCAGGCTCAATTCTAGACCCCTTGAATCGGACGCTGCCCGCAAAGGAGGGTGCACGAAAAACGTCTCTCCTCGACCTTTCTCTATTATCTTTTCTTTTTCCATGACTATTTCTCGACCCCTAGTGGTATCGTCTTCTCCAGAGAACGTGGGTAGGTCTCATGACACAAACCCTTCGGACCCGGGCCAACGTCCCAAGGGCTCCGACTACGCTTTCAGCTTAGGCCCCAGTTATTGGCTCGCTTGGTCTCTTCTTTGTAATGCTTGTCACATGAGAGTTGTGGTTGTGTGAATAGAACGTGGCGTCTAGCTGGATCAAATAAGGACCAGAAAGTGGCTCAATCTCGCTATGCGATATTGAAGTCTGATAGTCCCCTGTGAATTGCCTTGGAAATGGCGTAGAATTGGAAACTTGCTCGTGATTATGTTAATCCTCCTGGGTCGTCGAGTAATAGGCCAGCCGTCTCCGACCTCAATTACATGGTAAATCCTGCGGACCCGAAAAATCTAGAAAATTAGGTATGCGTGCTAGTCTCGCGGCACAGATCCGGAGTTGCCTATTTCCGGCTCTTGGGCTAACCAGTGCGAAGACAAGATACAACTTCCACCACAAGCCAACCAGTAGAAAGCGCGTCCCATCCGAAGTGAAACCTCCAACACCATTTTCCTTTGTACATTATCTTTCTTTTTCTGCTAACTATTCTTTTTCTGTTATCTTTTTCTCGACCCCCCGGGGGGTGTCATTTTCTCACGAGCCGCCGCATAGACAACGCCCCAACAGATGTTGGACCATGGTGCGGGAGGTGGGATTTGAACCCACGAACCCCTACGGGACAGGCGCCTCAGGCCTGCGCGTCCAAGACCCATATCCCCGAGTCTCTTTGACCTGGCTTGGCAACACGAGCCGCCCAGCAAGGGCGGACTCCCGCAAACCACCAGGCCCACTCCCGCAACAACAAGCCCCAAAGACAAGGCCCTAATTGGTTTTCCCCACGACCGAGAACACGATAATTCCGGATAACGTTTAATTCAACCCCGACGCAAACCCGTTTCCAACCACTACCAGCTTATCTGAAGAACAGAATGGAGAAACAGGACAAATCATGGCCACCCGGCGCAGAAAGACCCGGCGACTACGAGGCAGCCGTTGCCACGGCTGGGGACGATCCGGGCAACACCGGGACAGTGGAATGCAGGGAGGCCACGGAAACGCTGGATGGAAACGCCACCGATGGAGCAGCGTCATCCGATACGGATGGCAGATCGGAAAAACAGGCTTCACACCAGTCAACAAGCAGCACCAGAAAGCAATCAACATCGGCGACCTAGATCTCGGACTCGACAGGCTCATCGAACAAGGAAAAGCAAAACAAACCGACGGCAAAATCGAAATCAACCTCAGCGAGATAGGCTACACAAAACTTCTCGGAAACGGAACAATCACGCATCCCCTCAGAATCCTTGTCGCCCAGTGCTCCGAGAGAGCCTCCGAAAAGATCAGCCAAGCAGGCGGCCAAGTAATTCTTCCCCAGGCTCCTGAATCCGTCAAAGAAGGCTGATCATAAACGGTCAGATTCATCGAACTCTTCCGCCCACTAACGCGCGTCCTCCCCAGCGTACGACCCCCAGAGCGAGAGGTTGGATTTACAGAGAAGCTGATCTGGACAGCACTCGCACTAGTCGTCTATCTGATAATGGCTGAGACGCCGATCTATGGAGTACCACACAGCGGGGGAGTCAACGACCCGTTCGGACCCCTACGCGTCATATTCGCCAGCCAGCGAGGAACACTCGTCGAGCTAGGCATAGGACCCATAGTCACCGCCGGACTGATACTACAAGTGCTCTCCGGCTCCAAAATGATCAACGTGGACTTCAGCAACCCCAACGATCGAGCACTCTTCACAGGCGCCAGCAAAGTACTCTCCGTATTCATGACCCTGTTCGAAGGACTCGCATTCATCCTAGGAGGAGCATACAACGTCACCAACTCGACAACAGGCATAGCAAGCCCACCCAGCATACAGAACTCGTTCTTCATACTAGTCCAGCTAATAGTCGCAGGAATAGTAATCATCCTCCTAGACGAGATGCTGCAGAAGAACTGGGGCTTCGGAAGCGGCATCAGCCTCTTCATCGCAGCAGGAGTCTGCCTCTCTATCGTCTGGGACAGTATCGGACCAATCTACCCAGTCAGCGACCAACACTACCTAGGAGCGCTCATCGCATTCTTCCAAACCCTCCCAACCGTACTGGCAAGCCCTGGAAGCTTTGCCGCTTGGCAGAACGTACTGTATCGAGGCGGAGGCCTACCAGACATGCTAGGATTCATCACCACAATCGCCGTCTTCCTAATCATCATCTACCTCAACGGCTTACGCGTCGAAGTACCAGTCTCATACGCGAGATACCGCGGCTTCCGAGGAAGATTTCCCATCAAATTCTTCTACGTGTCAAACATACCAGTCATCTTCGCAGCCGCCCTCTTCGGAAACGTATACTTCCTCGGCCAGCTAATCTTCAACCGCTACAACCCGAGCTGCTCCACAACAGGAATCAACTTTTGGCTCAGCCTCATACCCGGCTGCTACACGCAACAGAACGCCCAGCAAGGAGGACAGCTCATCCCATCAAAAGGCCTTGCATACTACACTTTCGCGCCTCGCTCACTGAGCGTAGTACTCGGCGATCCGATTAGAGCCGCGGTCTACATGGTCATATTCGTACTAGCATGCGTCTTCTTCGCCGTCACATGGGTCGAGGTTGGTGGAATGGACTCAAAGACAGTATCAAAGCAGCTGATCGACTCAGGTATGCAGATAGAAGGCTTCCGACGATCCGGATCAACCATTCGCCAGATCTTGGACAGATACATACCAGCCGTCACAGTAATCGGCGGAATCACTATCGGAGTAATAGCGGCAGGAGCAGACTTTCTCGGAGCGTTTGGCACAGGAACCGGAATACTCCTGACAGTAGGTATCATACAGCAATACTACGAGATTCTGGTAAAGGAGAGAATCACCGAGATATACCCGGGCACCAAGGGTCTCTTGGGATAGTGAAGGCAAGACAATGCCGGAAACAACGATCGTGGCAGGCATACCGGGGGTTGGCAAGACGACCGTTCTACAAGAACTAGACTCAGTCGCGAAAGAAAAGAAGGTCCCGTTGAAAATCATCAACTTTGGAAACGTAATGAACGACCTGTTCAAGAAAAGCGGGAAGACAATTCACAGAGACCACATGCGCAGAGAAGACATAACCCTACAGTCAAGAATACAGCAGCGCGCAGCACGCGTCATATCCAAGACCCCGGGAAACTCGGCCCTGGTCGTGGATACACACATGTTCGTAAAAACCACCGACGGAATATGGCCCGGGACCCCCCGCAAGGTCCTCGAGGCTCTGGACCCGAACATTATCGTACTCATAGAAGCGGACCCGGAAGAGATAGCCCGTAGAAGGGCCGCCGACACCACGCGCTACCGTGATGGGGGAGGCGTTGACGATGCGAAAGCCGACCTACAATGGTCACGATACATGGCAAGCGCAAACGCTGTACTGGCAGGGGTCCCCATACAGATAGTACACAACCGAGACGGGCAACAGCGACAAACCGCCCTGGACCTCTTGGACATTATCCAGAAGCGAAACTAGGATGAGCTTCATAGACGATATCATACACTTCCTCGGAGGAGGTCTTCACCAAGCCTGCAACCCCAATAACCTGCCGACAGCGACATGTGTTCCCCTATCGACCTTGTCCGTGTTCGCCGCTGCACTGGTGCTTTCCCTCATTGCGATGAGTGCCAACCGTTTTCTCGTCAACTACAAGATGGTCGCAAACTACAGACGAGAATATATGAACTGGATGAACGCCGTCCGGAAAGCCCGGAAAGAAGGAGACGAGAAGCAGCTGGACAAACTGATGCGGCGACAATCATCAGTCATGAAGATGAGCTCAAGAGCAACACTCGAACAGCTGAAGACCTACCCGATAACCATCGTCCCATTCTACCTTATCTACGCAGTATTGGGCTATGCCCTAACCTCAAACCACGCAGTAGCCTACGCACCATTCCTCATTCCCTTCGCAGCAGTCACTCCCGCCGGAGTTGCTTCGGTCCTTTCGCTGTTCTTCTGGTACCTAATCTGCTCATTCACAATCAGCATACCTCTATCAAGAATATTCGGAGTCTCCGCCGCGTACTCTGGGCTGATGGGCCCAACTACAGGAGACTCGAAATGACAAAGCCCTCGCAGAGGACACATGGCCGCAGGAAGCTCAAGCTTAGACTTCCCTCCGGCAGGAGAACTTACCACTTCGAGCCAAGAGCCTCGGCGAAGGCCCAGTGTGCTCGATGCGGGAAAGAGCTGCACGGAGTGCCTACAACCAAACCCCAAAACTATGCTAGAAGCTCCCGTGCTCCCGGGAGAGCCTACGGAGGAGTACTGTGCCCGAGCTGTCTCTCGACTGAGATACGGGGACTGGTTCGGGCTGCCGGAACCGCCACATGATTATAGCCGTCAGCGGACCGCACGGGACAGGCAAGTCAACATACGCGGCTCGACTGGCCAAAGCTCTACGAATACGACACGTCTCGGCAGGAATCCTCTTCCGGAAAATCGCACGGGAAAAAAACCACTCACTCGAAGAATTCGGAAAGCGGGCTCTAGAGGATTCGTCGATCGACAAGATAGTCGATGAGAGAACGATCCGGGAGGCAGAAAAGGGCAATGTTGTCATTGACGGTCAGCTTGCCGGCTGGGTCCTAAAGGACAAGGCCGACCTTCGAATCTATCTAACAGCCCCAGAACAGGTGCGCCTTGAGCGCATCGCCAGGAGAGACGAGCTGAGCGCTGAAGACGCTCGGATTGAGACCGAGCAGAGAGAATCTGTCCAGAGGGAGAGATATCTTCGCCACTATGGCTTCCATGTCGACGACAGGTCGATCTACCACCTGGTCCTGGACACAAGTCTAGGATCCATCGACGACACGGCAAAAGTCCTCGTCGATGCCGCGCTGATGGTGAAAAGGGCTCGAAAGAAGGACGCAGAACGACGAAACCTTAAATGAGAAATTCACGACCCGCAGCGTCCCGGGACGAGGTAGCTCAATGCCAAGCATAGAAGTCGGAAGGATCTGTGTAAAGCTCAACGGTCGAGAGGCCGGACACAAGTGTGTCATAGTTGACGTGATAGACAAGAACTTCGTCCTAATCACGGGACCCAAGAAAGTCACAGGGGTCCGGCGTCGCAGAACAAACGTGAAACATCTCGAGCCGACGGAGGATACGATAGAGATCAAAAAGGGAGCTGCTGACGAGGATGTTTCCAAAGCTCTCGGAAGAGGCAAGAAGGCAGAAGCGTTCAAGGAGACTGTTCTTCCGACCGAGATCTCCGTGACCGCATAACCCACCTCGTTCTCTGACAGAATCTCTTCGAAACTAAACCTGTGTAGTTGCCGCGATTCTTTAAGAGCCCCGACCCTTTCTCGGTTATCCAGATGATGATTGTCGCAGCTAGCGCCGTGGGAAGCAGAGCGGAAACTGCTGGTCAAGCTTAAAGAAGAGACAGACCCATCCTATGGTTGTCCTCCCTTCAAGAGACCACTCGACCAGCACATTCGTTTTGGGCTAATCAATCTCGACAAGCCTTCAGGTCCTTCGAGCCACGAAGTTGTCGCATGGGTCAAACGTATGCTCGGGCTGAAACACGCCGGCCACGGCGGAACTCTAGAGACCCGACATGGGTCGGAGCAATCCAATGGTCACCGGCGTTCTTCCGTTGGCTCTCGAGGACGCGACCAAGACGATCCAGTCGTTCCTGCTGACCGGTAAAGAATACGTCTGCCTAATGGCGCTTCACGGAGATGTTGATCCGGACAGGCTTCAGACGGTTCTTCGAGAGTTTGTCGGCGACATCTTCCAGCGACCTCCAGTTAGAGCAGCTGTAAAGAGGGATGTTCGAAGAAGGAGAATCTACTACATTAGAGACCCTGAGGTGGATGGTCGAGATGTTCTGTTTAGGGTAGGATGCCAAGCAGGCACCTACATCCGCAAACTAGTATACGACATGGGAGAGCTCTTGGAAATGGGAGCCCACATGAGAGAGCTCCGCCGGACACGCGCAGGAAGCTTCACAGAGGCGGACATTGTCTCATTGTACGACGTGTTGGAATTGTCTCAGTCGTCCGGTGATGAGAGGGAAAGGCTGGCGAGACGGATCGTCAAGCCGATGGAAACAGCTTTCGAGTACGTCCCCAAGGTGTACTTGCGCGATTCTGCGGTCAGCTCGATCTGTCACGGAGCAGAACTGGCGATTCCCGGAGTAGTTCGGTTAAGCGAAGGGATCTTTCCAAGGATGCCGATAGCGTTGTTCACTTTGAAGGAGGAATTGGTGGCATTGTCGCGAGCGCTGATGTCAAGCGAGCAGATGCTGAAGGAGGAGCGTGGCCTCGCAGCGAAGACTGTCCGAGTGATCATGCCGGCTGACGCGTATCCCCGGATGTGGAAAGCCGGAACGCGCCAGACTGTTCAAGTTCCGAGCTGAAATAGGTCATGACGAGGAGCAAGGTTTCTTTCCTCTGCAATTGCGGCGAAGAGATTCTCGTGGAAGTGAAGGGTGATGAGGAGTATAATGTCGTCTGTCCGAAATGCGGCCAGGAGTACCGTTTTACAGGAGGGAGTGTGCTGAGATGGGGTTCTGAGTCATAGAAGGTAGATGGCGAAGGCGGTTGCTATCCAGAGTGGAATGGTTACGCCTGCCCAGACTGCCCGATTCCAAGTGAGCACCTTCTGCCCGTCTAGTATGAAGAACGGTATCATGTTGAATGATCCAAGCCAGAGATTGACTTGGATTGCCCAGATCAATGGATTGAACGCGTAGATCACTCCCATCGGACCGAACGGGCCAATCGTCACTCCGATCCGGGCGGTGGACAGAACGGCGAGGATCACGGCGGAAATGGCCGCTGCCCCGATGTTGACCAAGGGCCCAACGAGCGAGATGATCCCATTCGTCTTCCTATCCATTACATCGCCGATGTAGCTTGAGCGTGATGCGATGTAGACAGCGCCGGGGGCCGCGAAGACGACAGTTCCGGGAGGTATCGCTGCAAAGACTAGTGCCATTATTGCTCCTATGGTCCAGAGCTTGAACTCTGCCCAAGCTCCGTATCTTTGAGCCGTGAACTTGTGCGCAAGCTCGTGTCCTAGAAAACCAGTGCCGATTATGAGGAGCGTCAACAGAAAGACTTCAAGAAAATCCGTGGGAACGTTAAGCCAGCCGGAGTACATGTACCTGGTCGAGAAGCTTACTCCCAGAACAAGCCAGGCTATAGAGAGGGCCAGGATTTCTCGCCCAGGCATCATACTTATGCGAGGGGACCGGATCAGGCGTAGGGTGGTTCCGCTCCGCCTGCGCTCTAGCTGAACTGTTTGTCGAGGTGCACGTGCTTGTGCAATGTTCGGGCATTCATGGTTTTCGGGGAGGCGGTGGTAGACGCAGTGGACTCCGCCACAGTATCGGCAGACGTAAGGGATGAACTCCTCTGCCCCACATACTGCGCAGCGCTCCAAGACTACCTTGCCCTTAGGGGGCATTAGTCTCTTAAAATCGTGCCTGCGAAGGGTGATGGAGACGGTTACGTGTCCTCTCGGGTCCGGGTAACACTCGGCTTAGGACCGTTTGTTAGACCAGGATGGATACAAGGGTGGCGTCCCCCGGGCGCGAGCACTGCCATTCGCCCGTCAAGGGTTGTTGGCTGGCTCGCTCCCATCGCCACTCTATTTGCTTCCTGATTGTCCTGTTGCCTGGAGACTGTTTCTGGGGCTCGATCTTTGGAATGAGGCTCCGAGGGTTCAGAGTCTTGAACTCTCAGGCGTGAGACGGAGACTTGCCTGATTCAGCGTTGGGGTCGCGGCTTGTCGGCTGCGCAAGGAAACCGGCCGTGTCAGAGACGGAGATAGTGCTCGATGTTCCGCCGTTTTCGTTGCTTGGCGTTTTCTCGGCTTGTTTCCAAAGGAGAAAAATAGGCGCTAGGTTGAGCAGGATGGCTAGGCCGGGATTCCGGAGCCTGGTACCGGGCAGTCCGCTTTTTCACGGCGGGCCTAGGCCTGGAGTTGGCTCTACTGTCAGCCTGTGGCCCTTACGGGCCGCGTGGGTTCGAATCCCACTCCCGGCGCCACGATATTCACGGTCCTGAAACTTGTCCCGTGAAGCGTCTGTGGAGAAAACGACATCCTCCCGGGGGGCTAGAAAGATCTCGAGGGTTGTGAACGAAATTCGTTCGTGATGTCCACTGGTTTCTGGGATTGCAAGGTCGATTTTCCGTTTGCTTATCGGGTCAGTTTCAGTCTGAGGTCTCCTACAATAGCATGTTCTCGGGGTTTTCAATCGTTTGGAGAATGGGCTCGGCCTGAGATGTGATGGGCTCGCGCATTTATTCGATCAGCGGAATAAATCTGCGTCGAGAGTCTGCTCGATTCTCCAGAATCCTTGTGAGAGTTCTCCGAGAAAGGTCCCGGTTCTGTGGATCAGACTCTGACGAAATATACCGTTTGTCGAAGCTTGCAATGGAGGCACTAGATTTCCGACGCTCTCTTCTGAAGCATAGGAGAGGTCCGCGAGGGTCTGAAAAGAGGGAGGTCGATAGATTGGAACATCAAGTCAAGAGCGTCATGAGAGAATTGGAGAAAGATTCTGTTGACCGGGTGCCCTGAATCCGTTCAGTGTTTCAACGTTGGTCGGGATCGTAGCACGATCTCGCGTGCTGCCTCGATCTCTCTCGGGTATTCTTTTCCTCGTCCGGAGAGTTTCTTGTCTGCCTTGTGTGCGTCCAGTTTAGCTACGACGTAGTTGACGGCTTTGTGTATGTCGAACTGTTTGCAGCTGAATACGTCGACGAAGGCAGAGTTCCTATCGGGGAATGTGTGAATGCTAATGTGGCTTTCTGCGATTATGACGAATCCGCTTACTCCCCACTCGGCAGGGTTCTCACTGGGACGGTAGATGAACGTGTATGGTGGAGTGATCTTGTGCATCCCGATAACGTCGGGAAGCTCGTCTAGGAGATCGTAGATGTGAGAAAGGTCAGAGAGCTTTCGAGAATCACACTCCGACAAATCGAGAGTTAGATGTGGTCCAAACATTTCTGGAAGTTTTTCTAGTCCGAATTTTTCCGGATGATCACAACGATGCCCGTGGCGTATTTAAGAATTGTTTGCGCAAAGATCGCACGCGTCGGTAAATTTCCTGTCCAACAATTTTTTTCTTTCAACGGAGAAAAATTTCTCTCAACGAACTTTTTCACCAAAAAAAAGATCGTGCATTAGCTTCAGCGCAAGAAATCACCAAAAAAAATCTGACACCCACGGGAGAGAACCCGCGATCTGTCGCGTTTTCTAGTGAGTTCGTCGGATCACACATAGTTGGCGCAAAGTGGAAACATTAAATTACGCCAGAGGAATCCTCCCGTCTGTCTCACAGGGAAGCTAATGTCAAGAGAGTTCAGACACATCCTCCGCTTCATGGGAACCGACCTCGACGGAAGCAAGAAGGTAGCCTTCGGCATCGCCAAGATAAGAGGAGTTGGACCTAACCTTGCTGCGGCGATAGTGCGAGTGGCGAAGATCAACCCCGAAGCACGAATCGGCTCCCTCTCCGAGGCTGAAATGTCACGAGTGGAAGACGCCATCCGCGACCCCCTCAAACATGGCATTCCCACCCGCATGGTGAACAGGCGCAAGGATATCGAGACCGGTAGGGACATGCATCTTACCGGACCTGACCTCGCTTTGAAGATAAAATCAGACATAGATCTGATGAAGGATATCAAGAGCTGGAAGGGAATAAGGCACTCCCTCGGCCTAAAAGTCAGAGGCCAGGGAACAAGAACGACCGGCAGATCAGGCAAGGCGGTCGGGGTCAAGAAGAAGGTTCTCATGGAAGCCGCCCGGGCGGCTGAGAAGAAGACCGAAGAGAAGAAGTAGACGAATCCATGGGAGATCCCAGAAAATCGAGAAAAAGCTTCGAGACCCCACGGCATCCATGGCGAAAAGACCAGCTCGAAGAAGAACTCCACCTAGTCGGAGAATACGGACTCAGAAACAAGAGAGAACTACGCCGACACGAGACCGACCTATCACAGATCCGAGGCATAGCTAGGACTCTTCTCGGGGCGGACGAAGAGGAGCGCGCGCCGCTTGAAAGACAGTACTTGACAAGCCTCGCGCGGAAAGGAATACTCCCCGAATCAGCTACCGTCGACAACATTCTAGATCTGAACGTCAAAGACATTATGGAACGAAGGCTCCAGACAGTAGTCTTCAGGACAGGCCTGGCTAGGTCAATACACCAAGCCCGACAGTTCGTAATCCATGGCCACATCAGCGTCGCAGGGGACATCGTCACTGTGCCCAGCTACACTGTGCGTCGAGATCAAGAGTCGAGGATAGCCTTCCGCCAGAGCAGCCCACTCACCAACGCACAACACCCCGCGAGAGCAGCGCCAACAGGCAAGAGAGTCACCAGAATAATTGAAGAAGCTGGAGTCCCGTCAGTCCCAGCAGCGCCGGTCCTTCCAGAGGTCCCACCGGAAGTGAGAGAAGAAGTTCAGGCGGAACAACCATTGGAACAACCGCTTGTGCCGGAGACTGAGGAAGAGACCCCCGCAGAAGCTACAGAAGAGAAACCATAACAAGCCGTTTAAACAGTAAGCCTTCACCTTTCGGGCTGGACAGTGCGATGGTTGTTTCCACAGCTATCCTCCTGATCGCGGGAGGTATCTTCGCTTGTGCTCCACTTTTCAAGCGAGTGGCGAAAGGGCTGGAACGGCTATTCGTAATCCTCGGCTTCATCGTGGGAATCGCGGTTATTATTGTCACGATAGACCTGGCGCTTAATCTCGGCATTCTCTCGAGTATTTTCGGAATAGGGTTCGCGCCGGCCGCAAACGCGTTCCCTTACTCTCAGTACTTGCTGATCGTGATGGCCGTACTGGGCATACTCCTCTTCTCCCGGCCCCTCCGAAACGTGCGCTGGGCCTCCCTGATAGCGCTCGGAGTTGGGATTCTCGTCGCGGCGTATCTTCATGTGGCCTTTGCCGTGAACAGCTCTATAGTTCTAGGCATCGTTTTCATAGTCACAATTCTGATCATCTACACCCTACTGCGGTTCGTGGAAGATATTCTCGAGTTCATAGGAACTGTTCTTGCGTTTCCCCCGGTAGCGATAGCCATAGGCTTGGTCAGTATCTACTTTGGAATCATGACCTACGGCGCATGATCAGATACTACCCAGCGGTCTGACTGGGGCTTGCTGAGCTTCCCGCCCTCTTCCTCATCCATAGAAAAGGGAAAACCGAAAACGCCACTAGTACCATTGCTCCGACGACAACGAAAGTGTAGGATGCTCCGCCGGTCCCCGCGCCGCAGACTATAATGACGGGGAACGGCCAAAAGAAACAGCCTGCGGCCGATCCAGATGTTACCGTCCCAGCTAAGACGACAGCGAAGCCCGTGAGAATAAACCCCAAAGCCACCAAGAGGAGATACGAGGTCCTCATCGGAACCACACTAAATTCCCCTAGAAGTATCCTTGAACAAGAAAAAGAGCGATAAGCGCTCCGACCAGAATGATCGAAAGAACCAGAAGGATTTTCGCCGACTCTTTGTCACTCCCGAAGATGATGGGAAAGGGTCCGATGATCACGACTGCTCCGCCGCGCGCCTTTAGACCACCAGATCTGGCAAGCGACACGATGATAACGAAAAGGGCTAGAAACATGCCAGCAACGATGAGAATCGTTCCAAGAGATACAAGGCTTAGATAGGGAAAATTCGATTCCCCACGTCCCCAAACCATCAAAACTCGTCAGCTTTAAATAAAGTCCGCCGGGTTGGGGCTGACACTTCAGCGTCGGAAGCATGATAATTAGATGGATATCAAGGTCCTGAGCAGAGAACAAGACACCTTACGCTTTGTTCTGTCCGATGTTTCGGCCGCCTTTGCGAACGCGCTCCGACGAATCATCCTCGCCGAGGTCCCTGTAATGGCGATCGATGATGTCATGATTCTCGAAAACAACTCTGTCATGTACGATGAAATACTCGCGCACCGGCTCGGGCTGATCCCTGTGACCACCGACCAGACTTACAATCTGCCGGAAGAGTGTACGTGCAAGAGCGAACTCGGATGCGAGAAATGCAGAGCATCATTATCACTGGAGGTTGAAGCGACCGATCCAGTGGATGTTGTATACACGTCAAGTTTGAAACCAGAGAACCCGGAGGTCAAGCCAGTCTCGGACAAGATCCCTATCATAAAACTCGCCCAGGGGCAGAGAGTGAAGCTCGAGGCCTACGCTCGGCTGGGGCGCGGCAGGGATCATGCAAAGTGGCAGCCGGCCTCCGCCTGCACCTATAGCTACGACGAGAAATTACGAACTTTCAACTTCCTCGTAGAGTCCACTGGAACACTTCCTCCAGAGAAACTCGTTCTTGAGGCGGCCCGACTAATCACCGCCAAGACCCTCGGCTTCGAAGAAGAACTAGGAGCAGTAGCCGACAAATGAAAAAACCCGAGACAACCACTCAACCGGAAGAGATCGTCGACGCTTCCAACCTTATCCTCGGACGAATGGCGAGCTACGTGGCCAAGAAGGCCCTCAACGGAAACCGGGTGATCGTGCTAAACGCGGAACGCGCAATAATCTCCGGAACGAAACAGCGAGTCGTCGCCCGGGCTAAACAGAAACTGAAAACTAGAACACTGGGAACCTTGGAGAGGGGTCCAACCCATCCGCGAAAGCCGGACGGCTATGTCCGCAGAGTTATTCGTGGAATGCTCCCTTGGAAAAAGCCCTCGGGAAAGCAAGCCTTCCATCGGATCCGCGTCTACATCGGAACACCAGATGAATACCGCGACCGACCTGGAACGAGGATCTCAGACGCGGAAGCATCCAAGCTAAGGGTCCCATACATTACTGTCGCCAAATTATCCGAAGAGATCGGAGGCTACGTAGAGTGAGCGAGAAAAAGAAACTCGCACTGGAAACCGGAAAGAGAAAAACTGCGGTCGCAAGAGCAGTAGTCAGGCCCGGAAAAGGAAGAATCTACGTCAACGACCTCTCACTCGACTACCTATCACCTGAGGTCGCGAGGATGAAAATCCAGGAGCCACTCATGATCGCGGGCGACAGGTCAAAGCAGGTCGACATCCGAGTTAACGTTGAAGGCGGGGGATTCATGGGTCAAGCCGAGGCGGTGAGAATAGCCATCGCTCGGGCACTGGCTGGATGGACGAAGAGTAGCGAACTTCGAAAGAGCTTCATGGCCTTCGACAGAGTCATGATCGCCGGAGACCAGCGGGTCACAGAACCCAAGAAGTTCGGTGGACCCAGCGCAAGACGTAGAAAACAGAAATCGTACAGGTGACAACAAAAGAATGATAATACCCATTAGATGCTTCACCTGTGGCAAACAGATTGCTGACAAGTGGGAGACCTTCAACCAGCGAGTACGTGCGGGCGACAAGCCGCAGAAAGTTCTCGACGAGCTGGGAATCAGAAGATACTGCTGTCGGAGAATGCTGATAACACACGTCGAAATCATCGATGAGTTCCTAAAGTATCCTCAAGTGACCGCCAAACGACGGAGCGAACTAGCCTAGGTCATATTGAATGGAGGCTCAGGATTTTGACGAGAGAGAAGCAATACCGAGAGCCGAAAACCTTCTCCTTTCTCTCGAAGAATTACTGGCGGCCGGTCTGCACATTGGAACGAGGATCAAGACAGTTGATATGGAAAGGTACATTTTCAGAGTCCGCCCAGACGGGCTCTTCATTCTAAACATCGGAGAGACAAACGAAAAGATACGA
>WNGQ01004410.1_pt1 | contig 22927 bp, 19 predicted proteins | sample 5407661 | NCBI WGS metagenome assembly WNGQ01 (sample SAMN13153382, study PRJNA577476) | soil metagenome | isolation source: 60 cm soil or saprolite under Garry oak tree replicate 2 | place: USA:California | collected 2016-06-15 | reverse complement strand
CACCGAGAGCCTGGCCCAGGTGTCGCGCCGGGTGTCCGAGGACGGCATCGAGGCGGCCCAGGCCTCGACGACGGCGAGCGAGGTTGCGAACAAGAACCGGGGGCAGATCCGCGACGCGCTCGGACGGCTGGTGGCGCTCAAGGCGTTCGTGGGCGAGGCCTCGAGTCAGGTGCAGCAGCTGGGGCAGGTCAGCCGCCGCATCACCGGGTTCATCGCCTCGATCCGCGAGCTGGCCGACATGACGAACCTGCTCGCGCTCAACGCCGCCATCGAGGCCGCGCGCGCCGGCAAGCACGGCAAGGGATTCGCCGTGGTGGCCGACGAGGTGCGCCGGCTCGCCGAGCAGAGCGGCAACGCGGCGCTCGAGGCGGGCGAGCTGGTGCAGGACATTCACCGCCAGGTCGGCGAGGTGGTGGAGCAGATGCGGCGGGGCAAGGTGAACGTGAGCGGCGTGGAGGAGCTGTCGTCGGCGGCGCTCGAGGCGCTCGATGCGATCGTCGCGGCCACCGCGGAGGCGACGGGTCATGCACAGCGGATCGCCGGGGCCGCCCGCGAGCAGGACAAGGCCTTCGGGAAGCTGCGGGAGCGGATCCACGCCGTCGCGTACATCGCGGGGAAGAACCGCGCCGAAGCGGACGACGTGGCCACGCGCGCCGACGAGGCGGCGCGCGGCCTCACGGACCTGGAACGCGCCACGCACGAGCTGGAAGACGTGGCGGCCATGCTGCGGGAGCTGACCCGCGGCTTTGCCAGCATCGCGTAGTCCGGCTACCATTCCGCCGTGGCGAAGCCCGAGCTGGTGTACGTGGCCCTGGGGTCGAACCTGGGCGACCGGGCGGCGCACCTGGCGTACGCGCGGAACCGCCTGGGGACGCTGCCCGGGACCCGGGTCGCCGCCTCATCACGCATCGAAGAGACGGCGCCGATCGGCCCGGTGCCCCAAGGAGCCTTCCTGAACCAGATGGTGCTGCTCGAGACCACGCTCGCGCCTCGCGACCTGCTGGGCCACCTGCACGCGATCGAGGCGGAGCGCGGGCGCGAGCGCCAGGCGGGCGTGCGTTGGGGGCCGCGCACACTGGACCTGGACATCATCCGCTGGGGCGAGCGCCGGGTGCACGAGCCGGACCTGACGATCCCGCACCCGGAGCTCCCGCACCGCGATTTCTGGCAGCGGGAAATGGCGGAGCTCGACGCCGCCCGGGAGCCCGCCCGTGGCTGACGCGCCGTCCCCCAAGCCCGTCACGGTGCTCGAGCTGCTGTCGATGAAGGAGCGCGGCGAGCGGATCGTCGTCCTCACGTGCTACGACGCGTTGTTCGCCCGGCTGCTCGACGGCGTCGGCGTGGACGTGCTGCTCGTGGGCGACTCGGTGAACCAGATACTCGCGGGGGAAGAGACCACCCTCTCCGCGACGCTCGACCAGATGATCTACCACACGAAGATCGTGCGACGCGGAGCGGTGCGCGCGCTGGTGGTGTGCGACCTGCCGTTCCTCACGTATCAGGTTTCGCCGGCCGAGGCCATCCGCAACGCGGGCCGCGTGCTGCAGGAAACGGGCTGCCACGCCGTGAAGCTCGAGGGCGGGGCGCCGGTGGCCGCGACGGTGCGGGCCCTCGTGGACGTCGGCATTCCCGTCATGGGCCACCTGGGTCTCACGCCACAGTCGGTGCACGCGCTGGGGGGCTATCGGGTGCAGGGGCGGGACGAGCGGACGGCGGAGCGGCTCAAGGCGGAGGCCAAGGCGCTCGAGGAGGCCGGGGCGTTCGCCGTCGTGCTCGAGCTCATTCCCGCACCGCTCGCGTCGCAGATCTCCAAGGGGCTCACCATTCCCACGATCGGCATCGGCGCGGGACCGGCCTGCGACGGCCAGGTCCTGGCCCTCCCCGACATGCTCGGGTTGAACGACCGGTTCACCGCTAAGTTCGTGAAGCGCTACGCCGCGCTCGCAGAGGATGTGCGCGAAGCGGTGCGACTGTATGCAGCAGAGGTCCGCGAGGGCCGGTATCCCGGTCCGGAGCATTCGTTCGCGAAGTGAATGACTGGACGCGGCGAGACGTGCTCGCGATGCTGGGAGCGGCGGCGGTGAGCCCGCTCGTCCGCTCCGAAGGGCGCGGGGGGGCGGCGCGCGACGCCGCCGGCCCGGGCTTCCGCATTCGCACCATTACCGCCGGCATCACGCTGCGCGGCCCCACCGACACGGAGCCGCTGCACGCCGCGTTCGCCTTTCTCAAGGGCGCGAAGCAGACCGTCGCCGACGCAGGGTACGAGGTCCAGACGCTGCGCATCGCGACTCAGCCCCTGCTCGAAGGCGCCTCCACTCGGGCGCGCGCGGATGCGCTCCCGGCGCTGCAAGCGCTCGACCGCGCCATGGTGGCCGAGGGCGTGCTCCTGAGCATCGGTCCCGCGCTCGGGCCGGACGGCGACGATCCCGAGTTCCCCGCATGGGCCGCTGAGCTGGTCCGGACGACGCAGAACGTCAGTTTCACGGTGCGGGTCGCCTCTCCCGAACACGGCGCCTCGCCGCGTGGCGTCACCGCCGCGGGCGAAGCGATGGTGGCGATCGCGCACGCGACGGCGGGAGGCATCGGCAATTTCCGATTCGCGGCCGCGGCCAGCGTCCCCGCCGGCACGCCCTTCTTTCCCGTCGCCTACCACAACGGCTCGGACGCCGTGGCCATCGGCCTCGAATCGCCGCCCGTGCTGTCGGCGGCGTTCGCCGGCGCGAACACGCTGGCGGAGGCCAAGCAACGTCTCACCCAGTCGCTCGAGTCCCGGCTCGGTCCGCTGGAGCGCCTCATGCGGAGCGTCGCGCACCACGACGAGCGCGCCTACCTGGGGATCGACGTTTCGCCCGCGCCGGGCAAGGACGCGAGCATCGGCGAGGCCATCGAGGCGCTGACGGGCGTGCCGTTCGGGAGCGCATCGACGCTCGCCGGGTGCGCCGCGATCACCGACGTCCTGAAGAGCCTGCGGGTCAAGACCTGCGGGTACTCCGGGCTCATGCTTCCCGTCCTGGAAGATCCTGTGCTGGCGCAGCGCGCCACCGAAGGACGCTTCAGCGTGCGCGAGCTGCTGCTCTACTCCAGCGTGTGCGGCACGGGGCTCGACGTCGTGCCGCTCGCGGGCGACACGCCGGCCGATCGGCTGGCGGGACTGATCGTCGACATGGCGGCCCTGTCGACCAAGCTGCGCAAGCCGCTTTCCGCGCGGCTGTTTCCGGTGCCGGGGCGGAAGGTGGGCGAGGTCGCCAAGTTCGCCAATCCCTATCTGACCGATTGCGCAGTGATGAAGCTCGAGTAGGGCCGCCGTGCACGTGCTCGCGAACCCGAGCGAGATGCGCGCCTGGTCGCGCGCCGAGCGCGCCCGCGGGCGCCGGATCGGGTTCGTCCCCACGATGGGGTTCCTGCACGAAGGGCACCTGCGCCTGGTCGACCGCGCCCGCGAGCGGACCGATCGGATCGTGATGAGCATTTTCGTGAATCCGCTCCAGTTCGGGGCGGGGGAAGACTTCACGACCTATCCGCGCGACGTCGAGCGGGACAAGAAGCTCGCCTCCGAGCGCGGCGTCGAGTGCCTGTTTCTCCCCGACGCCAACGCGATGTACCCCGCCGATCCGTGGGTACGCCTCAACCCCGGTCCGATGGCCGACGGCCTCGAGGGCGCGGCCCGTCCCGGGCACTTCGCCGGCGTGCTGACCGTGGTGGCCAAGCTGTTTCACCTGGTGGAGCCCGACATCGCCGTGTTCGGCCGCAAGGACTTCCAGCAGGCGATGCTCGTCCGCCGCATGGTCGACGACCTGAACTTCGCGCTCGAGGTCGATGTGGCCCCCACCGTGCGCGAGCTGGACGGCCTCGCGCTGTCGTCGCGCAACGCCTATCTGCAAGGCGACGAGCGCCGGGCCGCACTCGCCCTGTCGCGCGCACTGCGCGCCGTGGAGCAGGCGTGGCGCGGCGGTGAGGCCGATCCCGGCCCGCTCGCGCGCCGGGGCCTCGACGTACTGCGGGCGCCCGGCGTGGCACCCGAGTACCTGGCCCTGGTGGACGAGCAGATGCGCCCCGTGGCCCGCGTCGACGCACACACCGTGGTGCTGGTTGCCGCAAAGGTCGGCCGCACGCGCCTCATCGACAACGTGGTCTTGGGAGAGGGAATCGCGAACGATGTGTCCGTGAGAACCGCGTGAGCTTGCCACCCTGGGCCGTGGTCACGCCCGAGCGCCGCGCCCACATCGAGCGCGTCGTGGCGCTGCTGACGACGTGGGCGGCGGCGCTGCGCGCGCCGGAGGCCGAGCGGGCGCGTTGGGTCAAGGCGGGGTGGCTGCACGACGCGCTGCGCGACGCGCCCGCGGCCGGCGAGCTCGCCCACGGACCGATGGCAGCCGAGCGGGCGGCGCGCGAAGGGGAGTCCGATCGCGGCGTCCTCGACGCGGTGCGCTACCACTCCCTGGGTTACGTGAACTGGGACGATGTCGGCAAGATGCTGTACCTGGCGGACTATCTGGAACCGGGCCGCGCGTTCGACCGCGAGCTGCGCGCTTCCCTCGCGGCCCGTGTTCCCCACGACTGCGACGCGGTGCTGCAGCAGGTCGCCGCGCGTCGTATCGGGCGCGTGATCGACAGCCGCTGGCCATTGGTCCGCGAAACGGTGGACTTCTGGAACTCGCTCGTCGGCTCCTGATGCTGGGCGCGGCCGCCCTCGCCGCGTGTCGCGGCGACCGGGGCGCCCCCGGCCTGCGGATCCCGGGCGAGATGGGCGGACCGCACATCACGGTCGAAGTGTTGAACGCGAGCGGCAAGCCCGGACTCGCCAAGGTCGCCACGCGCCTGCTGCGCCGCGCGGGAATCGACGTCGTGGCGTTCGGCAATGCGCCCGAGACGGTGGGAACGCTGGACTCGACCCGCATCGCCGTGCGGCGCGGCACGAGCGCCGTCGGGGACCGCGTGCGCAAGCCGTTGGGCGTGGGGCGGGTGAGCCTGCAGCCCGACTCCACCCGGCTACTCGACGCGAGCGTGCTGCTCGGCGCCGACTTTGCGCCGCGCCTCGAGTTCCACCCGTAGCTGGCCGCACGCGGCGCTGATGTCGAGCCCGCGGCTGCGGCGCAGCACCGCTTCCACCCCGTGCCGCTTGAGCCGTCGCTCGAACGCGAGCATCTGCGCGCGCGTGCTCGGCGTGAGATCCGGCGCCCCGCCGGGATGGAGCGGGAGCAGGTTCACGAGCGCGCCGAGCGACCGCGCGAGCTGCGCCAGGCGATCGGCGTGCTCGAGCGCGTCGTTCCTGCCGCCGATGAGTACGTACTCAAGCGTCACCCGCCGCCGGAACCCGGCGAGCGCCCGAATCACCTCGGCCAACCCGTATTTCTTCTCGATCGGCATCAGCTCGTGCCGCAGCTCGGGCGTGGGTGCGTGCAGCGAGACGGCCAGCCGGAACTGCTCGGGACGCCGCGCGAGCTGCGCCAGGCCGGGAAGGATTCCCACCGTCGACACGGTGATGTGCCGCGCCCCGATGCCCAGTCCATCCGGGTGATTGAGAATGGTGAGCGCGGTGTCCACCGCGTCCCAATTGAGCAGCGGCTCGCCCATGCCCATGAACACGACGTTGGTAGGCGCGAGCGCCGGATCGAGCAGGATCACCTCGCGCACTTGGGCCGCGATCTCCGTCGCGGTCAGGTTGCGTCGAAACCCCATCCGTCCCGTGGCGCAGAACACGCAGCCCAACGCGCATCCCACCTGCGACGAGATGCACAGCGTGCGCCGCTTGCCTTCCGGGATCAGCACCGACTCGATGGCTTCGCCGTCGCCCAGATCCCACAAGTACTTCTCGGTCCCGTCGCTCGAGAGCTGCCGCGTGGCGAGCGCCAGCCGGCGCAGCGGGAACGCCGCCGCCAGCGCGCCCCGCAGCGGCGCCGGCAAATCGGTCGCCTGATCCCACGTACCCACGGGACGTTGCCAGAGACGGGGCACGATTTGGGTCGAGCGGTATGCCGGCTCGCCGCGCTGCGCGACCCACTCGGCGACGCGTTGGCGCGCGCCGTCGGGCGGGAGGCTCAGCAGGTCGGGCGCCGTAAGTGCCACTCCGGGAATGCGTTGCATGTCAAGCCTAACTTAACTATCTTCAAGCGTTTAGGACACTTGAGCCACGGTGCGCCTGTCCGACCTTCTGACGCCCCAACGCATTCGGGTCCCCCTGCATGCCACTGACAAGGCAGGGGTGCTCCGGGAGTTGGTGGACCTCGCGGCGGCGGGGAACGGCGGCCCGTCCGACGAGGTTCTGGGGGCTATCCTCGAGCGCGAGAAGCAGTTCCCGACCGGGATCGGGTACGGTGTGGCGGTCCCGCACGGCAAGACCCCGGTGCTCGGAGCGCTGGTGATCGTGGCCGGTACGACCCCCGCGCCCGTCCCCTATGAGACGATCGACGGCGAGCCGGTGCGGCTGTTTTTCCTGCTCGCGGGCCCCGAGTCGGCCGCCGGGGCACATGTAAAGGCGTTGAGCCGCATCTCACGGCTCGTGCGGCGGGAGCCGGTGCGGGGCAAGCTGCTGAGCGCCCGCACGCCCGAAGAATTCTATCGCGTGCTGTGCGAGTCGGAGGTCCCATAACCAGCGTCAGCGGCACATCCCGGCGTACCCTGCGCTGCGGCGAGCTGCGTGCGCAGCACGTCGGCCAGCGGGTGCGGTTGGGCGGCTGGGTCCACCGGCGCCGCGATCTCGGGGGCATCCTGTTCATCGATTTGCGCGACCGCGCGGGCCTGGTGCAGATCGCGGTCGGTCCCGGCGCGCCGGAGGAGGTGCGACGCGTCGCGGCCACCCTCACCGGCGAGACGGTGATCGAGGTCGAAGGCGACGTCACGGCGCGGCCCGCGAACATGAAAAACCCGGAGCTCGCAACCGGGGACGTCGAAGTCCAGGCCACCCGGCTCGTCGTGCTGGGGCCGGCCGTCACGCCGCCGATTCCGGTGGCGCGCGGCAAGGGTGAGGAGCTCCCCGCCGAGGAGCTGCGCCTCAAGTACCGTCATCTCGATCTGCGCCGGCCCGAAATGCAGGGCAACCTGATACTACGGCACCGGCTGCTGCAGCGCGCCCGTCGCACCCTCGCCGAGCTCGAGTTTCTGGAGATCGAGACGCCGATCCTCACCAAGCCCACGCCCGAAGGCGCGCGCGACTATCTCGTGCCGTCGCGCGTGCACCCCGGGGAGTTTTATGCGCTGCCACAATCGCCCCAGATCTACAAGCAACTGCTGATGGTGTCGGGCTTCGACCGCTACTTTCAGATCGCGCGCTGTTTCCGCGACGAAGACCTGCGCAACGACCGCCAGCCGGAGTTCACGCAGATCGACCTGGAGGCGTCGTTCGTGGGCGTCGAAGACGTGATCGGCTACGTCGAGCAGGTGCTGGTGGCCCAGTGGGACGAGGCGGGCCACAGGGTCGCGCGCCCCTTCCCGCGGCTCACCTGGCGCGATGCCATGGAGCGCTACGGCACGGACAAGCCCGATCTCCGATTCGGCTTTTCGATCGCGGACTGGACGGCGCAGGTCAAGGCGCTGGGTGTGCCCTTCTTCCAGGCGGCCCTCAAGGATGGCGCCCGCATCCGCGGGCTCGCCGTGCAGGGCGGGGGCGCGCTCTCGCGCAAGGACGTGGACCAGCTCGCCGAGGCGGCGAAGCAGCTGGGCGGCGCCGGCCTGGCCTGGGTGAAACGTCAGGGCGGGCAGATCTCCGGGTCGGTCGCCAAGCATTTCACGGCCGAGCTGCTGGGCGCGCTGGGCGTGCGTGACGGGGACGCGGCGCTCATGACCGTCGGACCCGACCGGGTCACTTCACCCGTGCTCGATCGCGTGCGCCAGGAGGTGATCCGCCGGTTGGCGCCCGCTCCCCAGGCGGTGCACGCCTTCTGCTGGGTAGTGGACTTTCCCCTGTTCGAGCCCGATCCCGAGACCGGGCGGCCGGTGTTCGCCCACCATCCGTTCACGGCCCCCCACCCGGACGACGTCGCCCGGCTCGACACCGATCCGTTCGCGTGTCGCGCGTTGCATTACGACGCCGTCTACAACGGCAACGAGCTGGGGTCGGGCTCGATCCGGATTACGGACGCCGCCGTGCAACGCCGCGTGTTCGCCCACCTGGGGATGACGCCGGCCGAGGCCGAGGCGCGGTTCGGGTTCCTGTTGAGCGGCCTGCAGGCGGGGGCGCCGCCCCACGGCGGGTTTGCAATCGGGTTCGATCGCGTCGTGATGGCGCTCGCCGGAGCGGAGAGCATGCGGGACGTGATCGCGTTCCCGAAGACGACCGCGGCGCGGGCTCTGTTCGAGGGCGCGCCGGCGCCCGCCAACCCGGCGGATCTGGCCGCGCTCCATATCGAGGTCAAGCGATGAGCGACGAGATCACTCACCGGCTCTCCACGGAGGGCGTGGATCCTCTGGCGCTGGCCGGCGTCAACGACGGCAACCTGGTGGAGCTGGCGCGTCGCCTGGGCGTGCGGGTGTCGTTGCGGGGCGACACGCTGATGCTGCAGGGCGCGTTGCCGGCGGTGGAGCGGGCGACGCAGGTGGCACAGGCGCTGGTGGAGCTCGCCCGCATGGGCGAAACGCTGGAGGCGGCCGACATCGATCGCATCGTGAGCGATGAGGCTCAGGGGTCGCTCGGCCGCCCGGCGGAGGGAGGGGAGTACAAGATCATCCTGCCCGGGCTGCGCCGCGTGATCCAGCCCAAGACGGCGGGGCAGCGCGAGTACCTCCAGGCCATCGTGCAGCACGACATCGTGATCGGGATCGGTCCCGCCGGAACGGGAAAGACGTACCTCGCGGTGGCCGCCGCGGTGGACTCGCTGGCCCGCAAGCGCGTGCGCCGGATCGTCCTGGCCCGGCCGGCCGTCGAGGCCGGGGAGAATCTCGGGTTTCTGCCCGGCGACCTGCACGACAAGGTCGACCCCTATCTCCGTCCGTTGTACGACGCGCTCGAGGACATGATGCCGCGCGACCGCGTCCAGAAGGCGATCGAGAATCGCACGATCGAGATCGCGCCGCTGGCCTACATGCGAGGCCGCACGCTGGCCGACGCGTTCGTCATCCTGGACGAAGCGCAGAACGCCACCGGGATGCAGATGAAGATGTTCCTCACGCGGCTCGGCGTGAATTCCCGGGCGGTGATCACGGGGGACAAGACGCAAATCGACCTCGCCAACCGCGAGGATTCGGGCCTCCTGCAGGTCGAGCGCATCCTCCCCGGAATCGAGGGGATCGGGTTCTGCTATCTCGCGGACACGGACGTGGTCCGCCACCGCCTGGTGCGTGACATCATCCGCGCCTACGCGGAGGACGCACAGGGCTGACATGCGGCTCCCGACACAAGAGCAGGTGCGCTATCACGGCAGCCGCTGGTTTTGGGTCGTCGGCCTGGCGGTGCTCGCCTACCTGGCCTTCCCCTCGAGCGCGACCAACGTGGCTCCGATGACGGTCGGGAAGCCCGCGGACCGCGACGTGGTCGCGCCCTTCACGTTCCCCGTGAACAAGTCCGACGAGGAGCTGGCGCGGGAGGCGGAGGAGCTGGCCGCGACCGTGAAGCCGATCTACCAGTTTCAGCAGCGGGCGGTCGACAGCGCGAAGATCGCCATGCACGCCCTCTTTACCAGCCTCGAGTCGGCGGCGGACCAGGGTGGCGGGGCGGCGGCGATCCAGCAGGCGGCGAAGACCCAGGGGCTGCCTCTCTCGCCGCCCGAGGCGGCCTACCTCACCAAGGGCGGGAAGCGGCACGGTCTCGAGAAGGCCTTGAGTGAGCTGTTCGAGCGCACGCTCGCGCTCGGCGTCACGGGACCGGGCGTGCTCCAGGTCGAGCAGGCACCCGAGCTCATCGTGCGGAGTCGCAGCGGCGAGCAGGCGGTGGCGCGCGACCAGGTGCTGTCGTATGCCCAGTATCTCAGGCGGGCGCGTGCCGTTCATCCGGACAAGGGGTCGAGCGTCGGCGACGAGCTCTACGTCCGCCTCGAGGGGCACTTCTTCCGCCCGACGCTCATACCCGATACGCTGCAGACCGAGCGGCGCCGCGACGACCTGCGCCGCAGCGTCGATCCGAGCAAGTACATCGTGCGCGGCGGGGATCGCATCGTGGGTGCGCACGAGGTGGTCACCACCGAAACGCACGAGAAGCTGGTCGCGCTCCACAACGAGCTGGTGCGGCGGGGCGCGGCCACCAGCCGCTCGGCGGGCGGCGTGCTCGGCCCCATCGTGCGCGACTCGCTGACCCTCGCGATCTTCTGGGTGCTGCTGGTGTTCTACCGGCGCGAAACCTACCGCGAGCTGCGTCAGGTCTCGCTCGTCGGGGCGTTGTTCGGGCTCGTGCTGCTGCAGGCGGCCGCCGTGGCGCACTTCTTCCCGCAGCACCCCGAGATCGTGATCCTGCCGTTCCTGGCGATGATGCTCACCGTGCTCCTGAACGGGCGCGTTTCCATGATCGCCGCCATGATCCTGTCGATCGTGATCGGCCTGCAGCCCGTGTCCCACGACGTGCCCGCCCTGTTCCTGTGCGTCATCGGCGGCGTGACCGCGGCCCTCAGCGTCCGGGTGCTCCGCCGCCGCAGCAACTTCTACCTCCCGGTTCTGATCATCGCGCTCGGCTATCTCGCGGCTGCGCTGGCCCTCGGCCTCGCCTCCAGCTGGAGCGTCGCCGAGATCGGCGTGCGCGGCCTGTGGGGCGCCGCGAACGGGCTCGTCTCCGCCGGCCTGACCTTCTTCCTGTTGCCGGTGGCGGAATCGATCACCGGCATCACCACCGACCTGACGCTGCTCGAGCTGTCCGATCCCAGCCGGCCGCTGTTGCGCCGCCTGTCGCTCGAGGCGCCGGGGACGTACGCGCATTCGGTCGCGATGGCCAATCTGGTCGAGGCCGCCTGCAACCGCATCGGGGCCGACGGGCTGCTCGGACGCGTGGGGTGCTACTATCACGACATCGGGAAGATCAAGAACCCGCAGTACTTCGTCGAAAACCAGACGCGCGGCAACAACCCGCACGACCGGCTCAAGGCCTTCCAGTCGGCCCAGATCATCAAAGCCCACGTGACCGACGGCCTCGCGCTCGCGGCCGAGGCGAGGCTCCCCGACGCCGTGGCCGCGTTCATTCCGGAGCACCACGGGACCACGGAGATCACGTACTTCCTCGACCGCGCCAAGAAGAGCGGCGACGGCGGGTCGCTCAAGGCCACCGATTACACCTATCCCGGGCCGAAACCGCACTCCAGCGAAACGGCGATCACCATGCTCGCCGACTCGGTCGAGGCCGCCCTGCGTGTGCTGGAAGACCTGACGCCGAAGAAGATCGAAGAGGTCATCGACCACATCGCGCGGACCAAGCTCAACGCCGGGCAGTTGGACGAGGCGCCGATGACGCTGCAGCAGGTCGATCAGGTGAAGCGGGAGTTCGTGCGCATCATCAGTGGGATGTACCACAATCGCATCGATTATCCGGAGTCCAGTGGCGGCATCACGGCGACCTGGCAGCCCGCCGCGAAGGCTTGAGCGCGCCGCGCGGCGGGTCCTGGCGTGGGAGGGCGCCCGCGGCGCGCGGATCGAGCTCACGCTGCTCGACGCGCCGGCCATGCGGCGGCTCAACCGCCGCGCATTTGGGCGCCGCGCGCTGACGGACGTCATCGCGTTCACGCTGCCTCAGGCGGACGGCACGCTCCTGGGTGACGTGTATATCTGCCCCGGCGCCGCACAGCGCTGGGTGAACAACGGGGGACGAGGGACGAGGGACGGGGGGGGAGTGGACGAAGAGCTCATCCGGCTCGCCGTGCACGGCGCGCTGCACGTGCTGGGGTACGACCACCCCGATGGGCCGGGACGCACGCGCTCCCCTATGTGGCGGCGGCAGGAGCGCTACGTGCGCCGCCTGCTGGCCCACGCGCCGTGACGTTCGCCGACACGGCGGTCGCGCTGGTCGGCGCGGCAGTGGCCGGGGCGGCGGCACTCTGGTCGGGCCTGCTCGCGCTCGGCGAGGAAGCCGCCGTGGGCGAGGCGCTCCACACGCTGGGCGATGCGCCGCCGGTCGCGGCCGGTGGCCACGTGCCGTTGCATCGCGCCCTCCACGTCACCCGGCTCGCCCTGTTGGTGCTCGGCGCGGTGGCGGCGGGCGAGGCCGCGGCCTGGTGGGACCGCCCCTGGGCGGCGGGCCTCGGGGCCTGGGGCGTGGTCGTGGGGCTTCTGTTCGTGCTCGGCGACGCGCTGCCGCGCAGCCTCGCCCGCCTCGCTCCCGAGCTCGCCGCCGCCGCCCTCCCCCTGGCCCGCCGCACCCTCGCGCCCTTCGGACCGCTGCTGTGGCTGCTGGCCTGGTTCGACAAGGGTCTGCACGCCCTGGTCGCGACTCCGCGACCGCTCGAGCCTGACCTGGGCGTCGCCCAGCGCGACATGTTGCTCGGTGTGTTCACCCTCGCCGACACCCGCGTGGACGAGGTGATGACGCCCCGGCTCGACATGGTGGCGGTCGACCTCGCCGCCACCGCCGAGGAGGTCATCGAAGCGGTGCGTCAAAGCGAGCACTCGCGCGTTCCCGTGTACGACGGCACACACGACAACATCGTGGGCGTCCTGTTCGCGAAGGACCTGGTGCCCATGGCCATGGGTCTCGGAGAAGGGGAAGGGGACGCGGCGCCGCGGGCCCGCTGGCAGGACCTCATCCGGCCGGCCGCGTACGTGCCGGAGACCAAGACGCTGGACAGCCAGCTGCGCGACTTTCAACGCGCTCCCGCCCATCTGGCGATCGTGGTGGACGAGTTCGGCGGCACCTCCGGCCTCATCACGCTGGAGGATATCCTCGAGGAAATCGTCGGCGAGATTCACGACGAGCACGACGTGGGAGAGCCGCCCGCCATCCGAAAGGACGGCGACCGCTACTGGGTGGACGGGCGGGTCACGCTGGACGACCTGTCGCAGGTCCTGGGCCGTCCGTTCGAGCATCCCGAGGTGTCGACCGTGGGGGGCCTGGTGTATTTCGTGCTCGGACGCGTGCCGCGCGCCGGCGACGAGCTTACGCTCGACGGATACAAGGTGGTCGTCGAGCGCGTCGACCGGCGCCGTGTCACGCGCGTCGTGGTCCAGAGGCAGCGGTGACCCTCCCGGCCATGGTGTTGCTCGGCGGGCTGCTGCTCGCGGCCATGTCGGCGGCGGTCGGCGTGGCCGCGGCGGCGGTGAGCCAGCTGGAGCTGACGCGCTGGGTGTCGTACAAGCTGCGCGGGGCGGCGGGCGCGGCCGGCGCGGTCGAGAACCCGGGACGCGTGCTGGCGACCGCGAACGCGCTCACGACCATCGGCACGATCTGCGCCGCGGCGGCGATCCCCGCGCTGCTGGCGCGCACCACGCCCACCGTGCTCGGCATCGTCACCGTCGCGCTGGGCGTCCCTCTCCTGGTGACCGCCGCGTACCTGGTCCCGCGCGTCGTGGGACGGCGCTGGGCCGAGCCGATCGTGGCGCATGCGGTCCCCCGGCTGCAACAGCTCGGGACCCTGCTCGCGCCCTTCGTCGCGTGGCACGACCCGTCGAAGCGCACCGCGCTCGCCGCCGTGCTCTCCAACGCGGACACGGAAGCGCTCGCCTCCGCCGACGAGATGGCGGTCGTCTCGGGCGTCCTGGCCTTCGCGGACCGTCCGGTCAAGGAGTTGATGACGCCCCGCACGGCGATCGTCGCGATCCCCGAGGGCCTGCTCGCCGCCGAGGCCGCGCATGTGTGTATGCAGTCGGGCTACAGTCGCTATCCCGTGTACCGCGGGTCGCTCGACGAGGTCATCGGCGTGACGCACGCCTTCGACCTTCTCAGAATCGCGGCCGACGCGCCGGTAGCCGGGGGCGCCGCCCGCCACGAGCGAGACGCCGGCCCGCATCCTCGAACTCGAAGGCAACGCCCCCGCCAGCCGGCTCGAGGAGGGGCTGGGCGTCGCGCTCGAGCCGCGGGGAGCGCAAACCGTGGGCGGCCTTCTGCTCCAGGCGCTGGGGCGCATTCCCCGGGCGGGGGAGCGCTTCACCCTGCAGGGGCTGGAATTCGACATCCTCGCCGCCACCCCAACGCGGGTGGAGCGCGTCGCGGTGCGACCGGGCCCGGTGCGGGCCGTGCCGCTCGACCGCGCGGAGGAGCGGACGTGAAGACCCCCCACGCGTCTGGTTACTTTGCATGAGCGTGGAGCGCATCCTCGAGGCACTCGACCGGCACGAGCCCGCGGCGCTGGCCCGCGCGATCACGCTCGTCGAGAACCAGCGCGACGGCTTCGAGCGGGTGTTGAGCCATGCGCACGCGCGGCTCGGGCGCGGCGTCGCGCGGCGCGTCGGCATCACCGGACCCCCGGGCGCCGGCAAGAGCACGCTCACCGAGCGGCTGATCCAGCATTACCGCGCTCAGGGGCTCTCGGTCGGTGTCGTGGCGGTCGACCCCACGAGCCCGTTCACGGGCGGCGCGCTGCTGGGCGACCGTATCCGGATGGAATCGGCTAGCCTCGATCCGCACGTCTTCATCCGCTCGATGGCCACGCGGGGCGCGCACGGCGGCCTGGCCACCACCACCGAAGAAGTGGCCGATCTGCTCGAGGCGTTCGGGTTCGCCCGGATCCTGGTGGAAACGGTGGGCGTGGGCCAGACCGAGCTCGACATCGCCCGCAGCGCGGAGACGACGCTGCTCGTGCTCGTGCCGGAATCGGGCGACGGCATCCAGACGCTGAAGGCCGGAGTGATGGAGATCGCAGACGTCTACGTCGTCAATAAGAGCGACCGTCCCGGCGCGGACACGCTGCGCCAGGAGGTCGAAGTGATGCTGGGAATCCGGCGGGGGAACGCGTTCCGGCACGTCGCTCCTCACCACTCCCCCCTACCTCCCCCACCCCGGGCGGGGGAGGGCGGGGGAGGACGGGGGAGGGCGGTGCCGCGCCGCGACGACTCCGAGTGGGAGCCGCCGGTGCTCGCGACTGTGGCGTCGCGCGGCGAGGGAATCGCCGAGCTCGCCGCTGCCCTGGACGGCCACTACGCCTATCTTGAGGCGAGCGGTCGGCTGGCCGAGCGCCGCCGCCAGCGTCTGGCGGCGCGCACGCGCGCCGTGCTGGAGCGCGCGGTGCAGCGCTGGCTGGTGGAGGCCACCAGGGCCGAAGAGCTGCTCGCCCAGCGGCTCGACGACGTGGTGGCGGGCCGCCGCAGTCCGTACGACGTCGCGGCGGAAATCCTGGATCAAGTGAAGGCAGGAGCGGCCCGATGAGCGGCAGCAGCCGAAAACCGATCTACACGGGGGCCGACCTGAGCGGCTTCGATCCCCGCGAGCGGTTGGGATCCCCCGGGGAGTTTCCCTTCACCCGCGGCATCCACCCGACCATGTACCGGGGGAAGCCGTGGACGATGCGGCAGTTCGCCGGCTTCGGGAGCGCCGAGGACACGAACCAGCGCTACCACTTCCTGCTGGAGCACGGGCAGACGGGCCTGTCGGTGGCGTTCGATTTCCCGACGCTGATGGGCTACGACTCCGATCATCCGCGGGCCGAGGGCGAGGTCGGGCGCTGCGGCGTGGCGATCTCGTCGCTCGCCGACATGGAGGACCTGTTCCGCGGCATCCCGCTCGATCAGGTGTCGACGTCGATGACGATCAACGGTCCGGCGGCGATCCTGTTCTGTTTCTACGTGGCCGCGGCCGAGCGGCAGGGCGTCTCGAGCGACGCGCTGCGGGGCACCGTGCAGAACGACATCCTCAAGGAGTACATGGCGCAGCACGCCTGGGTGTATCCCGTGGAGCCGGCCCTCAAGATCATCGTGGACATGTTCGAGTGGTGCGCCGAGCACGCGCCGCTCTGGAACACGATTTCGATCTCCGGCTATCACATCCGCGAGGCAGGAGCGACGGCGGCGCAGGAACTGGCGTTCACGCTCGCGAACGGGTTCACCTACGTGGAGCGTGGGGTGGCGCGCGGGTTGAACGTCGATGCGTTCGCGCCGCGCCTCTCGTTCTTCTGGGACATCCACAACGATTTCTTCGAGGAGATCGCCAAGTTGCGGGCCGCGCGGCGCATCTGGGCGCGCCAGCTGCGCGAGCGCTTCCGGGCCAAGAACCCGCGCTCGTGGATGATGCGGTTCCACTCGCAGACGGCGGGCGTCACGCTCACCGCCCAACAGCCGATGAATAACGTCGTCCGCGTCGCCTACCAGGCGCTGGCGGCGGTGCTGGGCGGTACCCAGTCGTTGCACACCAACTCGCTCGACGAAACGCTCGCGCTCCCCACGGAAGAGGCGGTGCGGCTGGCCCTGCGCACCCAGCAGATCATCGCCCACGAGACCGGCGTGGCGGACGTCATCGACCCCTTGGGCGGCTCGTACTACCTCGAGTCGCTCACCGACGAGCTCGAGCGCGAAGCCGAAGCGCTGTTCGCCGAGATCCAGTCGGTGGGCGGTGTGGTGCAGGGCATCGAAAGCGGCTGGTTCCAGCGTCAGATCGCCCGCTCGGCGACGGAGTTCCAGCGCGAGGTCGAAGCGGGCCGCCGCGTCATCGTGGGCGTAAACGAGTACCTGAGCGAGGACGACCACCCGGTCGAGATCCTCAAAGTCTCCACCGACGCCGAGGCCCTGCAGCGGCAGCGCCTGGCGCAGCTGCGCGCCCAGCGCGACGAGGCGCTGGTAGGCGAGCGCCTGGAAGCACTGCGCCAGGCGGCCCTCGGGGACCGCAACGTAATCGGACCGATGCTGGATTGCGCCCGCGCCTATTGCACGCTGTACGAGATCCGGCACGCGCTCGAGCGCGTGTACGGCGCCTACCGCGAGCCGGTGTTCTTCTAGACCATGACCGCCCTGCCCGTGTCGGCCGGCGAGAGCGCCGTGCGCGAGGCCGTGGAACGCCTCTCCGCCATCGAGCCCGGTCCGTCCGAGGTCGTCTCGTGCTATCTGAAGCTCGAGCCGCGCGACAAAGCGCGCGCCAAGTACCTGATCAAGATCAAGAATCGCATCAAGCAGCTCGCGTCCGACCTCGAGCGCCGCCCGCTGGACCATACGCAGCGCGAGAGCGTCCGGGCGGATCTCGACCGCCTGCGGCGCTACTTCGAGGAGCCGAGCCGCCTCCCGGCCGCGCGCGGCATCGCGCTGTTCGCGTGCGGCGCGCTCGACCTGTTCGAGACGCTCCCGCTCCCCCACGTGCACCGGTCGCGTCTGGCGGTCGCTCCGGTCCCGCTGGTGCGCGAGCTGGTGGCGCTCGAGGAAGAGTTCGGCACCATCCTCGTGGCCGCGTGCGACCGCACGAGCGCGCGGTTTTTCGCGGTGACGGCCTACGATGTCGCCGAGCTGCCCAGCCTGACGGCTCTCGCCACGCGCTCCGGCAAGTTCCACGGCGAGCGGCAGGCCAGGAAGGGCAGCGTGCTGGCGGGCGGCTTCGGCGAGCACAGTCATCACATGCGCATTCGGGAGGAAAAGCACCGGCACTACGCGCAGGTGGCCGATCGGATCTTCCAGATCCACACGCAGCGCCCGCTCGCGGGGCTCGTGGCCGCCGGCATCGGCGTGGACGCGGCGGCGCTGTTGCCGCACCTCCATACCTACCTCCACGACCTGGTGCTCGGCGTCGTGCGCTTGAACCCCAAGCGCGTGGCCGCCGCCGAGGTGCGGGAGGCGGCGCTGGCGCTGCGCGAGGAGCGCGAGCGCGCCTGGGAGCGGGCCCACGCGGAGGCGGTGCGGGATGGCCTCGGCAGCGGCTGGGCCGTGAACGGCGTCGAGGCCACGCTCAAGGCGCTCGAGCGCGGCCAGGTGCGCACCCTGGTCGCGGACGGCCGCGACGACGACCTCCGTATCGACGATGCCGTCGAGGATGGCCTCGCCCAGCGCGTGCAGCTGGACGTCGTCTACGACGACCGGGCGCGCCGCGTCGTGGACGGGCTCGCCGGCCTGCTGCGGTTCCGCCGCTGATGGCAGGCCCGAGGCGCCCGATCCGGGTACTGGTGGCAAAGCCCGGGTTGGACGGGCACGACCGCGGGGCGAAGGTCGTGGCCGCCGCGCTGCGCGACGCGGGGATGGAAGTCATTTATACCGGACTGCACCAGACCCCCGAAATGATCGCGCAGGCGGCCGTGCAGGAAGACGTGGACGTGGTGGGCCTGTCGATCCTGTCGGGCGCGCATCTCACGCTGTTCCCGCGCGTGAAACAGCTGCTCGTCGAGGCCGGACGCGACGACGTCCTGGTCACCGGCGGCGGGATCATTCCTCCCGAAGACATGGAGACGCTGCAGCGGCGCGGCATCGGCAGGCTGTTCGGGCCCGGCACACCGACGTCCGACCTGGTGAAGTACATCGATGAGTGGGCGGCGGAGCATGTCTCTGCCTGACGCGCACCCTTGACCCGGCTCAAGAGCCTCACCGCACAGTACCGCGAGCTGCAGCAACAGCTCGAGCAAGGCGGCGGACCCGACAAGGTGCGCCGCCAGCACGAGCAGGGCAAGCTCACCGCGCGCGAGCGCGTCGCGGCGCTGCTCGATCAGGGCGCCGAGTGGTTCGAGGTCGGGCTGCTCGTCGCCTGCGATCAGTACGACGGCCAGGCGCCGGCCGCCGGCGTCGTCACCGGGCTGGGACGGATCTCGGGACGGCCCGTGGTCGTCGTCGCCAACGACGCCACCGTGAAGGCGGGATCGTGGTGGCCCGAGACCATCCGCAAGATCCTCCGTGCCCAAGAGATCGCGATGCGCCAGCGGATCCCGATCGTCTACCTGGTGGACTCCGCGGGCGTGAATCTGCCCTACCAGAGCGGCGTCTTCCCCGGGCAGTACGGCGCGGCACGCATCTTCTATTACAACTCGATCATGCGCCATTACCTGCGGGTGCCGCAGATCGCCGCCGTGATGGGTCCGTGCATCGCGGGCGGCGCGTACCTGCCCGCCCTGTCGGACGTGATTTTCATGGTCGACGGCACGTCGTTCATGGGACTGGGGGGCCCCAATCTCGTGAAGGGCGCGACCGGACAGGTGGTGGACGCGGAGTCGCTCGGCGGCGCCCGCACGCACACCAGCGTCAGCGCCGTGGCGCACTACCGCACGCGCGACGACAAAGATTGCCTCGAGCGGATCCGTGAATACGTATCGCGGCTGCCCCGGCCGGGGCGCCCCCCCCCGGCGGCGGGCGGCAAACCCAAGCGCAGCCCCAGGGACCTGTACGACCTGCTCCCGTCGGATCACCGCATGAGCTACGACGTGCGTGCCGTGCTCGAGTGCCTGCTGGACGGCGGGACGTTGGACGAGTTCCAGGCCGAGGTAGCTCCGGAGATGATCTGCGGGCACGGAGCCGTCGCGGGACGCCTCGTGGCGCTCATCGCCAACTCGCGGGGCGTGATCAAGGGCAAGCCGGGCGAGCCCCCCAAAATCGGCGGTATCATCTACACGGAGAGCGCCGAGAAAGTGGCGTACTTCATCGCCAACGCGGACCGCGAGCGGATCCCGCTGCTGTTCGTGCAGGACGTGTCGGGCTTCATGGTCGGGACGGACGCCGAACACTCGGGGATCATCCGGGCCGGCGCGCGCTTCGTGGAAGCGATGGCGACGGCCACGGTGCCTAAACTGGTGCTCACCATGAACCACGCCTCCGGCGCGGGCTACTACGCCATGGCAGGGCAGGGCTTCGACCCCGATTTCATCGTCTCGTGGCCGACCGGCCGGATGGGCGTGATGGAAGGCGAGTCCGCCGTCCAGGCCGTCTTCGGGAACGGCGTGGCCAAGGCGGAGAACGCCCCGGCCGTGGAGGCGATGCGCGCCGACTACGAGCGCCAGCTGGACGCCCGGTTTGCGGGCGCCCGGGGCTTCGTCGATGCCATCGTGCCGCCGGAAGACACGCGCGACGTCCTCGCCTTCCTGCTCGAGACGACCACGGAATTCTCCGGCCCCCACCTCGGGGCCTTCGCCCTACCGAGCGCTTCATGACACGCAATCGCTGCAGCATCGCCCTGGCCGTATTGGTCGCCGCCTGCGGCGGCACTACGCCGCACCCCACCACCACCGCCGTTCCGGCCGGGCGGCCGCCCGCCACGCCGCCGGCGGCGACCGACGCCACCGCGGTGCCCACCCCCCCTCCCCGCGAGCCCGCGCTGCCGCCGGCGATCGCGTTCATGACCGGGCTCATGCCGCTCAAGGACACGGGCGTCGATCAGTTCCGCCTGCTGCACCCCACGTACGACGGGCGGGGAGTCCTGATCGCGATCCTCGACACCGGGGTCGACCCGGGCGTGGACGGCCTGATCACCACCAGCACGGGGGCCCCCAAGATCATCGAGCTGCGCGACTTCTCCGGCGAGGGCCGGGTGGCGCTCGCTCCCGTCACGCCCTCCGCCGACGGCACTATCGCCGTGGGGGGGCACTCGTTGGCCGGCGCACACCGCATCGGGCGCCTCACCACCGCCACGACGTGGTACGCCGGGATGCTGCGGGAGCTGCCCCTCGGCAAGCCGCCGGCCGGCGACTTGAACGGCAACGGAGTCAACACCGACGCCTTTCCCGTCATCGTGGTCAAGGCGAGCGACGGCTGGGTGGCGTTCCTCGACTCGAACTTGAACGGATCGTTCGAAGACGAGATGCCGCTGCACGACTATCGCGACGGGCGCGAGACGATCGCGCTCGGGTCCAAGCCGATCACCCTCGCCGCCAACTTCAGCGAGGCCGACGGCGTCCCGCTGCTGGACCTGTTCTTCGACAACGGCGGGCACGGTACTCACGTCGCCGGCATCGCCGCGGGGCACAGCCTGTTCAATGTGTCCGGGTTCGACGGCGTCGCGCCGGGCGCGCAGCTGCTTGGCTTGAAGATCGCGAACGCCGCACGGGGCGGGATCTCGGTCACGGGCAGTATGCAACGAGCCATGGCCTACGCGGCCCGCTATGCCGAGCAGCGCAACATGCCGCTGGTGCTGAACCTGAGCTTCGGCGTGGGGAACGAGCGCGAGGGACACGCGGTCATCGACTCGATCGTGAACGCGTTTCTCGTGACCCATCCCGCGGTGGTATTCACCATCAGCGCGGGCAACGACGGCCCCGGCCTTTCCACGCTCGGGTTCCCCGGCTCGGCGGACCTCGCCCTGTCGGTGGGCGCATCGTACCCCGGCGTCTTCGCGCGTCCGGTGCAGCCGGGGACCGCGCCCGCGCCCGACGTGATGGGTTGGTGGAGCTCGCGCGGCGCCGAGCTCGCCAAACCGGACCTGGTGGCACCGGGCGTGGCGTTCTCGTCGGTGCCGCGCTGGAATACGGGCGACGAGATCAAGGGCGGCACGAGCATGGCCGCGCCCCACGCGGCCGGCCTGGCGGCGTGTCTCCTGTCCGCCATGTCGCAGGAAGGGCGCAAAGTCAGCGCGGCGGACATCGCGCAGGCGCTGCGGGCCTCGGCGGTCCCGTTCCGCGGCGAAAGCCCGATCGACGACGGCACGGGTCAGCCCCGAGTCGACGCGGCGTACCGTTGGCTGGTGGGCGGACACCAGGGCTCGGCCTACGTGGTGCGCGTGCCCGCCGGCCTCTCGGCCGCGTTTCACCGGGACGGCCTGCGCGACCTGGGTGACACCGTGCAATCGTTCCAGGTGCGCCACGTCGCCGGCCTGCGTGCCGCGCAGTTCCTGCTCAAGAGCAACGTCCCGTGGCTCGCGGTGCCCGCCACCGTCGTGGCGGGCGCGCGGGAAACCGAGATCCCCGTCGTCTATCGGGCGTCGGCTCTGACCGCGCCCGGTGTGTACATCGGCACGGTGACCGCCTGGAATCCGAGCGACACGGTCGCCGGGGCGCTCTTCACTCTGCCCAATACCGTGGTGGTGCCGTACGACCTGATCACGGCCCCGCTGTTCGACGAGCGTCGCGCCATCGGCCCGGCCCGGGTCCAGCGCTACTTCCTCAAGGCACCGACCGCAGGCGCGACGCTCTCGGCCGCCGTGACGCTGCCCGACTCCGCGGCGCAAACGGCCACCGCCTACCTGTTCGAGCCGAACGGGGCGCCGTTCCGCGGCGTCGGCCACGATTCCGTGGTCTCGCTCGGCGGCACGCTGCCCGGCACGGCCCGGTTCGTCGTGTCCGCGGAAGATCTCGTTCCCGGCGTGTACGAGCTCGACGTCGTGGCGCCTCCGCTCTCGGGGGTCACGGCCACCGTGCGCGGAGCAGTGGCGCCCTGGGTGATCGTCCCGGCGACGGCGGGCGTCGAGGCATCGACCTCGGGTCCACAAGCGGCGGCCGGCCGCGTGACCACCGTGCTCATCGGCGCCGAGCGGTCCATCGCCGTCAGCGGCCGGGGCGCGCCGGCCGAGAGCGTGACCGTGCGCCTCCCCGACTGGGCGAGCCAGGCGACCGTGGACGTCGCGATGGCGCGGGAACAGTGGGACGACTTCACCGATTTCGGCGTCACCGACTTCGACTCGACCGGGCAACAGGTCGGGCAGGGGGCGCTCAACTACGCCTCCGGACGCCACGCCCTCGATGCGCGGGCCGCGGCCGCACTCAGGGGCCGGCCGCTCATGGTGGAGCTGCTCCCCGCGTTCGCCCGCTACAACGGCGCCCACCCGTGGCGCGCGACCGTGCGCGTCCGCTTCCTGCTCGCGCAGCCGCGGTCCATGGGCGGGGACGCCGACGTGCGGGTACTCCCGGGCGGGCACGCGCTCATCCCCGTCAGGCGGCCGCCGGACCTCACCCTTCCCGAGGGATTCACGCCGCTCATCGAGGTGCGCATCCATCCATCCGACGGCATCGGCGCGGACGCGGTCCGGCGGCTCCCGATCCCATGACGCCGGCGCGGGACCGGGGGGGGCGCGCCGTGCGGATCGCCGCCGGGCAGGGGTTCTGGGGCGACTGGCTCGAAGCGCCGTACCGCCAGGTGACGGGCGGGCCGGTGGATTACCTCATGATGGATTATCTCGCCGAAGTGACGATGTCGATCCTGCAGAAGCAGAAGGCGCGCGATCCCACGCTCGGGTACGCGAAGGACTTCATTCCGCTGATGGCGCGCA
>WNGQ01005823.1_pt1 | contig 22933 bp, 22 predicted proteins | sample 5407661 | NCBI WGS metagenome assembly WNGQ01 (sample SAMN13153382, study PRJNA577476) | soil metagenome | isolation source: 60 cm soil or saprolite under Garry oak tree replicate 2 | place: USA:California | collected 2016-06-15 | reverse complement strand
CCGGGATCAGCCTCGGCTACCCGGAATTCCTCGACGCGGTCGCGCGCATGCAGAAGGTTGATTTCCCGATCGAGCGCGATCCCGCCGACGCCTGGCCGGACTTCGTCGGCTGGCGGGTCAACTACGAGCGGGCCGCCTACGCGGTGGCCGCCGCCGTCGAAGCGGTGCCAGCCCTCTGGTCCGGACCGCGCCGGCACCCCACCCCCGCGATCGCCCCGATCCGGCCGCCAAAGTAAGAACATTCGATACGGGGTCCTCGCTGGCTGGCCGCCAGCCAGCCCGCCTCGCCTGTCCGGTGGCCAGCCACCGGGGACGCGCTGCCTCGCATCGGTCCCCGTCAGCCGCCGGACAGGAATCGGGCCAGCTCGGCTGCGGTCGGCGCGGTGGCAGGCCCGCGCCTGGTGACCGACAGCGCGGCGGCCGCGTTCGCGGTGCGCGCGGCGTCGATCTCGTCCGCCCCGCCGGCCAGCGCCGCGATGAAGGTCCCGGTATGCGCGTCACCGGCACCGGTGGTGTCGAGTGCTGCTACCCGGAATCCCGGCACGTGCACCGGGGCGGCCCCGCGGTGGCAGAGCACGCAGCCGCCCGGGCCGGTCCTGACCAGCACGCCAGGGATTCCGCGGCGGCCCGGCCTGGCCGCAGGCTGGCCGGCATCCTGCTGGCCGGCCTCGCGCTGGCCGGCCTCCTGCCGGCCGGCCTCCTGCCGGGTGGCCGCGCGCTGGCCGGCCTCCTGCCGGGTGGCCGCGCGCTGGCCGGCCTCCTGCCGGGTGGCCGGGGGCTGGCCGGCCTCCTGCTGGCCGACGCGGGCCGCGAGCGCGCTGGCGGCTGCGGCCGGGTCCCGGCCGCCGGTCAGGCGCTCGGCTTCCCTGGCATTGCAGCTCCACCAGTCTGCCCGGGCCATGACCCGGTCGAGCACCGATGGCGGGATGAGGTGCGCGAGCGGGCCGGGGTCGGCGAAGACCACGACGGCCTCGTCCAGCCGGCCGAGCCAGTCAAGCAGCGCGGCCTGGTTGGCGGGGTAAACCAGCCCGTACCCGGACAGGTAAACCGCGTCACCGGACCCGGCGCTGATGCCCGCCAGGTCCGCGGCGGTCATGGTGGCCTCGGCACCCGGGCTCGTGACGAACGTCCGCTCCCCGCCGGCGTCGACGATGCTGACTACGAACCCGGTGTCGCCGCCCGCCTTCGGCGGCTGCAGTACCTCGATGCCCGCCTCCGCCAGCGCGGCCCTGGCCAGCGCGGCGAGCGGGCCGCTGCCGTGGCAGCCCGCGTAGGCGGCCCGCAGGCCCTGCCGGGCGGCGGCCGCCAGCACGTTGAAGCCGCCGCCGGCGGCCAGCAGGGTGCCGGTGGCCAGCACGTCGCCGCCGCGCTCGGGCAGCGCGGGCACGTCCAGGACGATGTCGATGACCACGTTGCCCAGGTGCAGCAGCCGGCCGAACCGCAGCGTCATGGCGCGGTGCGGCCTGTGCTGCCGGACCCGGACGGGGTGCCAGCCCCGGATACGCCCTGGCCAAACCCCGGGCCGGACCCGGCGATCCCGGACCCGGACGGGGTGCCGGCCCCGGATACGGCCTGGCCAAACCCGGGGCCGGACCCGGCGATCCCGGACCCGGACGGGGTGCCGGCCCCGGATACGCCCCGGCCAAACCCCGGGCCGGACCCGGCGGACCCGGCGCCCCCGGACCCGGACGGGGTGCCAGCCCCGGATACGCCCCGGCCAAACTCCGGGCCGGACCCTGCGGCCCCGGCGCCCCCGGACCCGGACGGGGTGCCGGCCCCGGATACGCCCCGGCCAAACCCGGGGCCGGACCCGGCGGCTCCGGACCCGGCGGTGGCGCCAGTCCCGCACTCCGTAGCCAGCCCGGCGGCCGCGGCGTACCGCACGGCGAGCAGATCCGCGGCGAGCTGATCCAGGTGCAGGTCGTTGACCTCGGCCACGGTGGCGCGCGCGTCTTCGGGGAACGCCGCCAGCCCGTGGCACGCGCCGCCGATGGCGCCGGTCATCGCCGCGATGGTGTCGCAGTCACCGCCCAGCGAGGCGGCGATCCGGCAGGCCAGCCACGGATCGTCCGGGCATGCGGCCAGCACGGCGAACGCTGCGGGAACCGACTCCTGGGTGGCCATGCTGGTGCCGACCAGCGTGTACACCGTGTCGATGAGCCAAGCCACCCGATCGGCTGATCCTCCCCGGTGCGGAACCCGCTCGATGTGGCGCTGAGCGGGTTGGGTGCCGTTGAACGCCGGGTTCAACGGGTTTCCCGGCTCCGTTCTGCTTGCGGCGCGGGCGTATGGGCCGCCGGGGCGGCCGGCCAGGTCTGCCGCGAGCCCGGTCGCCCAGGTGATCCGGGCCGCGACGTCCGCGGCGGCCACCCAGTGCCCGCGTCGCGCGGCGCGCTGCGCGGCGGCGACCGCGAGCCTGCTGGCGTCCGGGACCGCTGCCCCGTCGAGGCCGGCGCTGACGGCGGCCGCGACGGCGGCGGCCCCGGCCAGCGCGACGCCGGTGTTGTGGGTTGCCCGGCTGGCCTCGACGACTCGGTCAACCAGGCCGTCCAGGTCCGCGGACGGCGCGGCGATGGCGACCGGCGTGATCCGCATCGCGGCGCCGTTGGTGACGCCGGACCTGCCCGCCTGGTCGACGTCCACCCCGGCGAGCAGCGCGCCGATCGCCCGCTTCGTGGACGGGCCGAGCAGGTCGAGCGAGCCGCGGGCGCGCATCGACTCCTCCCAGCCGACCAGCTGCCTGGCGAGTTCGGCGGCGTCGACCTTGCCGCCTTGGTCGATGACCAGCCTGGCAAGCAGGATGGCCTGCTCGGTGTCGTCGGTGACTGCGCCGGCCGGCCTCCCGGCCGCGAGCGGGTGGCCGGGCGGCGCTGGCTCGAAGGTCTGCAGTAGCGGGCCGTAGCTGGCCACGATCTGTGGCCGCGGCAGCGACTGGGTGGGCATCCCGAGCGCGTCGCCGATCGCCAGCCCGTACAGCGCGCCGGCCGCGCGCTCGGTTGCCCGGCTTTCTGTTGTCAAGGCCGCGCTGCCGCCGGACAGGAGGCACGGCCAACGCCGCTCACCCCGGGCGGTTCGCATCCGACGGCAGCGGCGGCCGGTCTCGGCACGCGCCTACGGCTGATCACCCGGCGCCGTCCATGATCGCGGAGGGTTTCGGGGGCCGCAGCACCTAAAAGCCTCCGTAGTAATGGGAGGACCGCCATCCGGCCGCCTTATTCATCACTCAGTCTCACTAGCCCCACGAGTCTCAGCACGGATGGGCTGCGGTCGCGCCCCTGCTCCAGCCTGAGGTAGTAGTCTGACTCCAGCCTGAGGTAGTAGTCCGAGCTGATACCGGCGAGCATCGCGACCCTCGTCCACCACATCAACCCCCTTCGACTGCATCAGTCTCACCAGCACCGGTGGATCCGTCCAGGATGTCGGCCAGGCTGACGACCTTGATCAGCGGCTCGTACAGGCGCATGATGTCCAGCGCCTGGCGGTGGCTTTCGTCGGTAGCGCCGGCGCAGGCGTCGGCCACTACCCGGACCGCGACGCCGGCATCGGCCGCGGCCAGGGCCGTGGACAGCACGCAGCAATCGGTCGACACGCCGGCCAGCACCAGCTGTCCAGGGCTGCCGTCGGCATCGCCGTCGTCGCCATCGCCAGCCCCGATCAGGCCGGCCAGCTCCGGGCCCCATTTGCTGAACGTGGCGGCATCCAGTGTCGGGCCCGGCTGGCCCGCGAAGTCATCGACCAGCTGGTAGATCCTCGCATCCGGCGGCTGCAGCGCGAACGGCCACTGCTGGTAGTACTGCCGCCACGCCCCGGCTGGCGCCCGCGGCGCGATGAACCTGGTGAACGTAACCCGCGGCCGGAACGCGTCGGCCAGCCGCCGGACCGGGCCGAGGATCTCGGCGAACCGAGGGGCGAACCAGTCGCTGTCCGGCTCGCCGAACACCCGCTGCATGTCGATGACCGCCAGCCACGGCCGGCTTCGGTCGTCGCCAGGGTGGCCAGGCGCGGCCTGGCCGGACGCGGTCGGCTGAGTCACGCCGAGGCCGTCGCAAGGGCGGGCGCGGACTCCTGCGCCCGCACCGTCGACGGGGTGAAGACCAGGGTCACCACGAAGCCGATCGCCAGCGCGACAAGCACGCCGAGGTTGGCGAACGCCCAGGCACCGGTCTTGCCGCCAAGCCCGATCGGCCCGAGCAGGTAGCCCTGCCAGGTGAGCCAGCTCGCCAGGCCGTTCGTCACCAGGCCCCAGCCTATGACTGTGCTGGCCACGACGACCCCGATCGGGAGCAGCCGCACGTCACCGTACCGGCCTGCCGGGGAGTAGAGCTCGGCCTCGGCGTAGTCCCGGCGGCGCAGCGCGATGTCCGCCAGCATGATGCCGCACCACGCGGCGATCGGTACCCCGAGCGTGATCAGGAAGCCCTCGAACTGGCCGAGGAAGTTCCCGGCGATGAACACCACGTAGATGGTCCCGAGCACCATGATCGTGCCGTCGATGAGGGCGGCGATGTACCGCGGCACCGGCAGGCCGAGCGTCAGCAGCGCCAGGCCGGAGGAGTAGATGTCCAGCACTGCCCCGCCGACCAGGCCGAGCACGGCCACGATCGCGAACGGGACGAGGAACCAGGTTGGCAGCAGGGACGTCAGTGCCCCGATCGGATCGGCGGCGATGGCACTGCTGAGCTTGGCCGATGAGCCGGCCAGCAGCAGCCCGAAGAGCAGCAGGAAGATCGGCGCGATCGAGGATCCGAACGCGGTCCAGCCGATCACGCCGCGGCCGGATGACCGCCGCGGCAGGTAGCGCGAGTAGTCCGCCGCGGCGTTGACCCAGCCGAGCCCGAACCCGGTCATCGTGAACACCAGGGCGCCGATGACGTTCTCGGTCGAGCCGGACGGGATGGCCGACACGGTGTGCCAGTGGATCTTGTCAGCGACCAGCGCGATGAACATCACGGTCAGCACTGCGGTCACGACCGTGATGACGGTCTGCAAGCGCATGATCAGGTCGAAGCCCATCACGCCGCCTGCGATGGTCAGCCCGGTGATCACGATCAGCGCGATGACCTTCGTGGTGGTGCCGCCGCCCCAGCCGAGCCGGTCGAAGACCGTCGCGGTCGCCAGCGTGGCCAGGATCATCAGCACGGTCTCCCAGCCGACCGTGAGCAGCCAGGAAATCGCGGACGGTAGCTTGTTGCCGCGCACCCCGAACGCGGCGCGGCCGAGCACCATTGTCGGCACCGAGCCCCGCTTGCCTGCCACCGCGATGAACCCGACGAGCAGGAACGATGCCACGATGCCGACCAGGCCGGCTGCGGTCGCCTGCCAGAACGAGATGCCGAAGCCGAGTTCGAAGGAGCCGTAGCTGAGGCCGAGCACCGACACGTTCGCGGCGAACCACGGCCAGAACAGGTCGCGGGGATGGCCCTTGCGCTGGGCGTCGGTGATCACGTTGATCCCGTTCGCCTCGATTTGCAGCGGATGCAATTCCGCCTCGCCCCGCGTGCCGCCGTCTGCTGCGCGCTGACTGTCAACCATGGCGAGCCCCTTCGTACTGCGTGGTGCCTCGCGCCGCACGGATGGCGCTGCCGGCATCAACGCGTCCCGGCACCAGCCTGTTCCGCGCGGTGCCCTACTTGCCCATGATCGCCTTGTGCCAGGCCACGTCAACCGGGATACTGCCACCGCCCGGACGGCCTTCAGCGCCATGCGCCACCGGGCGACGATCCCCCGTGCCGGTCCTTCCGGGACCCCAAGGAACGCGGCGCGCTGGTCATCCGGGGCGCCGTACATTTCGCCGCGGAGCAGCAGCCCGGCGATGTCCCGTCTGCCTCTTAATCTGCGGTGCCATTCCGCTCAGCCGAACTTGGCTCTGGACCTGCGCTGTCCTCTCTCACGGCGCCTGGACCCACGTCGAGGAGCACGGCTTCACCGACATCAAGATCTCGGTGAAGCACCACGACCCGGTGGTCATGATCAACGCTTACCGGCTGCTTGCGCAGCAGTGCGACTACCCGCTGCACCTGGGCGTCACCGAGGCGGGGCCGGCGTTCCAGGGGACGGTCAAGGTGATCCTCACGCTGCGGCGACGGTCCGCCAGCCGCCGGCCAGCACGCTCGAAGGCTTGATCCTTCCCGTGTCAGAGCCGGCCGCGGAAGCGGTCCCGCCAGGGGCGGCCGTCCGGGTCGTAGACCATCCGGTACAGCGGGGTTGCCCATAGCCGTGCCACGGTTGTGGGGTTGCAGCGCTGATGCGGCAGCAACCGCCCGGGGGTCTCGGTCCAGACCCGCCGCCTTCGTGCCATGCGGCGAGCAGTTCGGCCTGCCGCCGGAACGCCGCGAAGGCCTCTTGCGGATGCAGCAGATCCTCGACGTCGTCTTCGCGGCGGTCGAGGTGCTCGCGCCAGGTCCTGAGATCAGTAGCCGGATTGGGCCGATCGCCCTCAGCGAGGAACCACGACGCGATAGCCGGATCGTCCGCCGGGTAATCAGGAGCATCCTGCTCCAGCGGGTCATCCGGCGAGTCGACTGCACCTGAACGCATGTCCGGATTGTGCACCCTCCGGATCGCTGGCGCCCGCGGGTCGCGTGCACCCGTCTAGATCGTTAACCGGGTATTCGTGGCTGGTGAGGAAGCCGAGCGGCGACACACCACGAGTGGTCCGTGACTGTTAAGTGAAGAGTGTCCAGGATCGGCGTGTTCACACACGCCCGGACCCTGGAGCCCGTCATGATCGCCGACCTGGACACTCTCCTGACCGCACTTTACGTGGAACTGACCGACCGGATCATCCCCTCGCGCGGGTCCGGCCGCCGCGGGCCTGGCAAGCCGCCGGAGGTAACCGGCGCCGAGCTGGTGTGCCTGGCCGTGGCGCAGGTGCTGCTGCGCTATGACGACGAGCTGCACTGGCTGCGAGCCGCGGCGAAGCAGGCGGGGCACCTGTTCCCCCGGCTGCTGGGCCAAAGCGAGTACAACCGGCGGCTCAAGGCGCTCGCGCCGCTGATGGAGGCCGCGCTGCGGTGGCTGGCAGCCCCGGGCGGCGGGCCCGGCGGCCCGCCCCGTTGCCGGGGCCGGCCGTCGTGCCGCTTGCCGCGGCGGCACTGCGGTCTCGGGCAGTGCCGGCCGTCCGGGTCAGTACCAGCCGTCGGCCTGTTCGTGCCGCCAGGCCCGGCGCGGCGAGTTGTACCGCGCCCTGATGTAGCGCAAGCCCCAGCGGATCTGCGTTCTGGCGTTATTCGGCCAGTTCGGGCCGGCGCTGGCCATCTTCGAGCCGGGCACCGCCTGCGGGATCCCGTAAGCACCGGAGTACGGATTCTCCGCGTGCACGTTCCAGCCGCTCTCGTGCTTCCAGAGCCGGTTGAGGTACGGGTACTGATAGTCCGGTGACCAGTGCTTCCGCCTCAGCATCCGCCAGGCGATCTGCCGCGGCCTGAGGTGGCGCGTGGCCGCCAGCGTGAGCCGCTGAGCGGAGCCGTCGAGCGCGGCGGCACTGGCTGCCTGGGCCGGGCCGGCCGCCTGCGCCGGGTCGGCCATCTGCGCTGTGCTGGCGGGTTGTGCTGTGCTGGCTGGTACTGCAGCGGCGCTGGCCGGGAATGCGGCCTCGGCGCCGGATGCGGCAGCCACCAGGGCGATGGCCGTGCCCGCTACTGCGAGGGTGAATCTCGTGCACGTTCGGATAGGGGTCCTGATGGGGGCCAAGATGAACCTTCGGTCGGGCGCGGATCGCGCTCGGCTTTCACCCAGGACAGCTGCCGTCAACCAACGGGGATGCGGCGGCAGCGGCGTGCGGACTTGACGCGGGTCAGGGCGACGTGTCACTCGGGGTGATCATCGCGCACGCTGGGTGCTGTTAGCCACCCAACATGACGTAAGGCGGCGTATGCCGCTACCCGAAGTCGGCACAATGACGTTATGAGCTATATCACACCGATCGGGCCAGTTAGCTAGCTATCTAGCTGGAATTCCCTCCGTCACCTGCGAAGTTACAGCCATGAAAGTAACTTTTATGCACAACTGACCGATGTCACGTGATTACCTGCTCAGCAAGTTAAATGACTTTGCGTAATCGGATGGAGGCCGAGACCGTGGATCCGGCGAGTCAGATCGATCCGCATGCCGTCACCCCGGCGGGCAAGCCGCGCGCCCGCTCCATCGGGATACCGTTCGGCGGGCGGCCGGGCCGGTGGAACGCGATTACCGACGTGCCCGGCGTCGAGGTCGGGTACGCCACCCTGATCGAGGGCCAGTCCGTCCGAACCGGCGTGACCTCGATCCACCCGCGCGGGCAGGCCGGGGCCGGCGACCCGGTCGCGGCGGGCTTCTTCTCCCAGAACGGCAATGGCGAGATGACCGGCGTGTCCTGGATCGAGGAGTCTGGTACCTTCGCCGGGCCGGTCGCCATCACCAACACGCATGCCGTCGGCACCGTGCACGCGGCGGTAGTCGCGTGGACCATCAGGAAACATCCGCGGGCGGCGGGCGCCTGGCTGCTCCCGGTTGTGGCGGAGACCTGGGACGGCTACCTGAACGACATCAACTCCCCGCACGTCACCGGGCAGACCGCGGCCCAGGCGCTGGAGTCGGCGGCGTCCGGGCCGGTCGAGGAGGGCTCGGTTGGCGGCGGGACCGGGATGAACTGCTACGGGTTCAAGGGCGGCTCAGGCACCGCGTCCCGGCAGGTCGAGCACGCCGGTGCCAGCTACACGGTCGGCGTCTTCGTGCAGGCCAACTTCGGTTCCCGGCACGAGCTCACGCTGGCCGGGCGGCCAGCCGGCCAGTTGCTCTCCGACGACAACCCGATGGCCGGGCATTTCGCCGCGCCGCCAGGAGCCGGCTCGGTGATCGTGGTCGTGGCGACCGACGCGCCGCTGCTGCCGGGCCAGTGCAAGGCATTCGGCCGCCGGGTGACGCTCGGCCTGGCCCGCACCGGCACCGCAGGCTCGCATTTCTCCGGCGACCTCTTCCTCGCGTTTTCCACCGGCAACCCGGGCGCGTTCGCGACCAGCGCCGAGACCTTGCACGCCGACCGGGGGGCCGGCTACGGAAGTATCCGTTTCATCCCGTGGGGTTTTCTTGATCCTTTCTACACCGCCGTGGTGCAGGGGACCGAGGAAGCCGTAGCCAATGCCCTGGTCGCGAACGAGGACATGACCGGCAGGGACGGGCATCGCAGCCCGGCGCTGCCCAGGGAGCGGGTCGCCGGGCTTTTCCGCCGGGCAGGCTGAGCCGCACAGGGTGGCGCTCCGGCTGGGCTAGGCCCGCCAGCCGGGCTGGAGCATCAGGCCCGGCCAGCCCGGGCAGGCCGACGGCGCTGCTGCCGCTCTTGGCTGGCCCGGGCGCTACGGTCCTGGCCTGCGGCGGCACCGTGGGCCCGTCGGACCCGGCGCCGTGCCCGGCGCTCCTCCTCACTCGTGCCGCCCCAGACGCCGTAGTCCTGGCCGGTCTCCATGGCGAACCGCAGGCATTCGGCCCGGACCTCACAGCGGGCACAAACCGCCTTCGCCCTGGCTGCCTGCGCAAGTCCGGGCCCGCCCGCGGCGATCGGAAAGAACAGCTCCGGATCCTCGGTCCGGCAGGCGCCCAGTGCGCGCCAGTCATCGTCGCTTGTCATGGTTGACGCTGGTTCATGCATGATTGGCCTCGGCTGCGGTGAGAAGTTCGCTGTCTCCGGGCGGTTGCGCTAGCCCGGGACATCGAACTGCCCGCCTGTACCGCGTTTACACCTATTGCCGCTGCCGAACCTGGCGCCCGGGACGCGCGCGATCTTCGAGCTTAGGCGTTGCCAGAGGATTAACCGCCGATGCCTGGGTAGCTGCGAGACCGGAAGAAACGCCGAGGCGGCCTCGCCTGTCCGCGGAGCCCGCCGGCCGCTGCCAGCAGCCTGCGCGGGAACTGCCGCTGAACTGAGAGGCATCCGGTGAGCACCTGCCGCTAGAAGGAGGAACGGATGATGAGCGTGGTAGTAGGCGTGGACGGCACGGAGGCTTCCTGTGCGGCCATCCGGGAAGCCGCGCAGGAGGCACGCTACCGGCAGGCCCCACTGATCGCTGTCATGGCCTACAACGCAGACCGCACGCTCGGAGTACGGGCAGGCCCGCCGATAGCCACCCCGGGTACCGGCGGCGACCAGCGCAGCGCTGCGGAGTCGAATCTCAGGAACGTCATCACCGACGCGCTCGGCACCCAGGCCGATCACGTGGAGCTGCGGGTGGTAGCCGGGATTGCCGGACGGCAGATCGTCGAGGCCGCCAGGGAGGGCGGCGCGCAGCTCATCGTCCTAGCCACCCGCGGCAGCATGTCCCTGCTGCTCGGGACGGTCAGCCAGTACGTGCTGCGCAAGGCGCCGTGCCCCGTGCTTGTCGTCCCGGCCGCGGCCAGCGCCAGCTAGGCGTCCGGCAGGGCGGCCGGGCCTTGATGCCGTCAGGCGTCCTGGCAGAAGCTGTCGACCTGGCTCCAGAACGTGCGGTAGGCGCGCAACGCGCCGCGCAGCTCCTCGGTGCTCGCGCCGGCCGGCTGCCAGCTGGAGATTAGCGCGTGCTGCCGCTCCTTGACGGACGCGATAAGCGTCTGGACGCTGTCGTCTACGAGCCTGGCGGCCAGCTCTACCGACGCGCGCGGGTCATCGACGAACATCGACTGAATCTCCGGCCAACGGCCACCGGGGCGGGTGCCTTCGCTCACGCTGCGCCGGGCGGCCGCTGATCCCGGGGTCAGCTCCGATGACGGGCCTGCCGCCGCGCTTGCCGCCGCAGCACTGCCGCCTTCGCTGGCCACGTCGTCCTTGTCCAGCACGTCCTGATCGTCGTCCAGCACGAGCGGGTCGTCGTCCAGCATCACGATCCGCTCGTCATCCGGCACGATCCGCTCGTCATCCGGCACGATCCGCTCGTCATCAGACACGACCGGCTCATTAGCCGGACCGCTGTCGCCCGGTGCCGTAGGTCTGGCGTCTGGCGGCAGACGTGATCCGCTCCTCCGCTGGCATGTCGCCACCCGCTTCGTTATCAGACATGACCGGCTCATTAGCCGGACCGCTGTTGCCCGGTGCCGTAGGTCTGGCGGCAGACGTGATCCGCTCCTCCGCTGGCATGTCGCCCGCCGCTTCGTTATCAGACATGACCGGCTCATTAGCCGGACCGCTGTTGCCCGGTGCCGTAGGTCTGGCGGCAGACGTGATCCGCTCCTCCGCTGGTATGTCGCCACCCGCTTCCTTCTGGTCACGGCCTGACTGTCCGATGGGTGAAGTCATGTGATCAGCTCCTCGGAGTCCGCTGCGCCCGGATGCTGGGCCGCCCGTCGTCAATTGGCTCGTCCGCGGGCACGGCACTGCTGGTTTCGGCCGCTCGCGGGCCTGCTGCCTGCGGGCCGACGGCCTCGGTGCCTGCCGCCTGCGGGCCGACCGCCTCAGTGGCCGCCGTCGGCTCGCCCAGCGCGTCATCCGCGGCACGATCTCGCGCCACATCGGTGGCCGGCGCCGTCCCTGCGTTCGCGGGCTCGCCTAGGAGGTCACGGAACAGCACACGGTAGTAGATCATGCCCTGCCGCAGGTCCTCGGTTGAGGCTGTGCCCGCGGCAGCGCTTGCGCTGATCGCCTCGGCGGCCCGGTACTGGTCGAGCGTCTTCGCGTGCTCCACCGACAGGTCGGCAAGCACCTGGTCATGCTGCTCCGCCGGGTAACCCCGCTCGCTCATGACGGCGACCACGAGCACATGAGAAGCCTCGACCGCGTCGGCCGGCTCGTCCACGAACCGCTCCTGGATGCCGGCCCACCGATCCGCGTAGTTTGCGCGGGCCGAGGGCGTCAGCGGGCGGATGTCCAGCCGGTGGACGCGCCGCTCTCGCTCGGATAGCTCACCTTCTGCCTTCAGCTTGCTGTCGCGCTCACCGACGAGCCGATCGTATTCCGGGCCGAAGCGCTGCTGAAGCCGCCGTCGGCGCGCCGCCGCCATCAGCATGATCACTACCGCAGCGATCACGATGATGGCCACCACGACGGCCACGATGGTTCCGGTTGACACGAGAATCACCTGCTTTCGGTATGATGTCCCCCTCGCATTGCCCTGGAAGGGCGAACTCAAACTTCGCGGTCCGCGTCAGGATGGCGGACAGTTGACTGGCGCCGAACGGCGCACATTGGCAGCCACGTTTGACGGAAGCTGCCGGGGTACGAATGAGTTGGCAGCCATTGCCGCCCGGGTAAGCCAGGTCCCGTCGGAACGGCACACTGCCCAGCTGGGCACGCCAGAACCGCACACGCTGCTCAGCTCGATTGCGTGATCAAGGTGTGCTGGACTTACCGCGCCGGCAGGCCAGTACTGGCAGGCCGGTAAAGGACACGGGCTAATCCTGGCTAGTCCAGCCATCGGGCGTATTTAGGCCCGAACGCCCGGGCCCAGTCTGCCCTGGCCTGCTCCGCAAGCACGAGTGCGTCGCGCTGACAGCGCTCGTAAAGCAAACCGAAGCTGAACGCATTCTCGCCGGCCAGATAAGCCCGCACGCCGATGTCCCGCGCTGTGTCCCGCGCTACCACGGCATCGTGATGATCCCCGAGCGTCGACTGAATCTTCGTCATGCACCGGACGACGCGGCGGTCTGTCTTCCGGCCGACCAGGCTTGCCGCCTCGGCCGTATACCTGGCGTCCTTCGCCGCCTTCCGGGTCTCGTGCATGGCGGTCTCCCGCGCATGCCCGGCCGGAGCCCGTCCCGCACGGCGGGCCCGGCGGCGCACGCGCCGGCTGGTGCGCTTGACCGCGGCCGGCCAGACGTCAGCCGCCGGCTGTCGTGCCTTCCCGGCGGGCAGCGGACTGCGGAGCGACTGATCGAGGTCGTTCAGCAGGGCAATGTATCGGCCGGCGTCCAGGGCCTCGCGCAGCGCCTCCCGGGCGGACGCGGCGCGCGGGGCAAAGTAAGCGCTCACCCGCGCCTGGACCGGCCCCATCAGCTGATCTGCGGCTATCTCCGCGAGCCTAGCCTGCAAGTATGGGGCGAGGACTTCGTTGTCGCGGACCTCGCCGAGGACGCCGCCGAGCCACTTCAGCTCTGCGCGGAGCCCGCTCGCGGCTGGCATGTCAAGGTTCTTCCCGGCTGACTTCAGGATGCTGCGCAGCCGCCGGGTCGCGACCCGCATGTCGTGCACGGAGCCGGGCTCACCGCGGCGGATCATCGGATCCAGCGCCTGCAGGGCGGCTGCCTGCGACCGCGCGTAGGCCAGCATCACGTCGCCGGCCGAGGCAGCTGACGTCAGGCGCTGCTCGCGGTCCGGTGCGGGCAGCTGGTCAGCGAGTGCCCGCGCCAGTTTCGCCGGGTGCCCGGCTCGACGCAGGCCAGCGCGGCGGAACCGCTTGTCGGCGGCTTCAAGCAAGCCCTCGTCGCCGCCAGTCAGCTCTATCTCCGCCTCGCGCCAGTGTGTCAAGGTCGTGGATTCGCCCATCGTCCGCGCCGAGACGTCGTCTTCTACCACCTCCGCCAGCGAGTTGCCCGCGTGATCGAGCAAGACCCGGCCACGACGCTTGGTCGTGATAAGCGCCACCGGCTGCAACGCTCCGCCGCGGGCATAGGCACGCACCAGCCCGGCCAGCTCGGCGGGCACTCGGCGGCCCGTCCGGCCGAGCGGCAACTGGATCTCGCGGCGCGCATCACCATTGAGCGGCAGTTTCAGGTGCCACCCCGGGTCGCTGCCGCCGCGGCGGCGGCGCAGCGTTACACCGCTGCGGACCAGGCGCAGGTCGGCAGTGTCGTAGTACTCCGCTTCCAGCGTCTGCTCCGCCACTTCGGACTCTTGGCTGACCGACGGCAGGTCACGCAGGCTCGGCAGCGCGGCTCCCGGCCCGAACTCGTACTTGCGCTCGGTTTCCCTGATCTCAGTGCCCATAAGCAAGCCACTACCCGCGTATTCCGAGGTGACTCGCGGGAGCGTCCCGCAGGGCGCTGGCCAGCGCCGATACAACGGTGCTTGACCACAGGTACTGGTCTTCCAGGTAGATGAGGCGGCGGGCGCGCGGCCACCATTCCGGGGACACGGGCAACGAGCTCAGCGAAGTACGACGCGCCATGGATAAGCGGGCGCACCTGATTGCCAGTCGACCAGGCCAGCCCATCGCTGCGCCGGGCGTCCAGCCGCGTCGCGGGATTACCGCGTTCGGCCGGCCTGAGGAACCAGTCAGCTAGCTGCACCCGGGCTAGCTCCGCTGGCGGCACTCATTCCTCGTAAAATTCTTCGATCGTTTCGGTTTCCGGCCGCCGCTTGCTGGCGGGATCTGCTGGGTCGACGCCCTCAGCCACGTCCTCGACGGTCGGCGCGCCCGGGTTGAGCACGTACGGCGGGTCGATCTCATCGACCGTGCTGACGACCCGTCCTCGGGAGCCTTTCCTGATCACGACGCGCCTGCGCAGCCAGCCGTACCCGCTGCGCGGAATAAAGATCCCGGCTAGCCCGGTCAGGATGACGACCCAGCCCACTACCTGCAGGTTCAGGACACGCAGGTGAGCATGGACGGCGAACGCCAGGATCGCGCCGATGGCGATCAACGTCAACCCAGTGGCGGTCTTCATGACTATCCCTTCATCGAGCACTCATGAGATGAGGTTGGCACGGCTGCCGCTCGTTGTCATCGCCCTATCCGAAGCGCACCCGGCGTTCGGCCCGGAACGGCCACCCCGGCCCGCCTGCACGGCGGGCCGGGGTGGCCGGTTTTCAGCACGGGCCCGACGCCCTACCGCGCCAGGATCGCAGAGAGACTCCGAGCGAGCCGGTCCCCTACTGGCTGGGCTTAGGTGCCGTGCACGAGGTCTTCGGATTGACACCGAAGTAATTCAGCGGGCCCGCGACGATCGTCAAGGCAATCGCGCCCGCCTTGACGCAGCTATTGACGGGTCCGTTGTAGTAATGGCGCTGGCCGCCGGCGATGGCACCGATGGCTAGCCAGACAACGAGCAACACCGCTCCGACGCGCATTGCTACCTCCGGGAGAGCGTATCACCTTTGATCAGCTATGTGACGACTTCCACATTATTGCTAGCATTTAAGCAGGTATTGATCTTCCTGTCACTGCTGTTCGCCAGATCATCGTGGCCACCCTGCCGTTTGGCCGAGACGTCAGGACTTGAGCTGCTGGATTTTGTCCCTGAACAGGGTGGTCGCGATCGTGGCTTTGCGCGGCTGGCCCTTCAGGAATGCCTCGGCGAACTTCCGCGCCTGCTGGTAATCGACCTTTCCTGGCAGTGGCGGCTCGTCCGGGTTGACGTTGACGTCGACCAGGGCCGGGCCGTCGCGGCCGAGCGCGCGCTCGATGGCGCGGCGCAGCTCAGCGGGGCGTTCCACCTTGATGCCGAGGCCGCCGTTGGCATCGGCGAGTGCTGCGTAATTCACGAATGGCTCGGGGTAGCGGACACCGTGCTCGGGGTAGCCGAGCACCATCTGCTCCCACAGGATCTGTCCCAGCGAGTTGTTGTTGTTGATCACCACCTTGACCGGCAGCTGGTGCTGGATGGCGGTGAGGAACTCTGCCATCAGCATGGCGAAGCCACCATCGCCGACGTAGGCGATGACCTGCCTGCCAGGGAAGGCCTGCTGCATCCCGATCGCGTAAGGCATGCCCGGTGCCATCGTCGCGAGGTTGCCGGACAGGTAGAACTCGCGGCCGCCGCGGACCGTCCAGTGCCTCGCGGCCCAGGTCGCTATCGTCCCGCTGTCGCAGGTGAGAATCGCATCATCGGCGGCCAGTTCGTCCAGTACGGACACGACGTACTGCGGCGCGATCGGATCGCGCCCGGCATCTTCCAGGTCCGCCATCTTCTGCCGCCAGCTGGCCATCTGCTGCTGGCATTTGTCCAGGAAGGACGTGTCTGTCCGCCGCTTGAGCAGCGGCAGCAGGCCGGCCAGGGCCTCCTTCGCGTCCCCGACGACCGGCAGCTCGGTGGGGATCCGGCCGCCCGCCCTGGCCGGGTCCGCCTCGATCTGGGCGACCCGCACCTTGCCCGCCGACGGCAGGTGCTTGGTGTACGGGAAGTTGGTCCCCACCATGAACAGCGTGTCGATCTGCTCCATCAGCTCTTCGGAAGGCCGGGTGCCGAGCAGCCCGATCCCGCCCGTGGTGTACGGCGAGTCGTCAGGCACGGTGGCCTTGCCGGACAGCGTCTTGACGATAGGCGCGCCGAGGGTCTCAGCCAGTGCGAGCAGTTCTGCCTGGGCATGCAGCGCGCCCGCGCCGGCCAGGATGGCGATCTTCTCCCCGCCATTCAGCAGGTCCGCGATCCGCTGCAGATCCTCCTCGCGCGGCCGGCCCGGAGCCGGAAGCCGGATGGGCGCGGTGTGCGGCGAGCGGGCGGGCGCCACGTGCTGCCAGGGATCGGCGCCGGCATCGGCAACCTGGATGTCGTTCGGGACAGTGATATGGGCCACGCCACGGCGTGCGTACGCGGTCCGGACCGCCATGTCCGCTACCGCCTCGACCTGGGCCGGGTTGTAGATCATCTGGTCGTACTCGGCGACGTCCGCATACAGCTTGTCGAGAGCGACTTCCTGCTGGTAGCCGGTGCCGAGCACGGAGGTCTCCTGCATGCCGGTGATGGCCAGCACCGGCATGTGGTCAAGCTTCGCGTCGTAGAGGCCGTTCAGCAGGTGAATGCCGCCCGGGCCAGATGTTGCCAGGCACACCCCGAGCCGGCCGGTTGCCTTCGCATAGCCGGTGGCCATGAAGGCGGCGGCCTCCTCATGATGGACCAGCACGAAACGCACCCTGTCCTGATGCCGGCGCAGGCCTTCCATGATCCCGTTGATGCCGTCACCGGGAAGCCCGAATACCGTGTCGACACCCCAGTCCGCCAGCCGTTCGATCAGTGCCTCGGAAACGATCTGGCTCACTTGCCGGCCTCCTCATCAGTGTTTCCAGCCGCAGGTGCGCGACCGCGCCAGCACAGTTATCCGTCATGCGCGCGGCCAAACATGCGCGGCCAACATGCACGGCGCGGGGGGGCCAGCATGCGCGGCGCGCGGGCAACGTGCGCGGCGCGCGGGGGGCCAGCATGCGCGGCATGCGGGCAGCGGCGGCAGCGGCCATCACTGGCCGCCTGCCGCGGGTCGGCCTGGCCGCCGCGGCGGCAAGACAGCCGCGGTGCTAGCCAGCCGCGTGTGGCTAGTGCGGTGTCCACATACCTGCGCCGGGTTGCCCACCAGCGTTGGCCTGGGCGAAGCCCCCGTACTGACCCGATGAACGTTAGTGGTCACTGCACTAGCCGACCGCGATGACGAGAGGCAGCGGTGGTTAGAGCGCCCTCCGCTGGGTAGCCGGGACGCCGTGACAACCGGGGCGCCATGACAACCGGCACGCGCGAGGCAGCGCTGGTCAGGGAGCCGGCCGGGCGTGCCTGGCGAAAGGAGCAACGATGGCTGTCTCCGCATTCCAGGATCTTCCGCTGGCCGACCGGGGCCGCGAGTGGGACGGTGCCGCGGCAGAAAAGCGCGTCAGGAAATGGGCCGCCGCTGAGGACGAGCCCAACGAGAGTTACCGCGACGCGCACGTGTGGTACGACGCGGACAACAAGGACAACTTCACGGCCTACAAGCTGCTCATCGCCGATGTCGTGAACGGCAGGCTGATGGCTGTGCCGCGCGGCGTCATCGCGGCGGGGAATGTCATTCAGGGATCCCGGGGCGGAGTCGACCTCCCGCATGCGGACATCGACCGGGTGAAAAGCCACCTGGCGAAGTATTACCAGAAGATGGATGACGTCGCGCCCTGGGAGCGCAGCTAGCGCAGCTATCGCAGCTATCGCAGGCAGAGCCGGCCCGGCCCAGGCGCGGAACTGCCGTGCAACTGAATTCGCCTGGAGCTGTTATGGGGGAACGAGATCCGGAGGAAGACCGGGGACAATCACCGGGCAGCCGGCTGCTGTCCGGCCTGGACCGGTGGACGTCACGCACGCTGGTGGCGCTTGGGGTGCTCAGCGCGGCCCTGATCAGCCTGAGCTGTCGCTGGATGGCGCCGGCGGCGCTATCTCCTCAGGGGTTCGCGGTGTCCCTCGGGCCGCCCGCGCGCCTCGCGGCCGGTCGGTGAAGGACACCCGGATATGTTCCTCGTCCCGCCGCTGGTTCTGCAGCGCCTGCAGCGCCATGGCGGCCCGGTCGGCCTCAGTCAGCGGCGGCTGGATGATCGAGCGCGGCCATAGCCGCCGCTTGAGCACGACATTGATCTCGGCTGCGTAGACCGTCAGCTGTACGGCGAGGTAGAGCCATGCGACGAGGCCGAGCACGGTGGCGAACACGCCGTAGACCGAGGCGGTGTGCAGGTAGTGGTGGACGAGATAGGTGCCGATCTCCTGCAGCAGCGTCCAGGCGGCCCCGCCGGCGGCTGCGCCGGGAAACAGGGCCCGGCCGGGCACGCTCTTGGGAGTCAGCACGCGGAAGCTGACGAAGTACAGCCCGACGTTCGCCAGCAGCGCCAAGACAACCGCCAGCACGACGGTGACGACGGCGTGATGACCAAAGGTATCAAAACTAAGCAGCGTCGTGACGACGACGCCGAGCCCGAGTACGCCGAGGAAGGCCATGGCGCGGCCGAGCCGGGGAAGGTAGCCAGGCCGCGCCGGGCCCGGCAGGTTCCATACCTGCTCCATCGTGAACAGCCCCGCCTGGGCGAGACCGGTGGCGCCCCAGAACAGCCCGAGCAGCCCGACGATCAGCCCGATCATGCTGGAGTGGCGCAGCACGTGCACATTCCCGGCGAGCTGATTGCCGATCAGCGGGAACTGCCCGGCCACGGCATTCAGCACGTCGTGGCGCAGCGCCGGATTGCCGGCCGCGACGAGGCCGAGCACCGTCACCAGGATGAGCAGCAGCGGGAACACCGAGACGAACGCGGAGTGCGCGAGGCTAGCCGCCAGCGTGCCGCCATTGTCGTCACCGTATTTCTTGACCACCCCGACTACGAAGGCGGATGCCCGATGACGCTGCTGCGCCCGGTCTACCCGCCGGATCGCGCGCTCCACGGGATTCATCGGCAGGACCGGCCTCCCCGGCTGGCTGGTTTCGCCCGGCAGCCGGTCATGTGCCCGGCGGCTCGCCTGCTCGCAGCACGAGCATGGTCATGTCGTCGCGTAGCTCGCCGGAGCAGAAGTCCAGCACCGCGGCCTGCACGCGGGACGCGACCTCGGCAGGCGGCTTCCCGGCCAGCGCGGCGAGTTCCTCGGTCAGGCGATCCTCGAACGAGGTCTGCTGGAGGCTGCGAGCATCGGTCAGGCCGTCGGTGTAGAAGAACAGCACGTCGCCCGTGGACAGCTCCAGATCCTGAGCCTGCGGGCCGGAATCGGGGAAGATGCCGAGCGGCAGGCCGCCGCCACTCATGGTCTGCACCCGCCCGTCCGGCTTGACCAGCACGGGCAGCGGATGGCCTGCGCTGCCGACGGTGACCCGCAGGCCGCCGCTGCGCCACCGCAGGTGCGCGGCGTCAGCCGTGACGAACCGCCCGCCAAACTCCTCGGCCAGCATGATCTCGTTGACCATGCGCAGCACCTCCGCCGGATCAGCGCACCAGTGACCGGCTACCCTGATGGCGTGCCGCGCGGCCGCGGTCACCGCCGCCGCGCCCTTGCCCTTCCCGCAGACGTCGCCGATTGCCACCCCCCAGCCGCCCGGGGTGCGGTACACGTTGTAGAAGTCGCCGCCAGGCCCGGGATTGCTGGTGGCATCCAGGTGTGCCACCGCGATCTGCACCCCGGGCACTGCGGGCAGTTCCGTGGGACGCAGGCCCGCCTGCAGCGCGTCGGCGACGTCGTTGCTCTGCCGGAGCATCCGGTCCACCCTGATCGCAAGGGCCAGGTGCTCGCCGATTTCCTCGACGATGCCGACGTCGGCCGTGCCGAAGTAGCCGCCGCCGGCCTCCCTGGCCAGGGTGAGCGCGCCGTAGGACCGCTCACCGTCCGACAGCGGGACGGTAAGCACCGAGGTCGCCCCCAGCCGGGCGAGGAACGGTATGCCGTCGGGTCCGGCACCGAGCAGGCCGTCATCTTCCACGTGCGCGATCAGCAGCGAGCTGCCAGATTCGTGCACCTGCCTGGGCGCGGAGTCCGGCCCCGGGTCGGCAGTCCCGATCGACCGGGCGAGTTGCACCGAAGGCCCGTCCTGCGGACCTATCACGAACTGCCGCCGCAGCAGTCCGTTCCGCTCCACATCGACGATGACCCAGGCGGCGAGCTCGCTGGCCAGCAGCCTCGCGCAGCGCTGCAGCATCACGGACTCGCTGACCGTGGCGTTCTCCAGCACGAGCCGGGTTGCCGCGCCCAGCAAGTCGAGCCGGCTGGTAACGGTCCGGACCCTGGCCACGGATCCAGGATCAGGCTTCGCCGCCCGGTCGGAGCCCGCTGCCTTCCGCCCGCGCGATGGCGCCGCCTTCGAGCCGTGCCCGGTGGCCGCGACAATCAGCTGGCCCGGTTCTCCCGGCAGGCTGACCGGGCTGATATCAAGCACATTCGGCACCGGGCCGGCCGCGCCGAGCAGGCCGCACTGGACCTGGCGGCCCTTGCCGGTCCGCCGGGCGGCAGCAAGCTGCGTCTGCACTGCCGCGCGCGCGGGCAGCTCGACGAAGGCCGCGAAGAGCTTGCCGGTGGCGTATCCGGGCGCGAAGCCGAGCAGGTGCCCTGCCCGGCGGTTGGCCCGCCGCACGGTGCCATCGTGGTCAAGCAGGAACAGCGGTACCGGCGCCTCCTGGAACATCGCATGCAGCAGCCGCCGGTCTGCCTGCGGCCCGCCGCCCAGCCGCTCCGCCGCTGGCCCGCCAGCCGCCTCGGCCCGCATGGCGCTGAGCGCCTCGATCGCGCCGTCCAGCTCAGCGAACGCGGCCTCAAGCACCTGCCCTAGCTGCGCTCCCGGCAAGGCGGCGGCCTGCCGCAGCTGGCCGCGGCGCGCGGCCAGCCCGGAGATCTCATTTTCGAGCCCGGGAGGATGCGGCATGGCGCACGTCCTGTCTACTAGCTTTCAGTTGTCCCACTACCGCCCACAGCGCACCGCAAACACGCTGCGGAATCTGCCCCACCCAGTCTGACATGTTTGGCGTCCTGGCCATGGGTACGGCAACTGCGGATGAACGACGCGAACGCGGGGCGGCACGCCGGGACCGGCGCCGTGCTGTCCGGTGCCGCACGGCTGCCCGCCCTGAAAATCCCTTTTGATTACGCGTCGCCGGGCGAGCTCGCCCTGGTCGCCGCGGGCCTTGTCGTAGCAGGGCTGCTGACCTGGGTTTACCTGCGGATCTCCGAACCTGCGGCGATCCGGGTGCTGCGCGCGGCGCACAACGGATCAGTGAATGACTACGCCGCCTACGCGGTCACCGGCACGCTGGCGGTAATCGCCGCGGTAAGCCTGCTGCCCCGCCTATCGGGGCATGGCACCGTCAGCGGGGGAATCGCCCACCGCGTCAACACCCATGTCGTCGGCCAGGACGGCGGGCTCCCGATCGCCAGCCACGGCGGCGGGCGCGGGCGGCAGGCTCGCGCTGAGCGCCTGCTCCACGCTTTCGTAGTTAGGCAGCCGGTCGGCGAGCCCGGTGATCCACAGGGCCTTGGTGTACCGGTAACGCGCGCCGGCCAGCGCGATGGTGCCGCCAGCAGCCACGAGCTTCTTCCAGTGACCGACGATGACGGCCAGTGAGCTCGTGTCCATGAAGTCGACCGCCGCCAGGTCGAGGATTATGCGGTTGCTCGACAGGCGGGCCCGCGCAAGGCAGTCGTCAAATTGCCCGCTCGTGACGACATCGAGGTCACCGCGGACGGTGACGATCACGCTGTCACCTCGCCGCTTGGTCGACAGCTGGACTCCCGCCAACCTGCCTCCCGCTGAAAAGGCCCCAGGGCCGGGGCGACACAGGATCATCGTATGCCCGCGGGGCCGACGATGTGGCCGCCGGCACACGCCGCACGGTGGTGCCCGAGGCCTCTCGCAGGGGTCCGCGCGTAATATTTCTGCTGAGCGCGGCGCCAGTCACGCCTGCCCTGAGCGCTCGGCTCGACGGAGGGAGGAGTCCACGGGGCAACATGATGCCCGCCACGACACCCGCCGATAAGGGCTTTCATCATCTGGCGCTGCTGTACCGCAGCGGCCAGGAGTATCTGGCATCCCTGCTGGCGTTCGTGCGGGCCGGCTTTGCGCTCGCCGAGCCAGTCCTCGTCGCGGTGCCAGCGCCGACCGGCGAACTGCTGCGTGACCAGCTAGCGCATGCCCAGGGACAGCTCGTATTCGCCGACATGGCAACCCTGGGCCTCAACCCGGCGCGGATCATCCCGGCGGTCAGCGCATTCGTCGATGCCAACCAGGGACGGCGCGTCCGGTACGTCGGCGAGCCCGCCTGGCCGGCCCGCTCCGCCGACGAACTGCGCGAGACCGCCAGGCACGAGGCACTCATCAACCGGGCGTTCTCGGACACGGCGGCCACCATCTTGTGCCCGTACAACGCCGCGGCCCTGGCATCATCGGTCATTACCGACGCCAGGCGGACCCATCCTGTCCTGCTGCACCGGGGCTCAAGGCAGGCCAGCGGTGAGTACGAGGGACCGGACGACCTGCCGCCAGGCTGCGACGCGCCGCTGCCCGAGCCGCCGTCCCGCGCGGCCATGCTCCGCTACGCGACCAGCCTGCGCGCGATACGCGATCTCGTCGCCAGGCACGCGGCCCAGGCCGGGCTAACCGCCGGCCGCACTGCCGATCTGGTGCTCGCGGTCAGCGAGATCGCCGCCAACACGCTGCGCTATACCCGCGCCGGGGGCACGCTGCATATCTGGCGTACCCCGGACAGTCTCATCTGCCAGATCCACGACCAGGGCCGGATCACCGATCCGCTGGCGGGCCGCAGGCGCCCGGCAATCGACGTTCTCGGCGGCCAGGGGCTATGGGTCGTCAATCAGCTCTGCGATCTCGTCGAGCTGCGCTCTGGACGGCACGGGACCACCGTCC
>WNGQ01006730.1_pt1 | contig 22956 bp, 23 predicted proteins | sample 5407661 | NCBI WGS metagenome assembly WNGQ01 (sample SAMN13153382, study PRJNA577476) | soil metagenome | isolation source: 60 cm soil or saprolite under Garry oak tree replicate 2 | place: USA:California | collected 2016-06-15 | reverse complement strand
ATGGGGTACGCGCCCGGCACGGATTTCTGTGATGGCAGTGCGCGATAAAGGACTCAGTGTCATGAGAAGATGCCGCGGTGCCTTCTTTAGGGCTGGCAGTATCTTCGTATGCCATTCATCCCTTTTCGGATCTGGATACTCCGTGTACACGGTTTCCGCAGACTGAATTAAACCTGCTTCAACTTCTTCTAAACTGTTCGAATTCTTTGCCAATTGGCTTGATTTGATCGATTCGAACGTGCCGTCGTTGCAGTAATCCGACCGTTTGTTTGCCGCTCGGCTGACCGTCGATATCCGCGCACTTTGTTTCCGCATGAAATTCGTATTCGCGTAGAACATCACCGTACGTTTTCACACGCGCAGCATGCCGCGTACCATGATGTCCCTCTGTCGTTACGCCGTAGTACGTTTCTTGCTGGTTGACGCTCGCGGTAAAATAGATATACGCCTGCTTCGGATGAATTTGCGGGCCTGCCCCGGATTAGGTTGCGGGCACAGCTTCGGCGAAAATTCCGGGCATGCATGAACCTGCGGGCGGCGTCGCGGCTTTGTCGATTCTCGCCAAAAGTGACCATCCGACCAGGATGGTCACCCCGAGCGACGAACCGGAGCGAGGGATCTCTCCGGAGCTTTCGCCGGTTAACAAAGTCAAACCCGAGCGACGGATCTCTCTTAAAGCGGGCGCCTGGCGATGTCGATTGGAAGCCTCGTGAAATCAGCACTTGCAAAATCATCGAGCTAAGCGGCCTGAAATCAACACTTGCAGAAAAATGGGAGACGGGGGGTCCTGAGTCCAACGTCGGTGGAAGGGATGCACTGTAAGCGGCTTGGTTTGATATCCTTGCAAGAAACGTGAGACTAACGAGCGTGGAATGATATCGTTGCAGAAAAAGAGGGGGGGGCGGGGTGAACCTCAAGTGCCACATTAGATTGCGATGCATTGAGCTTGTTGATTGCGGTTTTTCCGCAGCACCTCTGGCGGCTCGCCCTGCGGATCAATTGACCGAGAGTTAAGCGTCTCCTAGAATCTAATATGAGATCGAGAATTGGTTCACACTGGCTTGTAACCAATGTTTGAAAATCTCACGGAAAAATTTCAGCGCGTTTTTAAGAACCTGCGCGGCCAGGGGAAGCTTACCGAAGAACACCTGGGCGCCGCGCTGGGCGGGATTCGCGAAGCGCTGCTCGATGGCGATGTCAACGTCGGCGTTGCGGACGAGTTGCTCGCCCACATTCGCGCCAAGGCCTTGGGCTCGGAAGTCCTGCTGCAGCTTTCGCCCGATCAGCAAGTGCTCAAGATCGTGCGCGATGAGTTGCTGGAATTACTCGGCAAGCATGCGAAGCCCGCGTTTGCGGCGCGGCCGCCTTCGGTATGGCTGATTGTCGGGTTGCAAGGCTCGGGCAAAACCACCACGACGGGAAAGCTTGGCAAGTGGCTGGGCGGCCATGGGCACCGGCCGCTGGTCGTCTCCACGGACGTTTATCGGCCCGCTGCGCGGGAACAGCTTGCGCAGGTGGCCAAAGCGGTAGGCGTGAGTTGCTGGCCCGGCGCCGGCACCGATAAGCCTCTGGAGATCGCCAAAGGCGCAATCCGCGAAGCCAAGCTTTCCGCTTCTGACGTGATCCTGGTGGACACAGCCGGACGCCTGCATATCGATGACGAGTTGATGGGCGAACTCGGTCATCTCAAGCGCGAACTGCAGCCGAGCGAAATTCTGTTCATTGCCGACGCCATGATCGGGCAAGACGCGGTGCGCTCGGCCGGCGATTTCCACCGCCGTCTGGGGCTGACCGGCGTGATTCTGACCAAGCTTGATGGTGATGCGCGCGGAGGCGCGGCGCTTTCCATCGGGAAAGTGACCGGGGCGCCCGTAAAGTTCGTGGGCGTGGGCGAGAAATATGACGCGCTCGAAGCCTTTTACCCGGAGCGCATTGTTTCTCGTGTGCTCGGAATGGGCGACATGCTCACGTTGATCGAGCGCGCCGAGCAGGCCATCGATCAGAAGAAGGCCGCGGAACTCGAGCGAAAACTTCGCCGCAGCGAATTCACGCTGGCGGATTTTCGCGATCAATTGAAGCAGGTCCGCAAGATGGGCCCACTCGAGCAGGTGCTCGGCATGCTTCCGAAGGTGGGCCCGTTTGCCAATCTGCCGCGTGACGCGCAGGTTGATGAATCGCGGTTGAAGCACGTGGAAGCCATCATCAATTCCATGACGGCGGCAGAGCGCGAGGACCATGATTTGATCGACGGCAAGCGGCGCAAGCGCATCGCGCGCGGGAGCGGCACTTCCGTGCAAGAAGTGAACCAGGTGCTGAAGCAATACCTGCAGATGCGCAAGATGATGAAGCAATACGGCGCGCTTGCGGCGCAAGGGCGGCTGCGCGGGCTGAGCAAAGTGCGCGGGGCGCTCCAGCAGATGCAACAAGGCGAGGAGCCTGCTGAAGAATGAGCGGAGCGAAACGCGCTGCTGCCGACGGGCGGCCCCGCTGCGCATGGCCTTCGAGCGCCATCTCTATTGCTTATCACGACCGCGAATGGGGCGTGCCGCTCAAGAATGACCGCAAGCTTTTCGAGTTTCTGGTCCTGGATGCCGCGCAGGCGGGCCTGAGCTGGGAGATCATTCTTCGCAAGCGCGAAGGATTTCGGGCGGCGTTCGACGATTTTGATCCGGAAAAGATCGCCCGCTACGACGAAAAGAAAATCCGAGAACTACTCGCCAATCCAGGGATCATCCGCAATCGCCTGAAAATCGAATCCGCCATCAGCAACGCCCGCGCTTTTCTGGCCGTGCAGAAGGAATGCGGCAATTTTGCGAGCTATATCTGGCAGTTTGTCGGCGGCAAGCCGAAGATCAATGCCCGCCGCTCGCTCAAGGATATTCCCGCGACAAGCGAGGAATCGGATGCCATGAGCCGGGCCCTGAAGAAGCGCGGATTTCGCTTCGTCGGATCCACCATCTGCTATGCCTTCATGCAAGCTGCCGGGATGGTCAACGACCATGCCATCGACTGCTTCCGGCATGCCGAACTTACGCGCCGAATGCAGCGTTGGAGAATCCGCTATTCCGAGATACAATAAATTGAAGGAGGAATTACTGAGTGCTCGCTATCCGCCTGGCTAGATATGGCAAGAAGAAGATGCCGGTTTATCGCATTGTGGTGATCGATAAAAGGCGTCCCCGCAACGGCCGGTTCACGGAAATTGTGGGAACCTACGACCCGCGCAAGAACCCGGCAGCGATTAAACTGAACGCCGAACGGATCCAATACTGGCTTGCTCGCGGTGCGCAGCCGAGCGACACCGTCCGCAGCTTCCTGGTAAACCAGAAGCCCGCCTAAGCGTTGCACTCTACACGTCCATTCTCTCATCTCATAGTCAGAAGGTTCCCGTCGCGGATCCTTCCTGCAGATGTGACGAGACAGGTGCAAGCGAAAACCGCTGCTGACTGCTGATACCTGCGAATGGCGGAGGGCCCATGAAGGAATTGGTTGAAGCCATCGCGAAGGCGCTCGTGGATAATCCTGAACAAGTGCAGGTTCGCGCTGTAGAGGGTGAACAAGTTACGGTTCTGGAACTCCGGGTTCACCCTACCGATCTTGGCAAAGTGATCGGAAGACAAGGCCGAACGGCAAAATCCATCCGCACCATCCTCGGGGCGGCTGGAATGAAGCTCAAGAAGCGCCTCACGCTCGAAATTCTCGAGTAAGTGTACCCCGAACTGATTGCCCCGGTTACGCTCGCGCGTATCTTGCGTCCCTGGGGCAGGCGAGGTGAGGTAGCCGCTGAAATCCTCACGGATTTCCCGCAGCGGCTCGCCGAGATGCGCGAGGCTTGGCTGGCAGGTGAGCGAAGTACTCCTCGGCGTACCAAGATCATTTCCTGCCGCATGCATCTAGGACAGGCGATTTTTCATTTCGAGAGTGTTCACACGATTTCAGAGGCGGAAGCTCTGCGCGGGCTCGAGGTCCAGGTGCCCCTCGAGGAACGCGCGCAAGTCGGCCTTGGCCGGTACTACATCACGGACCTGATCGGCTGCCAAGTATGGGAAGAAGGTGCGGCGGCTGCGCTGGGCGTGGTTCAAGATGTGCAGCGCGCCGGCGAAGAGAAGCGCAACGCGCCGCCGGAATCCTGGATCCTTGTCGTTAGCGTTCCCGCGGGCGAGCTGCTCATTCCATTGGCGGCCGAAATCTGCACACTTATCGATACAGCATCACGGCGAATTGAGGTACGGCTTCCGGAGGGCCTGCGTGAATTGAATGCGACCTGAGCAGATGCCGGCGAATCTTGATCTCGTGCGGAAGCTGCGAAAATAGCCGCCGAGCATATGCCGAACATATGAAGTTCGACGTCGTTACCATTTTTCCGGAGTTTTTTGCCGGGCCTTTGCATTACGGGATTGTGCGCCGCGCACGGGAGGCCGGCCTGATCGATATCCGCGTGCACGATCTGCGCCAATTCACTCACGACCGGCACAAGACGGTGGACGACCGGCCTTTCGGCGGCGGCGAAGGGATGGTGCTGAAGCCCGAGCCGATCTTCAGAGCGGTGGAAACAATCTTGAGTGATGCCGCGCCGCCTCCGGGAGAAAAAGGCGAGACGCAGAAGCGGCCCGACGACACCGCCATTGTGCTGCTATCAGCCTCCGGGTGATCGACGCGGTGACACGGCTGCTGCCGGGTGCGCTGGGAAACGAAGCTTCGTCGGTACACGAATCATTCGCCCCGCCGCCGAAGTTGGCGCCGGCAGAACGAAGTCAAATACAACCGGAGCGTAAGAGTCAGCCTATTGAAGGCGTCTCCGAGCTTCACGCCCTTCTCGACTACCCCCATTACACACGGCCCGCGGATTTCCGCGGTTGGACGGTGCCGGAGGTGCTGCTGAGCGGAAATCATGAAGAAATTCGGCGCTGGCGCCAGCGGCTCGCTTTGGAGAAAACGCGGCGCAACCGCCCCGACCTTCTGTCTCCGAACAAATCAGTAACGCCGACAAGTTAGTCATAAATGTTGCGTAAATCGAGAATTTGGCCTGTGCAGGCCAAGCGGATTTCGTTATAATTTACGCGTCTTCTGTGGCGCTGGCCCCACCGTAGTGGGTCTGCCCGGGTGAATCCATATGAGTCGCATACTTGAGAAGGTCCGCCAGGACCAGGCTCGCCAAGGTATCCCCGCGTTCCACCCCGGTGATACCGTGCGCGTGCACGTTCGGCTAAAAGAAGCGGAAGGGGAAAAAGAGCGCGTGCAACCGTTTGAAGGCGTTGTGGTCAGCAGGCGCGGACATCTTTCCGGCGCAACGTTTACGGTCCGGCGGGTCAGTTTTGGAATCGGGGTCGAAAGAATCTTCCCTGTTAACTCTCCCATGATCAGCTCGATCGAAGTGCTGCAGGCGGGCCGTGTGCGCCGCTCTAAGCTCTACTATCTGCGGCAGCTTAAAGGCAAGGCGGCGCGCATTCGTCGCGCGGAACAGCCTGCGGAAACGGCCGCGGAGCCGGTCGAGAAGAGCTGAACCAGTAGGGCACATCCGCATGTTTTCTCGCCGCAAGGCGCATGTTGTCTCGGCGGGCGCTATGCTAGAATCCGCGCCGATGCGGCGGCTCTGTTCCTCGCGATTCGAACGCACGGCGCGGCACAAAGGCTGGCAGCGCATCGCCGGCCTGGACGAAGCAGGCCGCGGCTCACTCTTCGGTCCCGTGTTTGCCGCGGCAGTGATCCTCAATCCCCGGCGTCGCATCGTCGGTCTCGACGACTCCAAGAAGCTCACTTCCCAGCGCCGACAGCTCTTAGCCCAGCGAATTCGTGAGCACGCCTTGTCTTGGTGTGTGGCCCAGGTGGATGCCAGCCGCATTGATGCTTGGAATATCTATCAGGCCAGCCGGCAGGCAATGGCGGACGCGGTTGCGCAGCTATCGGTACAGCCAGATTTTCTTCTGATCGATGCAATGCACCTCGATCTTCTCGTGGAACAGAAGCCCATCATCAAGGGAGACGCTCGCTCCGTCTCCATCGCGGCCGCCTCGATCTTAGCCAAGGTTGCGCGCGACGAGGTCATGAGGCAATTCGACCGGATTTATCCCCTATACGGCCTCGCGTCGAATAAGGGATATGCTACGCGCGCCCATTTGGCGGCGCTGCGCACCTATGGCCCTTCGCCGCTGCACCGATTCTCTTTCGCACCAGTACGCAACGCGGTCTGCTGGGCCGCGGCCGCAACGCAAGAAAGCCTCCCGCTCCCCTCCATACCGAGAACAAACTAGTTATTGCCGGCCTGAATGCGCCCCCCTGTGACTAGCGCGAACGTCTAGACGTGCGTTTCGTTGACGGGTCTAAGGTCGCATGCTAGCGTAAGTTTCGGCTGGTACAGCAGTTAAGTTGTCCCGTCTGTTCTCGGCAGCTTGCTTGCGCGAGCGTGGGGTAAGTCTAGCCGTTTAGGCGTGCGGCACCTCGGGATTCGATCTTACTCAGGCAACCTTGCCTGCCGCGGAGACGTTCGGGCGCGGCGGCGCGGAAGGCACGCAGAAATCGCAGATGTCCTACAATAAGTCCAAGCTCGTCGCAAACGCGCAGAAGCTCCTCCATCAAGGCAAAGTCGCCCAAGCCATCCAGGAATACTTGCAGATCCTGAAGCACGAGTCGAAGGATCAGGCAACGCTGATGACCCTCGGCGATTTATACGTCCGGCAGGGCGAAACCTTACAAGCTCTGGAATATTTTGAGCGCCTCGCACAGATTTATCTCGCCGACGGATTCGTTACCAAGGCGATCGCCATTTATAAGAAGATCGCCAAACTGGCCCCGGAGGAAACGCGCGCGAGCGAGAGACTTGCCGAGCTTTACGTCCAGCAAGGTGTTCTCAGTGAGGCCCGGCCTATCTATTTGCAATTAGCTGAGCTGCACCAGCGTGCAGGCCGGCAGCCCCAAGCCGCGGCCTTGCTCCGCAAGCTGCTGGAAGCAGAGCCGGATAATCTTCGCGTGCTGACGCGCGTGGCCGAATTGGCGTTAGCCATGCGTCAGCCGGCTGAAGCGGCAGCGACGTTTCGCAGCGGGGCCGAGCAACTGCACAATAGCGGTAACCATGCCGAGGCGATCAAGTATGCCGATCGCGCCATCAAGATCGACGCCAAGGATGCGCATGTTTTTGTCATCAAAGCGCGAGCCCTGAGCGCGCTGGGACAAAATTCCGCGGCAGTTACGCTCCTCGCTTCACTGCCAGAATTAGAACGAGGGGGCGATGCCGCCGAGTTGCTCATCCAGATCTACCTGCAAGGAGAGCAAACCAAGCCGGCTATCGAACTCGCGTCCAAAATCTTCGCTCGTAATTCAGGCAACTTCGCACCCTTGCGCCAGCTCTCTGCAAAGCTGCTTGAGGGTGGCAAACCTGACGCCGCTCTCCCGCTCATCGAAATGATTCGGACCGCGATGGTTGAGAAAGGCGAGGATGAGGCTCTGGCGCATATGCTCAGCTCCGCCGCCGAGCGGCTACCCGAGAACATCGAGCCCCGCGAATGGCTGGTGGAATTTTACAAACACAAGAAGGATTCATCTCATCTGCCAGAGGCGCTTGCGGAACTGGCGCGCATCTGTAACACGGTGGGCGACCGAAAGCGGGCATCGCAGATCTACGAAGAAATTCTGGAGCTTGATCCCAACAATGAAACGGTCCGCCACGAATACGAAAAGCTGAAAGGCAAATCGACGGAGAAGGCACAAAGCAAACGAGCGGAGAGGCCGGCGCCCGCAGAGAGCGTGCCCCTCGCGGAGAGAGTGCCGGCCGTGACGCTCGCACAGAAGCTGCGGCCTGCAGAGAAAGAGCCGCTGGCAGCGCCCCAAAAAGCCACCGCTCCGCCTCCGCCTATGGAGCCTCAGCTCGATGAGGAAACACAGCGGTACGTGACGCAAGCGCTCACCGATATAGACCTGTTTGCGAGCTACGGTCTCACTCAAAAGGCCATCGATCTCCTCGAAGTGCTCTTGCAACGGGTTCCGGGCCACGCACCGACGCTCGAGCGCTTGCTCGACCATTATCTCGGCGCAGGCGATGAGAAACAAACCGCGGAACTAGCCGCGCAGCTCGAGCAGATCCACACGGAACGCGGGAATATAGACGCCGCCGAACGCTTCGCCGATTTGCGCCACCGCTTTCAACAGGCCGCGCGTACCACAGAACCAACCGCTACTCCCAGGAAAGAAAGGACGGCTCGGGAGTTCTCCGTCGCACAGGATACTGCGGAACTCAATAAAGCTGAATCGATCGCGCCAGCAAAGGCGGCGGAAAGAAAGGAACCTCCCGCGCAGGTACGCGGCGAAACTGGCGCCCAACAAGCTGCCGTCCATGAATTAGATCTTTCCGAAGAGTGGGCGGCGCTTGCAACGGAACTTGATGGCACTCCAAATGAAACGAAGGATGCGCCAGCCGCTGAATCCGCTACCTCCACTGAGTCTCCCAGCCAACCCGCGCCGGAATTTGATATTCCTGGGTCCAAAGTCGTCGACAAAGTGGCGGAGATCCAAGAAGCTCTCCGGTCGGAGGGGCCAGCGCGCTCAGCAAGGAACGCCTCGAGCGCAGATTACCTCCTGGAGCTGGAGACTTCGCAAACCGCTCGTGAAAGATCCAGTGCTGGGCCGTCTAGCGCAAAAGATTTCTTAGAGGCGCTTTCCAGCGACCTCGAGGCGGCCCTGCCGTCGCTCAAGGCAGATCCAAACGCAAGGCAGCGTAAGAGCGATTCCCCGAACACGAAGGAAGATGTGAAATCCGCGGCAGCGAGCTCATCCCAGGCGCCTGAGAACCAAGCAAGCCCACTCAGTGAGATTTTCGATCAATTTCGTGCCGAGGTTGGCGAGCTGGGAGCCGAAGATGAGGATTTGGAGACGCACTATAACTTGGGAATCGCCTATCGGGAGATGGGTCTCATCGAAGAGGCCATCAGCGAGTTTCAGAAAGTGGCAAAGGGCAGCAGTAAGGGCCAGGCCTTCCGCTACGCGATGCAGTGCTGCACGCTCCTGGGGTTGGCCTTCATGGAAAAGGGCCAGCCGGCCATTGCCGCCACATGGTACGAACGTGCCTTAGCCATGCCCGGATTGGATCAAGAAACTATCCTTGCGCTGCGGTATGATTTAGGAGTAGCGCAAGAGCTCGCCGGCGATATGGCCGCCGCCCGAAAGAGCTTCTCGCAAGTCTACGGCATGAACATTGACTACCGCGACGTTGCCGAACGGCTCTCCTCACTCGGAAACGAGCGTTAACGCCCGCTCCTTCCTTGCCCGGCTGATCCACGTCCTCGGCACTCTCTTTCTATTCGAGGTGGGAGTTGTCCTCCTGTTCATGCCGTGGTTCAGCTTGTGGGACCGAAACTACTTCCTGAGTCACTATCCCAGCCTTCGGCCCTTCCTGCTGCATCCATCCGTGCGCGGCGTGGTCACTGGGCTGGGCGCGCTCGATATCGTCGTCGCTGCTGGAATGTTGCGGCGGCAATCCCCTGCAGGGGAGAACCCGGGCTCTTGACCTTTGGAAAAAGCCAATAAATTTCTTGTCTGCTATGTAACTGACCGGCAGTCCTTGCACTTGCAGCCGGGCCAGAACCGCGAATCGGCCTTGGCGCAGCGCCTCGAAAGTGCTGTGCGTGCGCGAGTCGATTGGGTTCAAATCCGAGAGAAAGATTTGCCCGGACGAGACCTGGTAGATCTTGCGCGGTCGGCAATTCGAGTGTGCAAGAGCGCTTCTGCACAAAGCAAGACATGCGTCGTGGTCAATGATCGACTCGACGTGGCCTGGGCTGCGGGCGCTGCGGGCGTGCACGCTGGCGAACAATCGTTGCCGGTTCGCGTGCTGGTGGATGCGCGGCGGGCTTCTGGACTGGCAAACTTTATCCTGAGCGCTTCCAGCCACTCGATAGGCGGCGCTATCACTGCGGCGGAACAAGGCGCCGATTATCTTTTCTTCGGGCCTGTTTTTGAGACACCCTCCAAGGCAGCCTTTGGTCCTCCGCAAGGGTTGCTAAAATTGGCGCAAATTTGCAGCGCGGTATCCATCCCGGTGATTGCCATTGGAGGAATTACACTCGAAAACGCGCGAGCGTGCCGTGAAGCCGGCGCTGCGGGAATCGCCGCGATTCGTCTTTTTCAACAGAATGGCGATATTTCTCAAATCGTTGCAGACTTAACCACAAACTGAGTTAGGCGCCCAGCCAGCGTCCCAAAGGCTGCCAATCGGGCACGTGATCGCAGACCACTTTGAGCGTCGCCGTAATGGGAATGGCCAGGATCAGTCCGAAGGCGCCCCACAGCCATCCCCAAAACAACAACGAGACGGTGACTGCCAGCGCGTTCAGGTGAACGCTGCGGCCCACAATCGCGGGCATAAGCACATTCGCAGCGATTAAATGCAAGGCGCTGAGTACCCCGGCCACGATTAAAAACGGGCCGATGCTGTGCCACTTGTCGAGCCCGATCAAAAATGGCGGAATCCAACTGAGAATCGCCCCTATGTACGGAATCATGTTGACCAAGCCCGAAACGAGCGCAGCCAGAAAAGCATAATCCAAATGCATGATGGCAAAAAAAATCCAGCAGGCCGCCGCGAGAATCCCGGCCACCAGACTGCTCCCCGCCACGTAACTGCGCAAAACCACGTTTACATCGTCCAGCGCGCTTCGGACGTCCGCACGCGAAGCATCGGAAAAGAGCTCGATCGTGGCGTGCCAAAGTCTAGGCTTCGCCACGAGCATAAAGAAGACCAGGAATGGGAGAAATGCCCAAAGCAGAAGGCCCGAGGTGATCGTGCCAATTCCATGCAGCAGCCAGCTTCGGACTTCCTGCATTTCGTTTGCGCTTACGCTGGGCTGCGTCGGAGCCGGCTCCGGGACGGTAATCGAAAACGCCCGTTCAATCGTGCCAATCTTGCGGTCCACAGATTCTGCCGCTCGCCTGAGAACAGCGCTGTAACGCGGCCAGGCGTATGCGAAACTTTGTGTGCGGTTCACTAAAAGATAGCCGATCGCACCAACCGCCGCTATGGCCACAAGCAACACCACCAGAGCTCCCAGCGCCCGCGGAATGTGAAGGCGTTCCAGCAAGACGACGGCGGGGTCGAGAAAATATGCCAGAAGCACGGCCAGCATGAGTGTCATCACAATGCTGGAGGCCCAATAGAAGAAGGCAAAAACTACGCCTAATGCGATAATACGCTGGGCCAGCGTCGATCGCGTCGGGGTGATTTGGACGTTCGTTGTGGCCATCGCTAGTTTCTTGCTCGCGAGAGGTCAGGAAGGCCGATCACGCCAAGGGACTCCCGGCAGACGCCTTCATTCTAAACGTTAACACTCTCGTCGATCCGTCGGCATCTTCATTTTCTAGAAATAAGAACGTGGCTTGCTCCTCAGGACCCACTGCGCTACCGTAACCTTACGCGCATGGTTGCTAGACAGATGGTCGCCGCAATGATCTCTAATCCACTTGCGCGCCTCACCCTGCGTGCGGAGCTGGATATCCTGATCATCGCCATGCTGATTTACTACATCTTGAAGCTGCTGCGTGGGACGCGCGCCATGCAGATGCTGATTGCCATCCTGCTTCTCATTATCCTGTATGAAGGCGCTCGCAAAGCGCAATTCGAAATGGTGGAATGGCTTCTGGACACCTTGCTGCCTTATGTGGCGATCGCTCTTATCGTACTCTTTCAGCCGGAAATCCGCCGCGCCCTCGACCGCTTCGGGCGGAATCTTTCCTTGGCCCGTTTCTCGTCGAACAGCCCCGCCTCCTCTTTCGATGACGTAGTGCTGGCCGCGGGTTACTTTGCCCAGAATCGCATCGGCGCTTTGATTGCTTTCGAGCGTGAGGTCGGCCTGCGAACCTATATCGAGAGCGGTATCCCGTTGGACGCCAATCTCAGCCACGACTTGCTGCTCGCCATATTCCGCCCCGGGTCGCCTCTGCACGACGGCGCTGTAATCGTACAGGGCACGCGCATTGCAGCCGCAGCCTGTTTTTTGCCCCTTACGCTCAACCCGTTAACCTCCAACCAGCTGGGCACCCGCCATCGGGCCGCTATCGGTGTCACGGAAGAAAGCGATGCGGTGGCGGTAGTCGTCTCGGAGCAAACCGGAGCTATTTCCTTGGCCGTTGGTGGCATGATCGAGCTGGGCTTAAGCGTAGAGCAGCTAACCGACCGGCTTGCCGATCTCTTCCGGCGTTTCCGCACCACCATGGTCTTGCCCGCCCCTGCTCCAGGAACGCGCGTGACGGGGAAGGCTGACTGATGCGCCTTCTCCGAAGAGCTTTCCTGCAAAACCTGCGTCTAAAGCTCCTCGCTTTGGGCATCTCATTCTTCCTATGGGCCACCTATACCACTGAGCCATTCGCGCAAGTCGGCTATAGCGTCCCGGTAGCTTTTGTGAATGTGCCTGACGGGCTCGCTATAGGCGGGGTGCCACCCAATGCTATCCGCGTGGTGCTCCGTGGGCGCTCGGGGCTGCTTCGACGCCTCACGCCCAACGACCTAACCCTTGATGTAGACCTCGCTACCGCTCCCACGGGTGACGTTCCCATACGCCTCTCCCCGAGCATGGTCGGGGTCCCCTACGGAACAGAGGTGGTACGCCTGGCCCCGGTTGAGTTTCACGTTTCCCTTCTACCCACAAAGGTACCCCCTGAGGCATCCGAATAATCCAATCATCGTGCTAGGATGGCTCCCTTGTCTCGCGAACCCCCTTAACGCGAGACTGAACCTTTCAAATGTCCAAAGAACTGTTTGGAACTGATGGCATCCGGGGAATTCCCGGCGAATATCCCCTGGACGACCAAACTCTTTATTGGGTGGGCCGCAGCATAGGAGGCTATCTGCGCCTGCAGAATGAGCATCCTCGCGTGCTTATCGGCACCGATACTCGCGAATCCGGTACCCATATCGCCTCGGAAATCGCCGCCGGGCTCGCCAAGGAAGGCATTCACAACTCCTTCGCGGGAGTCATCACCACGCCGGGGGTAGCCTGCCTGGTACGCAAGGAAGGGTTTGCGGCCGGGGTGGTGATCTCAGCCTCGCATAACCCATACCATGACAATGGGATAAAGCTCTTTGCGGGATCAGGGATGAAGTTTCCCGATGATATAGAAGAACAGATCGAGATCGAAATCGTGCGACATCGCAATGCTCAAGCCCCTGTCCCGGCGGTGCGGCTCACACCAGACAGGCAGTTCGATGACGCTTATCTCGAATTCCTGCGCGGCTGCGCGATTCCGGGGTCGAGCCTTTCTGGTCTTAAACTCGTGCTTGATTGTGCCAATGGCGCAGCCAGTTCGCTTGCTCCGGCCCTGTTCCGCTCGCTTGGAGCAAATGTTATCGCCATTCACGACAACCCGGATGGACGCAATATCAATGCGAACTGCGGGTCCCTATATCCGCAGGACCTGCAGCAAAAAGTCCCGAAAGCGGGTGCCGCCCTGGGTGTCGCTTTTGATGGTGATGCCGACCGCGCCATGTTTGTCACAGCTTCAGGGCGCGTTGTCGATGGGGATGGCGTCCTGCTCGCCGCGACTCGGTATCTGCGTTCCGTGGGCCAGCTAAAAGGCAAGGCAGTGGTGGGCACCACGATGACAAACCTGGGCCTGGAGCGCGCCTTGGCGGCCGAAGGACTCGCGCTCCTGCGCGTACCCGTCGGCGACCGCTATGTGCTCGAGGAGATGTTGCGCAGCGGTGCGAACCTCGGCGGCGAACAATCCGGACACGTGATCTTTCTCGACGATGCGACTACTGGAGATGGCTTGCTTACTGCGCTCAAGATCGCCTGCCTCGTCGCCCTGGTGGGGCCTTTGGACGGCCTCGTGAAAGATCTCAAGGTCTATCCCCAAACCATTTTGAACGTGAAGGTCCGGGCGAAGCCACCCCTCGAATCTCTCCCGGAAGTCTCCCGAGCGCTCCATGACGCCACACGGGCCTTAGGCAATTCTGGCCGCGTGGTTCTGCGCTATTCGGGGACTGAGCCAAAAGCCAGAGTGATGGTTGAAGCCGAGCGCGCCGAAGATGTGCAACACTGGGCGGAACTCCTCGCCAGCGCAGTAAGGGCTGCGGTCGGTTCGTGAGAAACCCTGCTGCTGCCTACCAAAGACCGTATCTCGATCGGAAACGCCTATGACAAATCATAGAAACTGTCACTTTCGCAGCTACTGAACAGCTAAACGAGGCATCCGATTCTTGTGTTAAGTCATTGATATAACTGATACTTATGGTTGTTTACAAATTCCCGACGAGCACTGGCACACGGCGTGCCCTTACTATCAGCACCGTTTCCCGGGGGCAGTGCTTTCCCGCGAGAAAAACGGGAATGGCGGGTGAGGTTGTTGCTACTGTATGGGGTGGAACCGAAGGGGCCCAATGCGGGCCCCTTATTTTTTGGGGCCAGACTCCCTTGCTATGTTTGCTCTGGCACTGAAGACGCTAGGCTCGATTCCGTTCGAAATTGCTTAACTGCAGCCGGAAGTGCTGCCGCAATTCTCGCATTTGTAGCAGCCACCGTTTGGGGTCATGAGCATGCCGCATTCGGCACAGGTTGGCGCTCCGTCGAAAGCAACCTGAGGCGGCGCGGACTCCTCTGGAACTGATGCCTTCACGACCAAGGTGCTCGGAACTACTGCCGCAATGCCGGCGGGCGCTGCAGCCTCGCCACTCGGTGTCAGATAATCGGCAGAGATGAACTTCCCCCCGAGCCAGCGGCCGATATAATCCAGCACAGATTTTGCGTAGGGGATCTCTTTGTTTCCGGTATAACCGGAGGGCTCGAACCGGGTGTTGATGAATTTATCCACCAGGGCCTTGAGCGGCACTCCATATTGCAGGCCGATGGAAACAGATAGCGCAAATCCATCCATGAAGCCGGAGAGCGTGGAGCCTTCCTTGGACATTTTGATGAAGATTTCACCCGGACTCCCATCATCGTACTTGCCAACGGTTATGTAGCCTTCATGCCCACCGATTGAGAACTTGTGGGTAAGCGACTGCCGCTCACTGGGTAACTTGCGGCGCAGCGGCAAGCTCTTAAAGAGCTCCTGTTGCTGCACGCCGGGAAGCTCCTCAGGCGCTTTCACGACAAACTCGCTCTTTGTAGCAGTGGTTTCCCTTTTAGTTCCCGCGGCAGAAAGCGGCTGGCTGCGTTTCGAATTATCCCGGTAGATGGCCACGGCTTTCACGCCCAGCTTCCACGATTCGATATAGGCCTGCATGATGTCCTCGACCGTCGATTCCTCAGGCATGTTGATGGTCTTGCTGATCGCTCCCGAGAGGAAGGGCTGCACGGCGGCCATCATCTTCAGGTGACCGTGCCAGGCAATGGAGCGCCCGCCGCCGGCAAGCGCCAGCGAGCAATCGAAAACGGGAAGGTGCTCAGCCTTGAGGCCCGGCGCTGCTTCGATCGTGCCCTCGAGATCAATATGAGAAACGATCTGTGAACTCTGCTCGGGCGAATATCCGAGACGCATCAGGGCCTGCGGAACGGTATTGTTGACAATCTTGATGACACCGCCGCCGACCAGCTTCTTGTATTTCACCAGGGCCAGATCCGGTTCAATCCCGGTCGTATCGCAATCCATCATGAACCCGATGGTGCCGGTAGGTGCGAGCACGGTCACCTGCGAATTCTTATAACCGTAACGCTCTCCGAGGGTGAGGGCGTCATCCCAGACCTGGCGAGCTCCGGCCAGCAGAGGTGCCTGGACGTTTTCGGGTCGTATGGGCCTCAGAGACCAGCATGGGCTCGCGGTTGACCGCGAATCCCGGGAAGGGGCCCAGCCGTTCGGCAATGCGGGCTGACTGGGCATACGCTTCACCGCACATTAGTGCGGTGATCGCCCCGGCCATGTCCCGGCCCCCATCGGAATCGTAAGGCAGCGCCAAGGACATCAGCAAAGCACCCAGATTGGCATAGCCGAGGCCGAGGGGGCGGAAGTTGTGAGAATTCTCGGCGATCTTGGGCGTCGGGTAACTGGCGTTATCGACCAAGATTTCCTGCGCCGTGATGGTGATGTCGACGGCCTGGCGGAAGCCTTCCACGTCAAACGCCCCATTCGGCCCCAGGAATTTCATCAGATTTAGCGAAGCCAAATTACATGCCGTATCGTCCAGGAACATGTACTCCGAGCATGGATTCGAAGCATTGATGCGCGCGGTAGCCTTGCAGGTGTGCCAGCGGTTGACGGTGGAATCGTACTGCATGCCGGGGTCGCCGCAATGCCACGCACGGAATGATTGGCATTCTGGAAGAAAACGGAGCTGTAAGCTTCGCCGTCGATCGAGCTGTCATAGCCCTGCTCGATCAGCACGTGCGCCTTGCGCTCCTCGCGCATCTTGCTATCCACGAACTCCTTGATGTCGGGATGGTCGGCATTAAGGATGACCATCTTGGCGGCGCGGCGCGTCTTCCCCCCGCTCTTGATCACCCCGGCAAAGGCGTCAAAACCCTTCATGAAACTGACCGGCCCCGAGGCGATGCCGCCGCCGGAAAGCGTCTCACGGCTCCCGCGCAGCGCGGAGAAGTTTGTACCCGTGCCCGAACCCCACTTGAACAGCATGCCCTCGGTCTTCACCAGGTCCATGATCGATTTCATATCGTCCTGGACGGAGTTGATGAAGCAGGCCGAGCATTGCGGTTTCGCCTGCACACCTACGTTGAACCACACCGGCGAATTGAAACTCATTTTCTGCTGCACGAGGAGATGAGTAAGGTCGTCCTGGAAAGCGTCTCGGGCCGCCGGTGAGGCGAAATACCCACCGATTTCACCCCAGTCGACAATCGTGTCCACGACCCGGGCGATCAATTGCCGCACGGAACTCTCGCGCCCCGGCGTGTCCAGCTTCCCGTGGAAATACTTCGAAGCCACGATATTCGTGGCCGTCTGTGACCAGGATTTAGGCACTTCCACGTTTTCCTGGCGGAAGATAACCTGTCCCTTTTCATTGCCGATCTGGGCCACGCGCCTCTCCCATTCCACCGCGTCAAAGGGAGACACGCGTCCGTCGGTAAAATAGCGTTTGAAGTCCAGGCCAGTTTTCGAACGAATTTGGGATGCAGTAGTCGTAGAGATCGGTTTGTCGTTCTGGAGCGCCATCTTGGGTTCCGCCATCTCGCCTCCGCGCAGGTCGGGTTCCCGCGGGATGGGAACCCTTATATTTTACCAAGCGGACGAGCCAGCCGCCTGGACGCAGCTTCCGCTTCTCCGGCGGGAACCGCGTGATTCGAACGAGCCCAGCCTCGGGTTCGAGACGCCAAAAAGCGAAAAAGACCACCCTTACGGAAGGGGTGGCTATCGCCTTCGAGGCCACTGGCTGAGGCGCCCACGCCTGACGCGCCGCGGTCGCGGCTTATAGTCTGGATATCTCTGGGAACCCGGGCTGGCGTTTGGCTGCTTGCGAATACCGGAGCCGAACAGGATCCGGCAGCACAGCCATGGTCTCCCGAATCTGAATTGGCACCATAGCGATGCGCCAAAAGCTTGTCAAGGAAAAAACGCCCGAATTGCACAAAGTGTTGCGTGAATCTTGTTCAAAATGTCCACCTATTGTGGTGCCATTTCAAACGACCCACATATGTGGAGGGGTCTCGAATCGAGGCAAAGGCACATTTCCTACGGCAGACGCCAGTTATCACAAGGGCCGAGGTGGTCCCGCGGCGTCCACTTTTACTCCCACATCATCTCAACTTATAGGGTCAACTTATAGGGGCAGCCCCAACCGTGAGGAGAAAGGCCGAGCCGTATTTGGACTCCTGGCACAGCGTGGGCTCGGGTGGTTTCGGTCCGAGCAGCTTAATGAGATAATGGATCTACTCCGTTCAGGGCCCAGCCAGGCACCGGGACCTCGCCCGGTGAGGATTAGGATGCGACAGCGCATACAGGTCGGCTTCGGCTTGCTGGCCATTCTGGCAGCCGGCATGACCCTATCGGCGGCCTGGCCCAGCGGCCTGCTTTTAGGCGAGGTGGATGGCGACGGGAAACACTCCGAAACCCCACTTACCGCGCAGCAGATTCACGACCTGGTCGATCGTGCCCTGGAGAACCAACGCCATAATGACCTCATGCTGGATCAGTACGCCCGTACCGAACATTCTTTGTTCCACGGAAACGGCAAAGAGCCCGACAGAGATGTCGTTTCCAGGGTGATCCCAGCGGGCCAGGGAATCATTCGCGTAGAACTTGAACGCAATGGCAAGACGAGCGATGCCGCCTATCTTGAGGAGCAATGGCATGGCGTTGCGCAGGCTCTTCTTGCCGAGGCCCACGGGCGGTACCCCCACGTCGGCAATTTCTTCGAGACAGAACGGCACAGGCGCGAGCGAGCCGATATGGTCACTGCGATCGGCAAGGCGTTTGTTTTCCGGTGGGCGGGGCGCGTCTCGATTAACGGCCGCCCGGCCGTAAAACTGAATTTCGCGCCCGATCCGACTTATCGGTCGTCAGCACGATTTGCCGCGCTCTACGCGCACAGCAGGGGCACAGCGTGGGTGGATGAATCCAGCGGGCAGCTGATCCGGGCCGAAGCGGAACTGACCGACGATGTCTCCTGGGGCGCGGGAATCATTGCCAAGCTCTACCGCGGCGGACAATTCACTTTCGAGCAGCGCGAAGTTGCCCCCAACGTCTGGATGCCGACGCGCTATTCCTATGATTTCGACGGGCGAAAATTTATTTTTAGCCTGAACGTGCACGAACGGATGGAATACACGGACTACCTGCGCGTGGGGCCGCCGGAAGAAGCTCTAGCCGTGATCCGGCGCGAACATCCCAGCATCTTCGCGAATCAGAATTAAATCGTATTCCTCGTCAGGATATAGTAACGAGCGCGCCCGATTCGGATTCGAACTCGATGCGCATCAGCCACTCGTAGTGAAATCCTTCGGCTTCGAGCCACGCTCGGACGGTATCCCGATCCGACGCTTCGAATTCGACAAGCATCTTTCCTTCCATCATATTCAGCTGCACGCGACGCGCTTTGACGCTCCCCGAAGAAAATATGCGTTGGGTCAGTTGGGCGGCGCCCTGGCGCGTCAGGCAAGCGAGTGTGTGGAGAGATAGATAGCGCGGCATGGAACCTCCCGGGAAGCTGCGTCGACGAGAACGCGCCACAATACCGAGATGCGGCAGTGTCTGCAACTCCTTCGGCTGAGTCGCTAGAAACGCCGGTGGCCGTGCGGACAGTTGACGTTTTGGTCCCAGGAGTGAGTGGTGCTTTGCTCAGGCAGGATAAAATGAGCGTAACGGGCAGGTTCGAGGTCTACCATGCGAAAACCTGGTTTTGCCGCGCTAGCCTTTGCTCTACTGTCGCTCGCAGCATTTGCATACGGCGCAACTACGGAAGGCATCCTGGATGGAGTTGTGCTCAGCGGCAGAGGTACTCCTGTGGCCTTTGCGGAGGTCTTCTGGCAAACAGCGGACGGCAGGGCGCCGCACGCTGTGCGCACGAATGGGAGCGGGCGGTTCCGGATCGCCGGCATTAGCCAAGGCCTATACGAGGTGCGCGCCCAAGGTTTAGGGATGACCTCCGAGTGGGAGCACAATGTGTGGGTGCGTTCCGGCAGCGTGGTTACTGTGACGCTGCGTTTAACTCATTTCACAGCACGGAGCGGCTCTCGCAAATAGACGCAAGCCCGCTGCACTGTATCTTTCGTACTAAAACGCCGGTACCCTCTTTTTGGGGCTTGCGATCCATGGGCGGGACTTCATCCTGCCAGCGATCATAGTGCGCGGGTTGGGAGCCGCTGCGGGGACGACGGCTCCGAGTGATCGAAGTCGTAGGCAGCTTCCCAACCCGCTTGAATCCACTAGCCGCCCTGCGCGAAGCCACTGAGACCTCCGAAATACTCCGGCAACACATCCCTAGCCTAGGCATCTAACTCGCTTATGCGAGCATTGCTTATGAGCGCCGAGAGAGACAGCCGCGGCAAGCTGGGCGGGCGATGCAAGTTATTGCGCTCCAGCTCAAATCGCCGGTCGGGCCGAGGCGCCTGCTCATTGTTGCTCGCCGTGTGTATGACGGCTCCGCTGCCGAACGCTACGGCTCGAGCTCGATGGCCAACTGCAGGCGGCGAAAGAGCACCCGCGGCGCTAAACGTCATGAGCGATCCGGAGCTGGGCGCCGGATTTCGGCTCCTTTATGAGCTGAAATTCGATCAGGCGCGGGAACGTTTTGCGAAATGGGAGCAGGGGCGGCCTTCCGAGCCCCTCGGGCCTGCCTTTGAGGCGGCTTCCGATCTCTTCGAGGAGTTCTATCGCAAGGGCGTGCTTACCTCGGAATTTTTCCTCGATGACAAACGCTTGCTTGGCGGGATTAAGGAAAAGCCTGACGCGCCGCTCGAACGGCAATTTGCCTCCGCCGTGCATCGCGCCGAAAGCGTGGCCCGTGGACGTCTGGGGAAACAGCCGACGGATCCAGCCGCGCTTTTTGCACTGACGTTGGTAGAAGGGTTGCAAACTGAGGATCTTTTTTTGCTGCAGAAGCGCCACGTCGAAAGCCTGCGCCATCTGCGCGAGGCCGATCGCAATGCGCGCGTCCTGTTGGACGTCACGCCGGATGCGGACGACGCCTACGTGGCCTTGGGCACGTCCAATTACATCATCGGGTGTCTGCCGTCATATAAGCGAGCCATGCTGTGGATGGGCGGTGTCCACGGCGATAAGGCGCTGGGCATGCAGCAACTCGCACGCGCGGCTTCGAGCGAGCATGCGCATTACCTGCGTCCATTCGCTAGATTGATGCTGGCGCTGGCCGCGCTGCGGGAAAGAAATTCCGATCTGGCGCGGCGGGAACTTCAGGAGCTGGCGAGGGAATTTCCAGAAAATCCGCTATTTGCAAAAGAGCTAGCGAAAATTACTCCGGTGATGAAGGGCGCCTCGTCTCACGATAGGCCCTGAGCGGGTGGTCTCCGATGTTAGACATACCTGAAGACTACCGCGATTCTGCTGCGCTTCGAGATGCTTTCTCGAGAAGCTCTTTGCCTGTGAACAGGGCGAAGTAAGGATATTTCCGGCGCAGCTTTTCAGAGCCGCCCGCTTCGCGATCGACAACGCTGAGCACGGCGGCAACGTGCAGGCCGGCCTCCTCCACAATTTTCAGCGCTTCCAATGTGGATTCGCCTTTCGTGCAAACGTCATCGATGATCACCACGTCGCGAATCTTTTTGAGGTCGATGCCTTCAATTTGTTTTTCGAGACCATGCGCTTTGGGCTGCTTGCGGATCAAAAAAGCGGGCAGCGGGCGGCCCTTTCCTTCTTTCGATCGCAGATGGCTCACGGCTGCAACCGCGGCGACGATGGGATGAGCGCCGATGGGAGGCCCGCCGATGGCGTCAGCCTGGACTCCATGCTCCTCGAGAAGATCGAGCACTGCGTGGCCGGTGAGAAAAGCGCCCTCGGGATCGAGCGTGGTGAGCTTGCAATCGAAGTAGTAGTCGCTCTCCTGCCCCGAAGCGAGCTTCACCTTGCCCCACACGATCGACTTCCGTTGCAGCAGATCTTTCAGGCGTTGCTTGTAATCGCTCGTCATCCATTCTCCGCACGCGGGTATAGATGGCGACACTATCATAATTTCGCTGGCGACGCGCTGCAGCGCCTTGACCCTGCCGGAAACGATTTGTTAGCGTTAGATTTTCTCGCTGCGGCGAAATTGCGCATGGATACCATTCAAGTCACGCTTCCCGACGGCTCGACGGAGCAAGTGCCGCGCGGCACGACCCCGGCGGAGATCGCACGAAAGATTTCGCAAGGTCTGGCGCGCGAAGCGCTCGTGGCACGCGTGGATGGCGAGCTCATCGATCTTTCGCGCCCGCTCGAGGAAAACACTGCACTCAGGATCCTGACGGCGAAAGATCCCGAGGCGCTGCAGGTCTTTCGGCATTCCGCGGCACATCTGCTGGCCGCGGCCGTGCTCGAACTCTTTCCCGACGTGAAGCTGGGGATCGGGCCGCCCATCGATTACGGTTTTTTCTACGAATTTCTGCGCGAGCAGCCCTTCACGCCGGAAGATCTCGAGCGCATCGAGAAAAAGATGCATGAACTCGCGGCGCGCGATCTGCCGAACGAGCGCAAGTTGGTGCCCAAGGCGGAGGCGATCGAGCTCTACAAAACTTGGGACCAAGGGTTCAAGTGCGAACTGGTGGAGGAAAAAGCTGTCGAGCCGATGGTGTCTTTTTACACCACTGGCAAATTCATTGATTTCTGCCGCGGGCCGCACATCCCGAGCACGGGCCGCATTCGCGCCTTCAAATTGATGAACGTGGCGGGCGCCTACTGGAAGGGGCAGGAAGGCAATCCGCAGATGCAGCGCGTCTACGGCGCCTGTTTTTTCACGCAGCAAGAACTGGACGAATATCTGCATCGCCTGGAAGAGGCCAAGCGCCGCGATCACCGGCGGCTGGGCCCGGAACTCGATCTTTTCAGCATCCAGGAAGAAGCCGGGCCGGGACTGATCTTCTGGCATCCCAAGGGCGGCCTGGTGCGCAAGCTGATGGAAGACTGGCTGCGCGATGAGCTGCTGCGCCGCGGCTATCAGCTCGTCTTCACGCCACACATCATGCGCGTGGACCTCTGGAAAACCAGCGGGCACACCAATTTTTATCGCGACAGCATGTTTGGCGCGATTGAAGTGGAAAACGCGGATTACCAGCTCAAGCCCATGAACTGCCCCGGGCACATTTTGATCTACAAATCGCGCCTGCGCAGTTATCGCGATTTGCCGGTGCGCCTGGCGGAACTCGGCACGGTATCGCTACGAACGCTCGGGCGTGCTCCACGGCCTGCTGCGCGTGCGCGGCTTCACGCAGGACGACGCGCACATCTTTTGCATGCCCAGCCAGATCGAAGCCGAGGTCGAGGCCTGCGTTGATTTCGCCTTTGCCGTGATGAAGACGTTTGGCTTCTCGCGCTACCAGGTGGAGCTTTCGGAATGGGACGCCGCGCATCCGGAGAATTACGCGGGCTCCCGCGAAG
>WNGQ01001660.1_pt1 | contig 22961 bp, 21 predicted proteins | sample 5407661 | NCBI WGS metagenome assembly WNGQ01 (sample SAMN13153382, study PRJNA577476) | soil metagenome | isolation source: 60 cm soil or saprolite under Garry oak tree replicate 2 | place: USA:California | collected 2016-06-15 | reverse complement strand
ACACCTTGGTATTGCCGCTGCGATTAATGTGGTGCGTGTGGTGGCATGGCTCGATGGGGATGAACTCGCTCCCACACGCGTCTCGGCTTTCCAGAGGCTTTACCATGCCGCTTAAAGGAGTTTCCCAACAGTGTCAAGCATGTGGAAGAGCCGAGAAATCGCCTCCATTGCCATAAATATTATTTAACCGAAAGGGTACATCGATGCGCAGTAAAATAACCGTTATCGGAGCCGGCTTTGTTGGTAGCACGCTGGTACAACGCCTGGCAGAACGCGACTATGCCGGCGTGGTAATGTTCGATATCATCCCAAAAATGCCACAGGGTAAGGCGCTTGATATGCTCGAAGCAGGACCCGTGATCGGCTACGATACCCTGGTAGTCGGTACGAATGACTATGCCGATACAGCGAACTCCGATATCGTCGTTATCACGTCTGGTCTCCCACGCAAACCCGGTATGACACGTGACGACCTGGTCAAGAAAAACCAGGAGATAGTCACCGAAGTAACACAGCAGGTCGTCAAATTCTCGCCAAACTGCATCATCATCATGGTCACAAACCCGCTGGATGCTATGGCCCAGCTCGCCTTGCATGTCAGCGGTTTCCCGCGTCACCGTGTTGTAGGCATGGCTGGCGTCCTGGATACCGCCCGCTTCCGTACCTTTATAGCACAGGAACTGAATGTTTCTGTGCGTGATGTACAGGCATATGTATTGGGTGGCCATGGCGATACCATGGTTCCGCTCGCTCGCATGTGTACTGTCGCCGGTGTTCCCATCTCACAACTACTCCCCGCTGAGCGCATCGAGCAAATTGTGCAGCGTACTCGCGATGGCGGTGCCGAAATTGTCAACCTGCTCGGCATGGGCAGTGCATACTTTGCCCCATCAGCCTCGATCTTGCAGATGGTCGATTCGATTCTACTCGACAAAAAAATGATCATGCCTTGCGCCGTCTATTTACAGGGCGAATACGGCTTCCGGGATATCTTTGTCGGCGTTCCTGTGAAGTTGGGTGCCGGAGGCATAGAGCAGATCATCGAGATCGAACTGAATGAGAGCGAACGTGCCCTGCTCCAGAAGTCAGCCGATGCCGTCAAAGAACTGATCGGCGTAATGGGTATTTAAATCTCAACACTCCGAATCTTAGCGCCTGGATAATTCCCAGGCGCTGACTGGCAATTCATATCAAATCCTGATGATTACTATACATTCGGCTGACGCAACCAGCTTGGGAAGGCAACTTACTGTCGCATGAATGTACAGTGATTAAACGGATTTGATATCAAACGCCAATGCTTGTCATCCTGAGTGAGCCGAAGCCCTGAGCCCTTCGCTTCGCTCAAGGGTAAACTCAGCGAAGAGGCAGCGAAGGATCTGTGCTGCTCACTAGACGCGTTGGCCATGCATCGTACCTCAACCTCCTTGTCACCCTGAGCGCAGCGAAGGGTCTGCACTGCCCACATGGTATGGACAAAGGCTGGGTCGATAGCAAGAACAGGCTTGTCACCCTGAGCGCAGCGAAGGGTCTGCACTGCCCGCCCCGGCAATCACAACGACATACTCCCCTCTCAGCTTTGACCCGGCTACTTGCTCTACCAGTGTGGAGAGGGTCCCACGCCAAATTGCCTCGAACATCTTCGTCAGGTCATTGGCAAGAGCGGCTTCTCTGTCCCCGAATATCTCGAGAGCATCCTTTAGAAAGGCCTCGAGCCGGTAAGGACTCTCGTAGAAGATCAAGGTGTGAGGCGATTCCTTATCTATTGCCATGAACCTGCGCCTGGCAGCAGCTTTACGGGGCGGGAAGCCGCGAAAGGTGAAGCTATGCACCGGCAATCCCGACAACACGAGCGCCATGACGAACGCCGTTGGTCCTGGAATCATTGTCACTTCTACCTGCGCCTGGATTGCCCTGCGCACAAGCGTAAAGCCGGGGTCGGAAATTCCTGGCGTCCCCGCATTCGTGACAACTGCTACCGATTTTCCCTGCCTCAATAACTCTTCGATGTATTCGCCTGCTCGCTGCTCATTATGTTCGTGAAACGCGATTTGTGGCTTGGCAATAGCGAAGTGCTTGAGCAGCATGCCTGTTTTTCGTGTATCTTCGCTGGCAATAATATCAACCTCGCGCAGGATCGTCAGTGCTCGCAGTGTGATATCGCCCAGGTTCCCGATGGGCGTTGCAACCAGGTAGAGCACGCTATGCCTCCCGCTGCATTGCCTGTAGTGCCTCCAGCACCTCGGGCCGCTTCACCTTGAGCGTGTGCGTGCGTGGGAAATCCTTGTCTGGCCAGATAGTGAAACCTCGTATCTGCTGGTGTGACGCGAGCTGCCGGTTCGTTTGCTGGATGACTGACTTCGCTTGCGCCGGATCTTCCATCAACAACACACTATGCACTTGCGGGCCCTGATCCTTCTTCGTGAGCCCAAAAACAACGGCATCCTTGACCAGTGGATTGGTGCAGAGCGCATTCTCTATATCCTCGGGATACACGTTCATCCCATTGGCAAGCACGATCAGGTTTTTCTTGCGTCCCTTCAGATAGAGGTAGCCCCGGGCATCGAGATAGCCTAGATCGCCCGTGTGATACCAACCTCCCTCAAATGCTGCAGCTGTTGCCTCAGGATTCTTCCAGTATCCCAGCGCCACATTAGGACCATGTACGAGTATCTCCCCGTCATCGGCAATACGCACATCCACGCCTGGAAGAGGCTTCCCGACAGAATCGAGCACATGTTCGTGGTAGGGAGTGACAGAAACGATAGGAGAACACTCGGTCGCACCATACCCCTGCATAACGCGGAACCCCATATTCTCCCATCGCCGGGCTAACTGTGGTGGCAGGTAGGCTCCTCCGCTGATGAAAAAGCGAAAGTAACCACCAAATCGCTTGTGTACAGAACCAAATAACCTGCGCCGCAGCCCAAATGGAAGACGGGCAGCGATACCGTGCAGCATCTCCCACTGCTTTTCTTTCTTCTGGCGGCGTACCTCGCGCTCGATGCCGTTCATAAAGAGTTGCAGTGCCTGCGGCACCAACACCATGCAAGTGGCGTGCTCGGCTGCAAGCAACTTGAGCAGGGTTTCTGGGACTAGCGTACGTGCATAGACGATGCTTGCTCCACAGCACAGCAAAGCGATCTCCACGGTCATTTCAAACATGTGACTCAAGGGGAGGATCGAGAGAGCCCGGTCACTCGCCTGGATGTTGATGACCTTGATCCCCGCATTTGCATTGCTGCTAATATTGTGGTGACTCAACATCACTCCCTTCGGCTGTCCCGTGGTGCCAGATGTAAAGACCAGTTCTGCCAGCTCGTCACCGGCTACTATCGGTAACTTCGAGGTATCTAATGTACCCTGGGGCAATGCATCAATATCAACCAGTGACAGTGACATTTGCTTCAGACTCGCAAACTGCTTCCTGGTCGTAATGAGCAGCTTGGCCTCTGTCGTTTGTACAATACGGGTGAGGAAGCCTTCTTTCGTGTTGATATCCAGGGGAACAACAATTGCCCCCACCAGAAGCGCTCCCAGGTAGGCGACCATCCAGTTCATACAACTGGGCGACCAGATACAAATACGGTCATTCTTCTCTACCTGCTGCCCTTGCAAATATCCGGCGAAGCCGCTCGCTCGCTCTCGCAGTTGGCGGTATGTCAGAGTAGACAGCCCGCCTCCTTCATCCAATTCAACGAGTGCGGGCCGTTCTCCAAATTGTCCGGCAGATGCGTCGATAAGCTGATTGATAGTACCCATGGACTCGCCCTCCCGTTAGTAGTATTCTAAACCCAAAACTCCCTATTGCTTGATTTTTTCCATACATTATACTTCTATATGGCTATATCCTGCTAACTCGTAGCATGCCACAGTATACTGATCTTATGTCTCTAAAATTTTTAATTCAAAATAGATGTAAATTACTTTATTTACCTAAATGTTTTTCACTCATGGATGATATTTAATATCATCTTAACTACGCAGTAAGATACAATATTAATAATAGGCAAAATTGTATCTATAGTTGACATTCGGTTCAGGATTATGTTAATATTTATAGGGAGATACTGTCTTGCTTTTTTATCGGTACATATACTGCTTAGTGCTTCACTATGAAGAGTAGCTGGTATATATCGCACAGAGACAAAAGTCACTCGGTATACAGCGTGATTCGACAATTAACTGTAAGATATAAATAGGGGGATAATCCTAGAAAGGAATTTAATCGTATGCCGTCACTTGAAACTGCCAACGTGGGGAAGGCAGTAGCCGCCAGAGTAGGCACAAATATCAGAGAAGTTCGTACCAGGCTCGGGCTCACTCAAGCCCAACTTGCAGCGCCCGAGTTTTCCATCTCCTATATTTCAGCTATCGAGAGAGGCAAAATACGCCCTTCTCTCAAAGCTCTCTCTATCCTTGCCAAGCGCCTGGATGTTCCGCTCACGTTCCTCCTGGAAGGTTCACCCGCTGGCGCTGCTGAAGCAAGAGCCGTAGGATATTCACCGGCAGACTCTGGACCCGACCAGCGTATCGACGTTGAGCTAGTGCAGGCAAATGTGCTGATTTATCAGCATGCCTTCAAAGAAGCTGAACAACTATTGGCTCCAATCCAGCCTGAGCGTATTACGACTGATCAGGCATATCGGCTGTTCCTGCTTCGTGGGCAGATCCACCTGGGTGTAAATGAATTTCAAGAGGCAGTCGTTGATCTACGCGCTGCGGTTTCTCAGGGTGAAGGACTGAACGACATCGAGTATGTCGAACGTGCCCGCAATCTACTGGGGAAAGCATATTTCTCGCTTTATAATTACACGCTGGCGATGGAGAATCATCAACGTAGTAACACTGCTATTGAGAATGGGCATATCAATGACCCTGTCTTTGCCCTCGATGTCTACAGCAATCTGGCCAACGATTATTTCCGCCTGGGTGATTTAGAGAAGGCTGTTACCTTTTACCATCGTGCCCTGGCAACCCTTGAAGGCATGAACCGTGACAGTAGAGGTTTCGCCCAGAAGTACCTGGAGATTAGCCGCGCCTATAAAGCTGCCGATAAACTAACCATGGCTCGTGACTATGCTATGCGCAGCCTTGCGCTCTACGAGATGCGCGATGAGCAGCGCCTTGCCGGCCTTACGCACCAGCGACTGGGTAAAACACTTGAGAGGCAGAATGACCTCGATAGCGCGGAGGAGGAGTACAAACGCGCCATCGCCATTGAGCGGGAACTGGATGACGAGGTCGCGGTATCTGTTTGTCTCACCAGCCTGGCAGAACTATTGCTCAAACGTGGTAAGGTGAAAGAGGCCCGTCGCGAGGCCCAGGAGGCTCTGAAGTTTGCGCGCGCCAGTAAAGACCCACAGACGCAAGGTCAGGCTCTCATGGCTCTCGCGCAGATCGAGCACCAGGGCGGTGATTTTGAAGCTGCTGATAAGCTCTTCGCACAGGCCCTGGAGCAATTAGATGCCTCTCACGCCCACGAGATCGCAGCCAGTGCCTACTTCCGCTTTGCGAATCTCCTCGAGCAACGCGGGGAAGTCCAACGTAGCCTCAATGCCATCAAAAAGGCGTATGAGCATCAGCGCCAGGGAAATCGTGGCGACATCGAATAATAGTTGGAAAAGCTTCCGGGTTCACCCACGGGGCGACAGCGCAGGGTTTTTCGCAAGTCGCCTTTTGCTACAGGGCGGCCCTCGTGGGCCGCTTTGCAAAATAATTGTTGAGTTTGTTGCGGCCTGAAAGGCCGCAACAAACTCAACAATTATACCTCCACAAGCGCCGCAGGCGCGAGCAAAGAGCTCGAGAGGTGACTCTCGAAAAATCCTGGTCCCCGCTTTTTCCTTGCCCCCTACCTATACTTTGTGTTATCCTTGTTTTGATATTCAGAACATCCATAGTTAAACCCTCTCACACTCGTGCAGAGAAATCTCGATGTATTATCGCAGGCGCTCTGGAGGAAACCCTGCATGCCATTTACGGCACACGATCTTAGATATCATATAGAGCAGAGCTTTCCCATCCTTTATGCCTATCTGCAGCAACGTGCCAGGCGCTATTTAGGACCACTGAAGTTCGACGCGTTTGAAATGGATCTCGTTGTTGAACATGTTATTGAGCAATTGGTGCGTCTCGGCATCTTGGGCAGCAGCGATCATGTCCCGGAGAACGCGCTCGATAGGATAAGCGAGGCACAGTTTTATGCATTTCTCAATCATAGCATCAGAAACAAAGCCATCGATCGCTTGCGTAAACATCGTCTGCCAGTGAGTACCTTTGCCGAACTGGAGGCGCCCGCCGATGCAGAAAGTGAGGACGATCCCCTCAATGATGTAGTCGAACCTATATGGGGGGTTCCTTTTGCGACACCAGAAGAAGCCGCGCTTGAAGCGGCCTCGCGGGAGGAACTACGCGCATTACTCAAACATTGTATCGAGGCACTGCGCGCTGCTCCACATCAGCTTCAGGCAGTTTTACAAGAACTGGAAGACCTGGGGGCCTCGGAATTGCTCGCAGATATACGCAAAGAGCTTGCTCAATCGAACCCTCTGAAGGGTGGTCCACTCGAACACGCCAGCCAACACAAGGATCATGCTCATAAAAAGCTCCGCTATTGTTTGCAAAAAAGTAGTACCAATTTGGCAGTTATGGTTGCCTTACGTCTAACACAGTATGGCGAACGTCTCACATCCTCGAATGAAGTAGTAGTGGCTCTTGCTACGTTAGCACAAACTGGTTTATCCGAGCGTGAAGTGAAGGCGGGTCTCAAACAATTAGCGGCTGAAGACTTGCTCGATTGGCATGGTGAGGAGGTTGTCCGCCTCACCGCTACCCAGAAGAAATGCCTGGAACGCTTCTATACGAACGAGTAGGCCTGTAGGAGGTGAGCCTGGTGGTCGCCCAAATGTGAGAGAAGCATCCATACAGGAAAGGGGCAATACTATGAACGAGCGAAGGCAAATTGATCCACGCAATGAAAATCTGCCATTGGCACGTTGGCTACAGCAGGTAATGGCAGCGGATTCAACATCAACTGCAGCAGCTTCACCAGTGGGCGAAAATAATGCGTATCATCCTTACTTCTATCAACAGTTGCCGGACTTCGTGATGGCTCTTCTTGAACAACAGCCCCAGGCAACACTCCGCTTCGCAACACTCCTCTATCACTTGATTGGTTGTACTACCTGCCATAGTGCATACCTTGATCTGTATAGCGCGCTGCGAGCAGCGCTACAGCCCGCTGAAGTGCGATCGAATGTCGCCCAGAGAACGGGTTCCCCGGAGGCGACTTCGGTACGCCTGGTGGTTCAGTTATGCCAATCATTCATCCGTCAGGCAGAAGCGCTCTACCACCAGTCGCGCCGCGATCATACGGATGAGAGTGCTCATGCCCGTTTCCTCCTGCAGCAGGCTCTTCGCATCAGCGCTCATATCATGCAGAGCAATATGCGCATACGGGCGCTCCACGATCTGGTGCGTATTGCTAACCTCTTCGATGACCTCGCTGAATCGGTGCAGCTGGGTCCGGCGGTATACTCCTACTCGCCTGTGCTGGTCGGCGGTTCGCATGGAAGAGCTATGCGCCGGGCAGAAACAATAATGCGTCCTACAGCCAATCCTGCGGCACAAGATGCCATCTATCTGCAATCAAACTTGCTGGAAGGCAGTATAACACAGCAAGGAGATACGCTGGAACTGCACCTCCAGGACCTTGACAAGAAGTTGCGCGGGCAATACCTCACCATCAGTGTGCCACTCGGCTCGTTGATCGAGCCAATACGTTGGGTAGGTGGGAATCCTCGTACCATCCACAGCATCGCTCCAGTCGACGAGCATGGTATGCTGAACACACCCTTGGGGCGAACAGAATTGCGATTCGGCAATCAAGAAGAGCGTAATCTGCTGGAAGCAACGTTCCTGTTGCTCGAGGTACATACCACTGCTTAGTCTGGTTGGAACTCGACAATACCGCTCTTGCCTCCACTCTTGCGGGCTACATAGGCTTGCTCGATCGTAATTGTCGTGTCCACTCCCTTACACATGTCATAAATCGTCAACGCTGCGATGGTGGCCGCAGCAAGTGCCTCAACATCTACACCAGTTTTATAAGTGGTGCGGGTACGTGCCTCGATGTGGATCAGCCCCTGCCCGGTATCAAGCGTGAAGTGCAGGTCTATATGAGTCATAGGCAGAGGATGGCAGAGTGGGATAATCTGCGGCGTCTGCTTGGCGGCCATAATTCCCGCAATCTTTGCTACCTCTAGGACACTTCCCTTTGAAATCTGGTTGGCAGCAATCAACCGCGCCGTTTGCGGAGCAACGCGTACGCGCGCCTTTGCTACGGCCTCGCGCAGCGTTTCGGACCGTTCAGTTACATCGACCATATGCACACTGCCGCCTTCATCCAGGTGCGTTAACTGCACAGGTGGATTCGTGTCGGGCCGATCTGGCGGAATCGAAGACATAGCACTCATTCCTTCATAGGGTGTATGAATTGTTTGTGGCAATACATCCAACGGGAGCGGGCAACGTAGGGGCCGGTTTACCGCGCCCACCGCCGATGATGATTTTTAACAACCAAGATCGGGAATGTTTTGTCACCCTGAACGCATGAGCCGCAGCCCTGAGCGCAGCGAAGGGGAAGGGTCTCTCTCGATGGGCAAACAGATGCTGAGCGCAGCGAAGCATGACAGTGCCGACTTTGGTCGGTAAACTTCATTATCGGCCCCTACCCTCTTTTGCCTTCAACCTCTTCGTATGCTCTCCTTCACGTGCCCCTAGAAATTATAGAGCACATAGCATAGGTTAGACGAGATTTTCAGTTTTGTCTACTTTCGAAGGCTCGTTTGAAGTAAGCCAGTGCTTCACCTATCTTGCCGTGGCTCTCCAGTAGTTGCGCGTAATGCACAAGTTCCTCAGCCAGCTCTTCACGCTTCCTCAAACGCTCAAGCATCTCCAGCCCTGCAACGAAATACCTGTCCCCATCTCTTGAGCGCGATAGTGCATATGCAACCTGTCCAAGCAGCAGTGACGTTTCAGCAGCAATGATAGTATCTCCAAAGTGCTGTGCTCTTTTGTGTGCCTTTTTCGCATGGCTCTCAGCTTCTGTCAACATGTCATGTGCAAAAAACCAGGCGCCCAGGTGCATAGCAATGCTCGCCGCCGTTAGCTGATCTTCACCATCCTTTTCTTGCTGAAATGCTGCCTCAAGGTAGCTATAGGCTCGCTCTTGATCCTTTCTCATCACGGCATGGCATAGATAGTGATACAGTTCGCTCCGTAATCGCAATCTGGAATGCTGATCATCAAGATACAGATACTTATACAAATAGAGACTGGCCAGCTGGTATTGTCCCATATTAGTGAAGTACCTGCACTGCTCACCGTAGACCCCTTGCCGCTGCTCAGTAGTCGCAAGGTCCGCTATTTCCATAGCTGCGCGTTGGAGCATTTCTTTTGCTGTATCATATTGATTAAGACGAAGATAGTGTTCACCCAGGCTAGAGTATACCTGCGCCATGAGAAGTGGGCTGGGTAATTGATTACTTGTAAGTAACTGGAGGCAGCGTTGATAAGATGCAAAAGCTTCTTCATAATTGCGCGTGGCCGCGTATACCGATCCCAGCAGGCTGTAAACATGTACGCTAATGTAGTTATCTCCACATTCTTGCGCAAGTTGCGCAGCTTTTAACAAATGACCTTTGCTCTCTCCATATTGTCGTATCTGCTGGTATGCCCTGCCAAGTAAATAATGGAGTCTCGCTTGTTGTTGCTGCCTCAAGTTCTTAGTAGCGAGCTGCTGCAGCAACTCAATTGCTTCTTGTATCGCATCTTGCTGGATGGCAACCTGCGCCTCTAAAAGTTCCAGTTCTACTACTTCATCTAGGTGCCTGGACCCTCTCAACAAAAAGTCGTTGGCCGTATCTTCTGTTGCACCGCTGGTTAGCGGTTGTGTAGAAGGCAGTCCCAGACGCGACGCTAGGATCGCCAGCGCGCGCAGTGATGGCTGAATCTGTCCACGCTCAATTGCAGAGATATAACTGATCGAAAAATCAGGCTTGGCAAGCTGACTTTGTGTCATCTTCCTGGCAAGCCTCATCATCCGTATTTTCGCTCCGACAAATTGCCCCTCCTGCTCGTGAGACATATCAGATGCCATTATTCCCTCCTCTGACAGCATCCGTTAAAAGAAAATAAATAAATGAAGTGTGATATCATAAATTGTAAATATATCTGTGCTTATTGTCAATATCTGCACATAATAATTATCAAATTGAGTAATCATAGAGTCTTTCATCTTCTTGTGTACAATAGAATACTAACATAACCTGTGGTCAAATGTCTGATTGATAGTATATGGTAATATGCATTTATGTGACAGATGGAACCTGCCGCAAGCCACGCCGTTTCAACGGCAGTAGTGAGGCGGGTTCTCGTTGGCTTTAGTCCTTGCAAATTATACCGTTGTGATGTATAATCGGGACATGAAGAAGCGTACCAATATGTACTTTGATGAGAGCGACAGAACCTTGCTTGCTCTCATCAAGCAGCACTACAACTTAGCGAGTGATGCAGCGGCAGTCCGGCTAGCTATTAAACGAGTAGCAGAGGAGATTGAACGAAATGTACCAGGTCAGAAGGGTGCACATCGGCAAGACGGCACAACTCGATGAACTGGCTCATGCGTGTGGAGAACTCTACACGCACACGCTCGTCTTCTTCTGGCGAACGGTGCGGCACAAAGGGATATGGTTAAAACCCAAACATCTCATGCGCTTGTTCACTAGTCCCAAACTGCATGCTCATACTTCAGATGCGTGTGTGCAAGCCTTCTTTGCCAGTCTCAAGAGTTGGCGTTCGAGACGAGAGACCGACCCTGATGCACACCCACCACGACGGCGACGCTGGTACTTTCGCGTCGAGTACAAGCATACCGCCATCCATCACAAAAATGGTGTGCTCACCTTGTCCAATGGCCGTGGCAATGCTCCCATCATACTCGATTGGCCGTGGGAGGCGCCCAAGACGGTGGTGATCCACTGGACAGGGACCCAGTATGAGGCTATTGCCACCTACAAGATCGAGCCTCATGCTACACCTACTGGCGAGAAGGTGGCCGGCATCGATCTAGGTGAGGTCCATATAGCAGTTTCCCATGACGGAACAGAGACGCATATTCTCAATGGGCGGCTCTTGCGTTCCAAGAAACAGTATCAGAACAAGCTCAAAGCAACACTCTCTCGCAAGATTGATCGCAAGAAGAAAGGCTCTCGACGACGGAAACGGCTCATTCGTTCTAAACACAAACAACTGAGGAAACTCAAACACCAGATCAAAGCTATTGAGCAGAAGCAAACAACCCACTTGATCTCCACGCTGCATCAGCAAGGCGTGCAGACGGTTGTGATTGGTGATGTGCGCGCTATCCGGCAAGACAACGATACAGGCTCGACCCACAATCAGAAGATCCATCAGTGGTCACATGGGCAGGTACGGCACATGCTCACCTACAAGGCAGAGCAGCTTGGGATGGTCGTCGAACTACAAGAGGAACGGCATACGTCCAGGACCTGCCCGAAGTGTGGACATCGGCGCAAGAGCAGACCACACGGGCGTGTGTTCCAGTGCACCAACAAGGCATGCCGCTTCACCTGGCATCGGGACGGCGTGGGAGCCTGCAATATCAGACACAAGTATCGTGGGGAATTCGGCGCCCCCCACGTAGTCGCGGAGATGGCACCCGCCACAGACATACGGTTTGCGCCGCATCCCTGCGTAGCTCGTTCGCAAGGATGAGAAAACGTCTGCATGGGCAACTGTGCAGAGCCGCTGGACTTTAGTCTATACGGAGTGTCACTGATCTGCTGCGCCTATTCGTCTTTACAGATAAAACTGGAGCTAGTTATGTTTCGTTTTTTGACTGCGGGTGAATCACACGGCCCCTGCCTCACAATGATCGTCGAAGGCTTACCTGCCGGGCTACACGTTGAGACATCCATCGTCAACGCTGATCTACGTCGCCGGCAGGGTGGCTATGGCCGCGGTGGACGCATGAAAATTGAGAAAGACACCATTCGCTTTCTCTCTGGCGTACGCCATGGCAAAACCCTTGGCTCGCCGATTACAATGCAGATTGAAAACCTTGACTGGGCCAACTGGCAGGAGCAGATGAGCGCCGAACCTGTCGACGCGGAGATCGAAGCTGTAACGCGTATTCGTCCTGGTCATGCCGATTTTACAGGCGCCATGAAATATGGGCATACCGATATTCGCAACGTCATCGAGCGCTCCAGTTCGCGGGAGACAGCTGCCCGCGTAGCAGTAGGTGGATTATGCCGTCAATTGCTTGCCACCTTTGGCATATCGATTCACAGTCACGTGCTCTCAATAGTCGAGATTGGCTATGATCTCCCGCGCCTCATGACTCGTGACGCCTACCCGGATGCAATGTGGGGAAGAGTAGAGGCTTCGCCGGTGCGCTGCGCTGATGAAGTATTGACCGAGAAAATGATTGCGCGCATCCTGGATGCCAAGCAGCATGGAGATACCTGTGGCGGTGTTTTTGAGGTGGTCGCCCTCGATGTACCAGTCGGCCTGGGTGGCTTCAGTCAGTGGGATCGACGCCTGAGCGCCCGTTTGGCTATGGCTATGATGAGTATTCCTTCGGCCAAAGCCGTAGAAATTGGCGCGGGCTTTGCTGCATCGCGTACAACAGGTTCGCACGTCCATGATGTCCTGCGTCACAGTAATGATCGTTGGCTTCACCTGACAAATAATGCTGGTGGCATAGAAGGTGGCATCACCAATGGTGAACCCCTCGTGGCCCGCGTCGGTGTCAAACCCATACCCACCCTGGCTCATCCGCTACCCTCGGTAGACCTGGCCACAGGCGAAAATATTGATGCGAGCCGTTACGAGCGTAGTGATGTCTGTGTCGTCCCTGCCGCAGGTGTAGTAGGCGAGGCGATGATGGCGATAGTCCTGGCAGAGGCATGCATTGAAAAATTTGCAGGAGATAGCCTGGAGGAGATGCTTAGAAATTACCGCTCGGCTGGCATCTAAAACTTCCAACCATGGGTGAGCTTCAAATGTTTGCAGACGAGGTCGAGAGCCATGATTACCTGTTCCCCAGACAGGGTCCCCGCAAGGGGTGCCACTACTATATGACGGAGCAACCCCGCAGGCCCGTGTATAGTAGTGACAGGGCTTGCCCCTGTCATGATGCTTGCCAAGCAAGAGACACAATGATACACTACTCTGAAATAAGATGCTATGTTCTGTCAGAGCGTGTCTGATTCTCCGAGGCTTCGCCCTCTCTCGCCGGGGGCTCGCGCGGACAGGCCGCGCAAAAATGTATTTTATTTGTGGACAATGCGCTTCGTGCATTGTCCACAAATAAAATACAACAGGCGAGCGCCGCAGGCGCGAGCAAGCGATCGTGATGGCAAGCAGACAGACTCTCATAACCCGAGGTATGTTATATAATGAATACCATTACTACAAGTATACGCAAACTCACAAACCTGTTTGTTATCCTCTTCGTTCTGTTGAGCGGCGGACTGGTCTACTGGCAGGTGGTGGCGGCTCAGCAAGTAGCAGCGAATCCACACAACAGTCGCCATTGTCTTCCAGATAGCGCTCCCATCCGCGGCCGCATCCTCGATCGCAATGGCGTGGTACTGGCGTATTCAAAGAAAGTAGACCCCAATGCACCCAATGCAGGTATCGTCTGCGGTTACCAGCGTGTGTATACAGACCCATCATTAGCCGGTCTGATCGGCTATTATATCAGTCCTCTCTATGGTTCAGCTGGCATTGAGCATAAATTTGATAATTATCTGAGTGGCCGCAGCGGCTTGACCGGGCTTGATAATACAATCAACCAGGCTCTGCATCGTCCCCCCGTAGGGGACGATATCTACCTGACAATTGACGAGCGCATTCAGCATATCGTCAATCACCTGTTTGATGCCGCTGCACCGCCTCCCGACTATCACTTTGTCTTCCCAACGAATCGAGGATCGGTCATAGTGGCGAACCCACATACTGGCGAAATCCTCGCTATGCTGAGTCGTCCAGGGTTTGATCCCAACCGCGTTGCCACAGGCGATCTAAATTACTTTCACCGGCTCGAAACCGAGCCCGACCAGCCCCTGCTCGAGCGCCCTCTTCAGGCTCGTTATGTGCCAGGCTCAACTTATAAAACGATGACGCTCCTGGCCGGACTTGATTCGGGAAGTGCGAGTCTGGATGATCAGTTTGACCAGCAACATGCCCTGGGGCCAGTAACCTTCAACGGTCAGAAGTTTGGCCCAGTCGGCAATAACCTGTGCTGCTACACACATCATTATCCCGTGGATCTGCGCTATGGCTACGCGCATTCCGATAACATCATCTTTGCACAAGAAGGGGTGAAGATGGGTGCGCAGACCTGGCTCGACTATAATGACCGCTTTTACGTCGGCAGACAAATTCCTTTTGATCTACCTGTAATAGTAAGCAACGTCACAAAAAATGGGCAGCCCCTGGCTGCTAATGAACTTGCAGCCAATTCATTTGGGCAGGGTTACGACGATATATCACCTCTCCAGGAGACACTTATCGATAACGCTATTGCTAATGATGGCCAACTCATGCGACCTATGCTCGTGACGAAAATTGTGCAGCCGAAAAACGTAGACCCCAACCAAACGGGTGTACCGGCGCCCATCCCTATGGATCCCAATCAAACAGAAGTTGCATCCTATAATCCACAGCTTCTCGCTACACCGGTTTCCTCCCAGACTGCCAGCCAGGTGCGTGATGCGATGTATGGCGTTGCACGCTGCGGTTCCACTTCCTATATACCCAAAATGTTTGACTCTCCCTGGTCAATTATCGCTAAAACAGGCACTGGCGAGGTCGGTGGAAACAAGAACCCCCAGGCCTGGCTTCTCACACAGGCTCCGTACCATAATCCACAACTGACTATTCTTGCCATGAAGGAGAACGGCGGTGAAGCTGCCTTCGTTAATGGGCCGATGGTGGCGGATATGTACAACGACATCTTTGCCAATGTGCTGAAGCTGCCACTTCCACCTCCACCCGACCCCCAGAACCCGTACTGTTTTCAGACAGGTCTGCTACAATAAGTATCAATTTTAACATTATCATGGCATAATGAGGGGTGGAAGGGATTACTATGAAGCAGTTCAGACGCAAAATCAACAGCATCTACAGCGAGGAAGAGGAGCGGGTTCTGGGCCCGTGGCAGAGCATTCGCCAGTTCTTCCTTGCTCCTATCGCCTCCGTTCTAGCTCGTCTTGGTATTTCTCCTGATATGCTCTCCTTCTCCTCTGTCGTATTTGGCATCGGCTTCTGTTTGTTCGCCCCCCATTACTTCACAATAGCGTTCTGGCTGTTAGTGGCTTCTGTCATCTGTGATGGGCTGGATGGTGTAGAAGCGCGCTTGAAAGGGACAAATACCACACGCGGATCATTTACGGATATGTTTTGCGATCAACTGGTGGTTGCCTTCACTGTGGCAGGCATGGCATGGCGAGGAACAATACATCCTGTGCTAGCTATCTTATTCGTCTATGTGTATACTGCTCTGGTCACGTTCCTGGTCCTGCATCGTACACTCCAGGTCTCGAGTCGCTGGATCATTCGCCCAAGCCGTATGTTGCTCTATGTGGCAATTGGCCTTGACTTCTTCTTTCGTATAGATGTACTTAACTACTTGCTGCTTTTCTACCTGCTGGCTTTGCCGTTGCTAGGCGTTAGTTTCTGGAGACTCAGGAGCGCTATGTAAACTCTGTGTACTCATACTCATACCGCGCCAGCATGCGTCACAGTAGCCCGCTGCTACCAGGTCGAGCGTTAAATTGTGGTAATGGTATTGCTCCTGCAATTGTTCGGGTAGATTGCCCAGCAAAGCATCATCCAGGTGGATGATCGTGCGGCAGTTTCGACAAACCAGGTGATGGTGTGCATTGCCCTCGACTACCTCATAGTGAGGCTGTTCTCCTGGCAAGTGATTTTCACGTACAAGCCCAAGTTCTTTAAGCAGCTCTAGTGTCCGGTAGATCGTTGAGAGACTAACATAGGGGTTACGTTTCTGCACGCGCTCAGCAATCTGATCGACGCTAAGGTGCCCATCAGCTTCCTGAATTACACTTAGAATCATATAGCGTTGTGGAGTCAGACGGTAACCCCGCTTGCGCAATGTTTCATTACTGGATTTAACATAATGGTGCATGATGCGACCCCTGTCTGTAAACGGTATGTTCCACCAGTGTATCCTAGCACTGCGATTGATGCTCGTCAACTCACATCACTATCCTCTTAGATATTTGGAGATAAGACTTCCCGTGAGCGGATGTGAGAGAGGTCTGGCTTGTCATCCTGAGCGCAGCGAAGGATCTGTGCGTGCGGCCAGCCAGATCCTTCGCTGCGCTCAGGATGACACGTCTCATCTCCAAATACCTGCTATCCTCTTGCTGGGCTTAATGCGCAACAATATATCACATAGACGTTGATTCCTGGTGTACATTTAGGAATCTTTCGCGGAAAACGGAGAGCTTCGCCTCTCCTGAAAGCGTCTCAATTATTAGAGCGTGGCTGATTCTCAGAGCCTTCGCCCTCTCTCGCCGGTGCTCGCACGGCTTCGCCGCGCAAACATTTTAATTTGTTTTGTGACAAATGCGCGAAGCGCATTTGTCACAAAACAAATTAAAACAGGCGAGCGCCGCAGGCGCGAGCGGGATGGCGGTCAGACATACTCTAAAATAGGACAGGAATTTATGGTACACTGGGAGCATCGCTACCTGTTAGGTACAATGATATTCACCATCGCTGGAGATGTCGTACGCGACTTTGACGAAGAGTATGAGGCCTGGAGTTGGTTGGAGCAGGAGGGGTGGGGGCTGGTTGCTATTGAACCCCCCGACCCTGTCCGTCCTGGCGTCTGCAAGTACTACTTCAAACGTCAGCGCCCACAGCCTCCTGTTCGCCCTATACCAGACTACGAGCGAAGAGGGAAACATTAAATGGCGGTACCAGCTTTCTGGCGTTCGTCCCTTGATCCCGAACGTGTGATGAACGTGGCTATAACCCACTGGCAAGAAGATCAGCAGCAGCAGTGCGAAGACCTGTTGACTATTGAAGAGCCATTTGAAGTGCGTATCGACCGCCGCAGCCTGGCGGTGATTATGCGAACGCCCGGAGATGACCATGAATTGGCAATGGGCTTCCTCTTTACCGAGGGCGTAGTTCGCCAACCTGATGACATACTGGTAATTGAAGATGCTGCCGACGCCGAAGGTTTACCTCTTGCAAATGTAGTGAACATTGTGCTGCGCCCCGGTGATCCACAGGAGGTGCATCCCCAACCTGTAGCTCTTGAGCGTCATTTTGCTGTTTCAGCAAGTTGTGGGCTGTGCGGCAAAAATAGTATTGCCGATCTAATGCTCGCCACGCCGCCCTTGACCTCTGACGAGGTGCGTATCCCCGCCTCAATTATCTATGGCCTGCCGGCACAGTTGCGTACGGCGCAGGCCGTATTCACCCATACAGGTGGACTGCATGCTGCTAGCCTCTTCGACACTACTGGTAAGCTGCTCCTCTCACGCGAAGACGTGGGACGTCATAACGCGGTTGATAAGCTCATCGGGCATGGCCTGCTGCATGGTAAATTCCCTTACTCCAATCACATCCTCATGGTGAGTGGGCGTACCTCATTTGAAATCGTCCAGAAAGCGCTCTTAGCCCGCATCCCCTGCATTGCAGCCATCTCAGCCCCTTCAAGCCTGGCCGTCGAACTGGCCGATCGAAGTGGCATCACCCTGATCGGCTTCCTGCGAAATCACTCGATGAATGTGTACACCCATGCCCGCCGCATCGTGTAGACAAGTAAGACTATCCAACCTGTTGCAAAGACAGAGCAGGTATCTTATAGTGAAAACTGCCTGCTTCTGTGTACAGGAGCGAGCGAATACGCTATAATCTGGTCTATGCAGAACGATACGATTGCAGCAATTGCCACACCGCCTGGCCTCGGCGGTATCGGCGTCATACGCGTGAGTGGTCCCGGCGCTTTTGCTACGGTACTGCCGCTTCTACACCAGGCAAGCGGACGTACTGACCTGCCTCAATCACACCTGCTCACCTATGGACATATTATCGATCCTGCCACCAGAGAAATATTCGACGAAGTGCTGGTAGCCTTCATGCGCGCCCCTCGTACTTATACTCGTGAGGATGTCGCAGAGATACAGGGGCATGGTGGTCCGTTGATCCTGCAACGCATGCTACATTTGATCCTGGCCCAGGGAGTACGCCTGGCGAGACCCGGCGAGTTCACCATGCGTGCCTTCCTTAATGGACGCCTCGACCTGGCCCAGGCCGAAGCAGTAATGGATCTCATTCATGCTCAAACAGAAGCGGGGGTGCGCCTGGCGATGCAGCAGTTCCGGGGCCGTGTCTCTGCACAGGTGCAGGAGGCGCGCAATAATATACAGGGAGCGGTGGCGCGTATCGAAGCAAGCATCGATTTCCCTGAAGAAGATGTGCCAACTCCTCGGCCTGAAGAACTGTGCCCGTTAGTCGTTGCGGCACAGCGACAGGTAGATGCCCTGCTGGCTGGCTCAGAACAGGGGCGGCTCTACCGGCAAGGATTGCGTACCGCCATCATCGGTCGACCAAATGTAGGCAAATCCAGCCTGCTGAATGCCTTGTTGCGCAGCGAGCGTGCTATAGTCACACCCATCGCTGGTACAACCCGTGACACTGTGGAGGAAGTGGCGAATCTGCGTGGCATTCCGCTGCATCTCATCGATACAGCCGGAATCACACCCACAGATGACCCCATTGAACAAATAGGTGTGCAGCGCAGCCGTGCGGCCGCTGAGAGTGCCGATATGGTCCTGCTTGTGTTTGATGGAGCCGAACAGTTGACCAGGCAAGATCACCGAGTCACAGAGGAATTGCAGGTGATGGGGTTCGGTACGGAAAAAGCTTCTAACAATGGCCTCGATGGAGGACAACTCCCTGCCGGTATGTACTCTATGGCAGCGCCAAGACCAGTGGTCATGGTGGTGAATAAGGTAGATCGTCTACAGGTGCTCGAGGTTGATCAGGTCCGTGGCCTGTGGCCTGGCGCTCCATTAGTACGAACGTCAACCCTGACTGGCATCGGGCTGCCAGAGCTGGAAGAGACTATCGCCGATTTGATCCTGGCTGGCAAAGCCCTGCATCGGGACAGCGTCCTGGTTACCAGCGCGCGTCACCAGGATGCATTACGCCGCGCCGCTCAACACTTGCAAGCATCGCTCACCACGCTGGAGCAGGGTCTCCCGCTAGATTTTCTATCAATTGACCTGCGCGCCGCGTATGACGCGCTTGGGGAGGTAACCGGAGAGGCGGTGAGCGAAGACCTGCTCGATAGGATCTTCAGTGAATTTTGCATTGGCAAATAATCGAGTGGAGAAGATTTTAGAAGATATGGATACGCTTTATAATTTACAGAAAAAGTTCCGAATCGTACTTGCTACAGTAGCAATTGCCAGCATTTTGTTGGCTGTGCTTGCTTACCAGTTGACGCTTGCAACCCTGGCCCAAACACGCACAGCAGATCATCACCGTGGGTCACAAGGTTTACAGGGAATCTCAACAGCGGTACCTATCTCGTCTTCCACACCTTCACCGCTATCAACCTCCACCTTGAACCCTGGCTCAATACTTGGCATCGATAGTGGTCCTCCATCTTTATATCCGGGCATTTCCTGGACGCGAGTTAACTATACCACTTGTGGTGCCCCTCAAATGACAGGTAGTACTCTAAAAAGCACGATTCAACTCGATCACCTGCAGGGGGTCCATGTTCTGCTCCTGCTGTGCCAGCAGCCGAGTAATTTACTTAATATGCAGGTGATCACCGATGTCGCCAATGCGGGCGCCGATGCTGTGGAGTGCGGCAATGAGCAGATAAAGCACAATACCTACTCGACCTACGTGCCGCCGGAGAACTTTGCTCGTTTCTTTGATCTCTGTGAGCGCACGGTGCATGCTGTGAGTCCCAATATCCCCGTCTTGCTTGGCTCACTAGACCCGCAGGTCGGTGGGGTGAACTATCAGCCGCTGTTCAACCAGGTAGGTTACCTTAACGCCATGCAAAACGCCATGAATACCTCGGTGCGTCCAGGCGCTAACTGGAGCTGGCGTGCCCAGACTCTCGGCCTTATAGATAGCTGGCACAATGGCTTCCCCAGTCAGAGTGTCAATAGTTTGCGAGCCCTCTTCGTTTTCTGGGCACAACAGTTTCATGTCGATCTCGGTAATGGCGATCTGGGCAAGCATATCTGGGTCGTAGAGGGAACCGGCTGCATCTATGGTTGTGGCCTGAACTCCACCTATGAAATCTCCGTTGCTCACATCTTGACGCTGATCACCGATGTACAGACCTCTATGCGCTACCACATTCCTTTCTTTTACTTCAGTGGCAAGGATTTCTTCCAGCAAAACCAGTCAGCGTTGTGGCCAATGGGTGTGCTCGATGTGAACGGCAACGCTAAACCGCTGCGCCAGGACCTCAGCCTTGGAGCAAGGACCCTGAATATGTCTTGCCCGAATGGCTCGGTGCAGGTGATCGATCAGGAGAAATTGCTGGCGAAGCTCTACAGTGGCTGCACCCTGCCCAGCAACTACGTCAATATCCTGGCGGCTTAGGCATCACCGCTACACCTGCTACACTTGCTACACCCACTACACCTGTAACAGCAAGAAGCGCTCTCGTTCCCTTGCAACCTGGGTCAACTGCTGGATCAGTTGCCGTAGAGATGGTCCCTGTTGGCTCCCCGGGGCGCCGCCAGCCTCCTGGGCGTTCCATCCTTCAGGTGTGAGTTGCGATACATAGTAGTAGATTTGTTCGCTGTTGCGTACCAGCGCGAGATCGAAATTGAGCAACTGCGCCAGCAGGACCTGTTCCTGGCGTATGCGCCACCAGATGCGGTCCTGTGCTGGTACTGACATGCCGCGAATATGTGCCTCTATGTTGGAAAGGGTTTGCTGCGCAGACTCAATCTGGCGTACCTGGGCCAGAGCTTCCTGCGGTGGATCGGGATTAGCCCGTGTCAGTGGCGGAATGAAGCGGCGTTGGTAATCGCCCCGCAGTGTCGCCAGCATATCTACAGCTTGTGCCAGGTGGTAGCTGGCTCGCTCGCGCACAAGCAGATCATCTGCCCGCGCCTGATTCGTCGCACTGTAAAAATTATAGCCATAGGCTGTGAGCAGCAGTTGCAACTGCTGTATCACAGGGTCATTGGATGGTCCTGGACTCATCAAACCCTCGTTATTTTTGTTCTATTGGCACGCGGGAAATCAAGTTACCTCGGCGGTACTTGTGGGCGCGCAGCAGCTGGTACGGCAGGCGTTGCTGCATTTGTGGTGTAGCGATCTGTGCCCGCAGTAGTTTGCACGCCACTAATGTTAAACGGTAGACCAACCGCCATATTGGGAGCAGAAACGATGCCCCGCTCCGCCATCAACATGGCTGTATAGTACCGTACTGCGTCCAGTTCGTTCAGCCCAAACGCCTTGAGCGATATCAACGCCTTCATTCGCTCATCACGCGGGAAGACCAGAACCTTAACAGTGTCTAGCGAGATGCCATAGCCCGCCAGGAATTGCTGCAGGTGCTGGTACACAATCTGCGAGAGATCATGAATCTTTTCATTCACTGATTCGAGCGGGGTAATCTGTACCAGTTGATTGACAGCCTGCTCAATCACTGGACCAGCGTAGGAGTTGACCTCCTGTACTGTCAGCGTATGCCCCCGATATGGCATGTGTTGTACCAGGCGGACGGCATTTTCGCGCGTCTCAACGTGGATATAGTAATCCACACTATAGACCATTTCGGCCATCTCCCGTGAGAGCGCCATACCACTGGTCTTGACTACCAGCTTGCCACGGTTGATATACAGCGCCTCGTATTGCCAGGGGCTTTGCCCACCATAATAGGCCTTTTGTAGGGATCCAAAAAGCGGGCGGTCAGGGGTTATAACAGGATACTGGCCTGTCTCATAGACTTGAAGAATCGCACCGCGTGACTTGAGCACGCAGAAATGATTGCTCTCTACAGTCAGCAGAGAGTTGTTCATAATATCATTTCCAGGATAGTGCCAGAGCAGAACCTCCGGCCCCATGACCTCTTCACCGTTGGCTGTTAAGGTCGAGATAACGCCACTTACTCCAGGCATCATTAACTCCTTTGCTAAAACCTTTCCTAATTCCAAATTTCGGGATCAATCGTATTAGCTCATCCCTCACTATTACAACGTTTGACCTCTAGAAAAGTACAATGTAGATTGCCTTCTCATTCCCTTGGGGGAATGCAGGCTCTACCCCGTTACAAAAATGAATTTTTGTAATTTTATAAAAACTCCTCCTACAACCCCTTGACATCATACAAGGCTTATGGCATAATAACCCTGTCGCCGATAATGACGAGAAATAGCTTCTGGTAAGTAAACCTCTTAAGGTTTCTCCCTGGTAAACTACGAGAACTAGAGACTACTTGTCTCTTTAACGAGAAATGGTCACTGGTTTAGCATTCTTGTCTTAAAAACGGACGATATTTAAGAAGTAGGCATGACCTGCTTCTGGTGGCACCTTGACAATTGAAAAGTGGAAAGCAGAACAGCAACTGTTGCTTGAGAACAGTCACTGTCATTTCCTTCACCTTGTACCCACAAGGTGTAGTGAGAATCTGCGAACAGCCAAGTGATTGGCTTGGATCGCTCAATATGCTAAATATGAACAGGCTTGTGAAAGCTTGTTTAATAAAATGGATGGCGAGTTTGATCCTGGCTCAGGATAAACGCTGGCGGCGTGCCTAACACATGCAAGTCGAACGGCCTCGCTTTTCGGAGCGAGGCAGTGGCGGACGGGTGAGTAGCACGTGGGTGACCTACCCTTTGGTG
>WNGQ01003649.1_pt1 | contig 22996 bp, 20 predicted proteins | sample 5407661 | NCBI WGS metagenome assembly WNGQ01 (sample SAMN13153382, study PRJNA577476) | soil metagenome | isolation source: 60 cm soil or saprolite under Garry oak tree replicate 2 | place: USA:California | collected 2016-06-15 | reverse complement strand
GAGACAGGCGATCGTTTCTCACGACCGCTTTCCATGCAGCCGGCACTCGCCAGCTCTCTGTTTGCCTGTTCTTGAACGAGCCACCCGCGAAACCAAACAACGCGAAGGTGTCACCCTTCTCAAACACATCTGTGACTTCTATGTAGTAATCAGGAAACCATTTGAAGTAGGCACGCCAGCCCGCCGTCATCTTCTCTTTACCCGTGACCTCATTGCCATGCGCGTCCATGAAGGTGTGATTGTCGCTCATTAATTCGGCCGGGCCGGCAACGTCAGCATTGATGCGATCGATAAAGGCGCGGACGGTATCGTTCACAATCGTTCAATCCTGATTGAATGTACTTGCCAGGAATTCCTTTGTCCCCTCGGGTCCGCTCAGCTCCAGCCAAACCGGAGCGTTATTCGTTGGCAAAGAAAGACGAAATTGCAAAAAGGGACAGCACTGCCGCTCGAGTTCAATCATGGTAGTGAGTTCCTGGATCCAGTCTGGGCCTGCAGGCAACGAATACGCGTAGCCATTTTCGAGTTCGATGACTTCAATGACGGCATCTCTGAACTTTTGTAAAACGGTGCGGCGGCGCTCTCGCAGCTCGGCGCTGGTTAGGTTGCAGGCAATGGGCAGGTCGATCATTTGTCTTGTTCAGACTGCGACCCGAACACAAGGGTTCGGTTCAAGACTTCAGGCAGAAATTTTAGCATGGACTTAGATTGATGGAATTTGGAATAGCGGCGGGCGCAAGAAGTCGCCCCCAGGCGGGTATTTAGGGCCGCGAAAAGCGAGGATGTGAATGACTATCGGTCGCTGGCGTGGGTGGTGTCGTGATTCTGCTGCTCCAGGAACTCAGCCAGCATGCGGTCATAACACTGCTGGCACATGGCCAGAGCCAGTTGATTTCCATCCATGCGAATTATCTCGCCGCACCAGGCACACTTAACCGTCTTTCCGGAATTTTGCTCCGACAATTCGACGTCTGATGCAACTTCTTCGAACTGCAACACAGTCATGATCGTTGCTCCTTTCAATAACTTACTAATCAGCGAAATCGCACGCTAGCAGACGTGAGTTACTAAAAGATTAAGGCGGCTTTAACAAGGAATGAAGTTTTTGATGAGGCGGCTTATGGCATATCAATTCGGTGAAAAAATTAACAGACCATTAAGGGCCGCGTAATTCGATCGTAGCATCACCTGAGTATTGTTCTGGAACGAAATACTACCGAACAAAGGGCTGGGGGCTATGTCGGCAGCCATTCACCGGCATAGCCCATTTTTTTAGGGACTTCGAAGGGGTTCCGTCTTCAGATCTGGCCTTGATATTCTCGACGCCAGCCCTTTGAGAAACCTTTCGGATTCCCATTGTTGCCAGCGGCCCAACGCGTCCCGGTAATGTTCAGTCCGCTCGCGGGCAAAATGTTTCAGCAGCCAGCTAGCGGCGACATTTGTTGGTTCATGCACGTGATCGTTCTTATCTCGGCTTGACGCCTTTCTTAGACGCGTACCCAAATTACCGATCCAGACATCGCAATCGTGCAATTCGCCCAGAGACGTTTGCAACAGCGCTATTTCTTTGGCGGCCGCTTTTATGTCTTCGCCCCCGCAGCAGTCGAACAGATCAAGAGCGTACCGAAGACGTTTGGCGAGAATTCGCAACTCATGAAGCTCGGTGTTTTCGAACGGAAAGAAGATATGCGGACTGGCAGTGCGAAATTCTTTAAGGCGGGCCGTAACTACCTTGGTCCCTATGCGACCGAATGTGGGAGCGACCTGCGGCATGTTTCGCGGCGTAGATTTCTTTAACACGACCGCGATATTTTGTAGCCGGCCTTCAAATTCTTCCCGCAGCTGATCAACGGCAGAGCGCCGGATCGCTTTGTTCAGCGCTTTGCGCGCGCCTTCGCGTAACAGCTTCCGCTCCTCGATGAAAACTTCGATGCCCTCCGGAACTTCGCCGTGAGCGCTGGCCTTTAGTTTTTCCAAAGCCGCGATGGCCACATCTTCATCACGCACGGCGCCGAGGCTTTTGGCGATCGTTTTCAGTTTGGCGATCGGCAGGGCAGGTTTTCTCAGATGTGGCTCGAAATCGGAGATTGCGCTCCGCAGGCGGCGCGAAAGCACGCGCATGTCGTGCACGCCTTCCGGATCGCTCCAATCGAGCGCCTTCCTGCGGAGGGCGCACATGGCCGCGAGCTGAGCGTGCAGCGCGGTTTGAATCATTTGATCAGCGGGCGCGGCGCAATCCAGCCCGCTGACGCGTTTTCCCCTCATGAAGTCAAGCGCGTTTTAAGGCAGCGCGGCGGCCAAAAGAGAGCCGGCAATTGAAGACCTGTTCGAACATCTCACGTTTCTGCTCGGCCGCAATTATCTCGCGATCGCAATTAGCGGGCGTCTGGAGTTCGATATGTACTACGCGACCGTTGCGAACACAGCGCAGGTCGCCGACTCGGCTGTCATGCCGGCGATCGAGCGCGTCCGCGATCCGAAGTATGGCCGCCAGTTTGATTACCGTGTCTTTGTCAGTCTGATTCAAAGCAGCAAATGCTTCGTGACGATCTTTCGGTTCAGAGCCGCGATGATACCGGGCAGCGTTGGCGATCACGTCGCGTTCAGCTTCAGAGAAACCGGTCAACTCAGAATTCCTGATCAAATATAGAGAGTGCTTGTGATGATCGTCATGCGCGATGTGATAACCGACGTCATGCAGCAGCGCCGCGGCGGATAACATCGTGCGCTGATGTCGAGTGAGATCGGTCGCGCCCGAACGGCTGAGGTAATCAAAAATCCTTTCCGCAATCCTGGCGACCTGCTGCGCGTGGGTTTCTTCATATCCGAAGCGACGGCCTACGGCGTGAACTCCGCGGAGACGGTAATCGGTGATGTCCGGCAAAGGCGGATGAGACTCGGCTTCGATTTCGCGCAATCGATCGATGAGCACGCCTTCGCGGAGGGCCCAATTGCAGGTACGCAGGAGCTCAATCCGGAGAGCGCGTATAACGCCTTCAAGGATTTGTCCTCCGCCAATAATGATCTCTGATCTTTGGTTGCTGATCCCCGGCAACGCGCGCCGCTCGGCGGCGCTCATCTCTGCCGCGCGGGAGTTGAACCGAGTGAGCTTGTCCAGCGCAATCTCGTCGCCGGCCGGCCGCGCACCTTCCTCCCGGTGTTCTGCTTCACCCAGGGCGCGTAATCGCAACGCTGTGCCGATCGCGATGATTGTGCCGGAAGTACCCGTGGCGTGTTGCCAGCGTGCACCTTTCAACTCTCGCGCCGGGCGCTCTACCGCTGCCCGCACTTCTTCGCGCAGTCCTTTGAGTTCTTTTGCTTTCGGAGGATCGGAGTTGATGAATTGCTCTGTGAGGCCGATCGCGCCAAGTTTAACTGACAATAATACCGCCGGGGCGGAATCGCGCATGAGCGAGATTTCAGTCGAGCCGCCACCGATGTCGATATTGAGCAGCGAGGCATTTGGCGCTGCGCATCCCTGCGCCGCCGCCAGGCCAATCAGCCTTGCTTCTTCGATCGCGGAAAGAATCTCTACGGAGACGCCCGCTTTACGTTGAACTTCTTTTATGAACTGCGCGGAATTGCGGGCTTCACGGACCGACGCGGTGGCGACTGCAAAAATTCTCTCTGCGCCACGGGCTTCAGCAATCGAGCGAAAACGCTTAATGCAATCTACGGCTCGTTCGATTGCCGGGGCGGAGAGCTGTTCCTGTCGCAACGTGTCGTGTCCCAGTCGAACAACTTCTTTTTCGCGCGCCAGCACGGCAAAAGAATCACTGGCGGCGGCATCCACGACGACCAGCTTGATCGAGTTTGAGCCAACGTCGATGGCAGCGATCTTCATGGCGCAGGTTTCGAAGTCTCTTTCACTGCAGGGATAACATTCGGTTTGGCTTCCACCCGCGCTTCAGACCTGGCAACTTCCCTGGGGCTCGGGTTTGCGGCAGACACTTCACTCTCAACAATGCGCGCCACGGATCGTTTTAGTTCACCCGCAACCCGCCGGACCGGGCGTGACGCATCGATTACCTTAAACCCATACTCGCCCTTCATGCGATCGAATTCGCGCAGCAATAATTTCTGATACGCAATGAAGCTGTCGTAGTAATCATTACCGAGGCCGAGGTCCATTCCCGATTCCCAATAGTCAAAGCCTCGACCTGAGGCCAGTACGCGACCGGCCAATTCTTCCGGCGAGCGTACGCGCAAATAGAAAATTGAATCCGGTACCAGCGCGATTCCATAGATCGATCTGATCCAATCCGGATCCGCGCCGCGCACGACCGCCCGGGCAATCGCTGAATAGATGTATCGATCAGTCAGCACTACAAAACCTGCGCGCAGCGCGGGCAGCATCTGATTTTGCAACCGGTCGGCGAAATCCGTCGCGTAGTAAAGCTGCATGGTGAGGCGGCCCAGCGTATGTCCGGCTCGCGCGTCCTTGATGCCCCGTCCGGCGAGTATCGATCGCGTCATGCCGGTATCAAGCACTGCGTGACCGGCGGCCTCGAGCCATGACCGAAGCAGCGCCACGTGTGTCGATCGCCCCACGCCGTCGGTCCCTTCTATCACAATGAGCTTGCCGCTATAAGGCTCGATCTCGATACCCGGCATGGCCCGGCCGTAAAATTTCATCTCTCTCATAGGCCGGGCACCGCCTTCTCTTTCAAAGTCTCTTTCAAATACCGGTTGACGATCTCGCGCATTTGACGTTGCTGAGTTCGGATGGCCTGGGTAGCGTCTATCTGAGTCAATCCGAATTCGCTGACCATGTGATCGTATTCCTCAAGAATCTTCCCTTGAAAGATTTTGAAGCTTTCGTTCTCGTCATCCGACCACGCCATGTCCATACCGGCTTCGTAATATTTCAGTTGAGGCCGGGCCGATTCGATGCGGTCAACGGCAATGTCCAGCGGCGCGCGAAAATAAAAAGCTACGGTCGGCTTGACGGCGAACTTGTAGACTTCACGCACCCACGCTCGATCACAGCCGCGCGCGACATCGCGGGCGAATGCCGTATAGATGTAACGATCAGCGAGCACAATCGCCCCGGCCTTCAGCGGCGGCACGATGTCCCGTTCCGTGCGGTCTGCGAAGTCGGTCGCGTGCAACAGCGAAAAGGTTGCGGGGGTGAACAGGCGACGCTTTTTGGCACGCCTGGTTGTGTCTTTGACCAGCGGCGAGGAATTCCACTCCGAAAAGAAAACGTGATAACCCTCGGCTTTCAGCCACTGATAGAGCAATTGAAGCTGGGTCGATTTGCCGCTGCCGTCGGTACCCTCGACCACAAATAGACGCCCCGGGTAACGATGATAACCGTAGGAAATCATTAGTTTAGTTTGAGTCTCGCAGAAATATGTTACAGCGATGTGAAGTTTCCGGCCAGCGCGTGATTTCAAACGACTGGCGCCATTTGAGTTTGCCCCGTGGATTGAACTAAAGTAACAGCTCCGGTTTCGCGAAAGAGGCGCCATAGATATGAAGACACTCCTGTTGTTGCGACACGCCAAATCAAGCTGGAAGAATGGGTACTTAAGCGACTTTGATCGCCCGCTGAATCATCGGGGAACAAAGGCCGCGCCAATGATCGGCCGCTTGATTCGGAGGAAGAAGCTGCAGCCGGATGTTGTCTTGAGTTCATCGGCCGAACGCGCGCGGCAGACGGCTGCCCTGGTATTAGAGTCTGCCCACCTCAACACCGAGCTCCGGCACGACGAACGAATCTACGAAGCCGGCGCGCCGCGTTTGCTGGAAATCGTCTCAGAGATTGACGACAGCGCGAACGTTGCTATGCTCGTAGGCCACAATCCCGGATTGGAAGAACTATTGGAAGATCTGACCGGCGAGTCGAGACATTTACCCACTGCCGCACTCGCCCGCATAGAACTTAACGTCGAGAAATGGGACAAAGTGCGTGAGGGCGCCGGCCGGGTTGCGTGGTTGATAAAGCCAAAAAACCTGAAGTCGTGAGGTCCCAACCCCAATAATTTCCTCAATTCCCCTGGATAATCCGCGCTCGCGATAGTTAACTCCGATTTAAGGTCAGATTCACTTACTTGTAACTCGCCCCGGCTAATCTGCACGTTCTCCAAGTCGCAATCTCTTTTTCTTTGTTTAAAGGTCTTAGTAAAGCTCATCGGGAGAATCCTATGCAGAACACGCCTTCGCAGTTATCCCAAGTTCTTCGTTCAATTCTCGCTTTGTTCTTTGTATTGCTACTCCAAGTGGTCGTCTTCGCGCAGAAGAGTGACGCGGGAATGACTTCCGAGGTTCGAGTTCCGTCAAGTACAAAGACCGGCGCGGATTTGGATGACAAACTAAGAATTCTGCAAGAGGTATTGAGCGAGCAGGCAAAGCAACTCGAGGAACTGCGTGCCACTGTCGCGAACCAGCAACGGGTGATCGAAGCGTTAACCAACAAAATACCGGCGGGCGAACCAAAAATTGACGAGCACAAAGACGTGGCGACCATGGCAACTGCGCCAGCGGAGCAGAATCAAACGCCGTCGCTGGAAGACCGCGTAAAGAAAGTTGAAGGCAAAGTGGCTCAATTTGGACCGTTCCGTTTGAGCGGCGATTTTCGTTTGCGCTTTGACGCAATCCTGCGCAAGGCGGAGCCCACGCCGCCGGCTGGATTCACGGCGCTGACGCATCAACAGAATGTGCGCATGCGCTATCGCTTTCGCTTGAATCTCGATACAGACATTAATCCGAAGCTTAGTTTTCACGGCCAACTGGCTACCGGCCCGCTCAACAATCCGCTCACTAACGATCAGGATTTCGGCGAAGTTACCACGCGGCACATCGTTGCAATCAACGAAGCGTGGATTGATTATCATCCGAACAAGGCGACCCAGCTTCAGGCCGGCCGAATACAGGAAATCTTTGCCGACAACTCACGTTTTCTATTTGATGACGACGTCCGCTTCAACGGCTTCAATGAAAAGTACGTGGTCTCGTTCAAACGAAACAGTTTGAAAGTAACTAGTGTTGATCTGCGGGCGGGCCAATACATCTTCAGCAATCCTAATGTAGCAATTGTGACCGTCGGCAGTCCCCTGGCTCAGGCGGGCGCAATCGTAGGAACGACAGGCCGCAACTCGAACCTGTTTCACCAGGGTTTTCTCGTCAATCAGAAATTCAATGATCGGTGGAGCAGCCAGTTTGGCGGCGACGTTCAGCTCTATCGTAATCCAAATCAGATTCAGCTGGCTTCGACGGCAAATGGGGTCGCTCTGATTGTTCATAACGGTCTGGGCATTACCCTGTCGGGCCCTCTGCCGGGCACGGGTAATGCGACCACGACTTCAGGCGGCGCAATTTACACAGCCAGAAACTTCCAGATCGCGCGCCTGACCTATCGATTGAACTGGGCGGGATTTAAAAATGGGGGTCACGACTACCCCGTCACTTTCAATATCCAGGCGGCACGCAATGTCGGCGTGGGAATCAGGGAACGCGATGCCATGCTCGCATCGCTGCAGATCGGAAAAATAACCAGGCGAGGCGACATGGCTTTTACCTATGTCAACATTCGCACCCATCATTTTCGATTCGACTATGGAATCGCGAAAAAGGTCACATTGCAAAGTTTGATTTTTGTCCAAAATGAATTGCGCAACAGCGGAGATTTCCCGAACTTCTTCGTGCCGCTGAATGCGTTCACGCCGCGCCAGTACCGCTTCCAGGAACAAATCGCGTTTAGCTTCTAAGGACAGGCACCGCCTGTAATCGCTCTTAACTAGTCAATGGAGGAATTCGCATGTTAATCCTAAGAAGACCAATCACCGGCGCAAAGTTCAGCGCAGCTTTTTGTATCTTAGTGATTCTCGGTCTTGCCGCGTGTCACGGTGGGAATAGTGCAACTGAAATGAGGCTACAAGGCGCCGGCGCAACTTTTCCAAATCCTCTCTATCAGAAATGGTTAAGCGAATACGGCAAGCAGAATCCAACCGTGAAGATCGATTATCAATCGATCGGTTCGGGTGGCGGGATCAAGCAAATCCAGGCGCGCACCGTCGACTTTGGCGCCTCGGATGCGCCGATGACTGACGCCGAGTTGAAAGCGTCGCCGGGTGAATTGATTCACATTCCGACCGTCCTGGGTGCGGTTGTGCTTACCTACAATCTCCCGGGCGTTTCCAAGGCCTTACGGTTTTCGCCGGACGTCATTGCCGACATTTTTCTGGGGAAGATTACGAAATGGAACGACGCGCGCATCAAAACCGACAATGCCGAAGCAAATCTGCCCGCCGCTGATATCACGGTGGTGCACCGCGCCGAAGCCAGTGGCACCTCGTTCGTTTTCTCTGATTACCTTTCCAAAGTCAGTGCAGACTGGAAGCAGAAAGTGGGCGCCGACAAATCGCCTAACTGGCCAGTGGGGCAAGGTGGCAAGGGCAACGAAGGCGTCACTGGACAAATCAAGCAACAACCAAACACGATCGGCTATGTCGAGTTGGCTTATGCAGTCCAAAACAAACTTCCAGTAGCGCTAATCAAGAATGCCGGCGGCAGTTTTGTAGAGCCGTCAATCGATGCGGTCACAGCCGCAGCCGCGGCTTTGGCGGCAACGACGCCGGATGATCTGCGCGTCTCAATCACCAATGCTAACGGTGCGACTGCATATCCGATTTCCAGCTACACCTACATTCTCGCCTACAAAGCGCAAGCCGACTCCACCAAAGGAAAGGCTCTGGTTGACTTCCTGTGGTGGGGAATTCACGACGGTGAACAATTTGCGAAAGACTTGCAGTACGCTCCTCTGCCGAGCGAGATCGTCAAGCGAGCCGAGGCGAAGATCAATTCGATTACTTCGGGCGGAAAAACACTGCGGTGATTTTTCATGTCTGCCTGGCGACAACGACTTTCTCCCACCGGGAACACGGGCGATGCAATTTTTCGCGGCGCAATGTTCGGGGTCGCGTTACTGGTCGTGTTAATCGTCTGCGCGATGATCCTGGCCCTGGCATTGCAATCTACGCTGTCGATTCGACAATTTGGTTTCGGTTTTCTGACCAGCCGTGAATGGGATCCGGTCAAGGAACAGTTTGGTGGGCTGGCGTTCATCTACGGAACGATTTTCTCCTCATTAATCGCCCTGCTAATTAGCGTGCCGCTTTCACTCGGTGTCGCGATCTTTCTCGTCGAACAAGCACCGAACTTCGTGGCACGACCGATCACTTTCCTGGTCGAGTTGTTGGCAGCAATTCCTTCCGTCGTTTACGGATTGTGGGGAATCTTCGTGCTCGCGCCGTTTCTGCGCGTACATGTCGAACCTGTGATGGCCCGCGCATTTGGCTGGCTGCCGCTGTTCCAGGGTCCGATTACCGGCATCGGCTTACTTACCGGAGGAGTGATCCTGGCGATCATGATAACCCCAATTATTTCAGCAGTCGTACGCGACGTGCTTTCAGCAGTTCCGAATACGCAACGCGAAGCCGCCCTGGCTTTGGGCGCGACCAAATGGGAGACCACAATTGTGGTCGTGGCCAACGCGGCGCCGGGAATTGCGGGTGCGATAATCCTCGGACTTGGTCGCGCTCTCGGTGAAACAATGGCTGTGACGATGGTTATCGGCAATCGGCCGGAGATCAGCCTGTCGGTTTTTCAACCTTCGTACACCCTCGCCTCAGTGATCGCGAATGAATTTACGGAAGCGACTGCAGATATCTATTTGAGCTCTCTGGTCGAGCTCGGATTGATTCTCTTCCTGGTCACTTTCGTGGTGAATGCGATTGCCCGCGTTCTGGTTTGGCGAGTGACCCGCAGGACGGCTGGAGTGGGACTGGCAGCCTAATGTAATTCGAAAATGAATGTGGTGGGAGCTTGAGCCAGGTAATGCCCTTTTCCCGAGCAGATCGAACACGACGCGTCGCCAGTGGTTTGATGACCACGTTGACAATGCTCTGCACGCTCGCGGCGATCGGAATTCTGGCGATCATACTTGGCTACATCGCGATGCGTGGGATCAGTTCAATCAGCTGGAACTTCATGATCGACAGTCCTCGCCCCGTAGGCGAAGGCGGCGGCATCGGCAACGCAATCATCGGCTCTGCAGTTTTGCTCTTGCTCTCATGTGTCGTCGGCATTCCTATTGGTATTGCCACCGGAGTTTATCTCTCAGAGTTTGGCGGCGGATTTTTTGCGAGTTTCGTTCGCTTCCTGGTTGATACTTTGACCGGCATTCCATCGATTGTGACGGGCGTGTTCGTTTACGCCGTAATCGTGCTCCCGATGCGCCATTTCTCGGCCTTCGCAGGTGGAGTTGCGCTCGCCTTAATCATGGTCCCGATCGTTGCGCGCACGACCGAAGAAATGATTAAGCTGGTGCCAAACAGTTTGCGCGAAGGCGCTTTGGCGTTGGGGGCGCCGCACTGGAGAGTAACGTTGGGTGTTGTGATTCCCGCAGCCGCTTCGGGAATTGCTACCGGCGCGATTTTAGCTATCGCTCGCGTGTCAGGCGAGACTGCGCCACTCCTGTTCACCGCTTTCGGCAGCCGCTTTTTTCCGCGAAATCTAAACGAGCCAATTGCTTCACTCACAGTTCAGATTTACAACTATGCAATTTCACCTTACGACGAGTGGCATGCTCAGGCATGGGCAGCAACGCTTGTCTTGATGACCCTAATCCTTGCCATAAATATCCTGGTAAGGTTTGTTATTCGCAAACGGTTCTAGCGATGTCGACATCATTCCCCACAGTGACGCCGAAGTTTGAGATCAGGGATCGCGCTTTGCCCGCATCGCGCGAAACGAAGATCGCAGTAGAAAATCTCAACTTCTATTACGGCCGCTCTCAGGCACTGAAAAATATTTCACTCGCGATCCCGGAACGCATTGTGATGGCTTTCATTGGGCCTTCTGGATGTGGAAAAACAACTTTCCTCCGCACGTTGAATCGCATGAATGACGTAATTCCGCACGCGCGAGTCGAAGGAAACGTTTCCATCGACGGCCAAAATATTTACGCTGCCGGCGCCGACGTCGTTGAATTGCGTCGCAAGGTCGGCATGGTGTTTCAGAAGTCTAACCCGTTTCCCAAGTCGATATTTGACAATGTCGCCTATGGTTTGAGGATTAATCGAATCGCGGCGAACAAATCGGACCTTGAAGATCGGGTTGCCGGCGCGCTGCAGGATGCCGCTCTTTGGGAAGAAGTAAAAGATCGTCTAAAGTCTTCTGCGCTTGGGCTTTCTGGCGGTCAGCAACAAAGGCTCTGTATCGCAAGGGCGCTGGCAATTCAGCCGGAAATAATTCTGATGGACGAGCCGGCGTCGGCCCTCGATCCGATTGCCACGTCCAAAATCGAAGAGTTGATCGTCGATTTGAAAAAACGATATACGATCGTCATCGTCACCCACAATATGCAGCAGGCGGCGCGTGTCTCTGACTTGACTGCATTCTTCCTGCTGGGCAAATTGATCGAGGCAAACAGCACGGAAAAAATGTTCACGGCCCCTGACGAAAAGTTAACTGAGGACTACATCACGGGGCGTTTTGGCTGATTCGAAAGTTATGGAAGTTCACCGGCATCTTGATGAAGAGCTCGACACGCTGCGCGCCAGTGTCTTGCGGCTGGGTGGTGAAGCTGAGTCTGCTCTTCGTCGCGCGATGCAGTCTTTGACGGGACGAGATAGCGACGCAGCGCGTGAAGTGCTGGAGCATGATGACGATATAGATCAGCTCGAAATCGAAGTCGATCGTCAATGCGTGGACATATTCGTTTTGCGCCAACCTGCTGCGCGCGACCTTCGTTTCGTGATGTCGGTGGCCAAGATGGCACCTTTGTTGGAACGAATCGCGGATCACGCCTGCAATATCGCGCGGGCGGCAATCGATCTAAATACCGAGCCGGAACTAAACGACCATGATCGCGTCCGTAAAATGGGTGCGAGTTGCTCAGCCATGCTCGGCGCAGCGCTCGATGCTTTTACCCGAAATGATCCGTCAGCTGCGCGCGAAGTTATCAAGCGTGACGCGGAGATTAACGATCTCTACAATCAAATCTTCCACGATTTGATTGAGATGATGGCCCAGGAGCCGGCGACGGCAACCCGTGACGCGCGATTATTGTTCGTCGCAAAGCATCTCGAGAGAATTGGTGATTACGTCACCGACATCTGCGAATTGACGGTTTATATGGCTGAAGCCGCAGTCATCAAACATAAACATTGAATGTTTCCGGCGCGGGCTAAATAACAGCTGCGGTAACTAGCCACACGTTTAATAAGTGTGATTGAATTGTCCCGTTATCGATACTTAAAACTCTTTCTGCGTTTCACGCTGAACTGTGACTACAACAACAGCCGCCATTGCTATCATCATCGTTCTGGTAGCGATGGTTTTCGATTTTACTAATGGATTCCACGATGCGGCCAATTCGATTGCTACCGTCGTCTCCACCAGAGTTTTGTCTCCACGCGCAGCCGTCATTTGGGCAGCCGTTTTCAATTTCGTGGCCTTCGCGATCTTTGGCACCCGAGTGGCGAAAACTATCGGCGGTGATCTGGTGCGCATCGATCTGATTCGAGACGATCTTCGCATTTACGTCCTGTGTGCGGGTCTATTGGGAGCCATAGCCTGGAACCTGGTGACCTGGTATCTCGGATTGCCGACCTCCAGTTCGCATGCTTTGATCGGAGGCTATGGCGGCGCGGCCATCGCCGCATACCGCGGCTTCGGCGGATTGTTGAAACCCGAGGGCTGGATCAAGACGCTCATTTTTATTGTTGCTTCGCCCGTCATCGGATTCATACTTGGATTCATTCTCATGCTGGCGGTCTATTGGATCTTTCATCGCGCAACACCTGCTCAGGTCGACAAAACGTTCCGCCGCGGCCAACTGCTTTCGGCCGCTGCTTATTCACTGGGCCACGGCGGTAACGATGCGCAAAAAACAATGGGTATCGTAACTGCTGTGCTGGCGACAGCCGGCCTGTTCAATTTGCATCTCGGCGATAAGGGCGCACTGCCGGCAATTCCTTTGTACGTCGTGTTATTGGCGCATGCGGCTATCGCTTTGGGCACTCTCGCCGGCGGCTGGCGGATCGTTCATACGATGGGTTCAAAGATTACGAAGTTGCGTCCTGTCGGAGGCTTCTGCGCTGAGACGGCAGGCTCGATAACTTTGTTCGGCGCGACGATACTCGGAATACCCGTCTCCACGACGCATACAATTACCGGAGCCATCGCCGGCGTGGGCTCAACAACGCGTTTATCGGCGGTTAAATGGCGAGTGGCCGGAAGAATTCTTTGGGCCTGGATTCTAACCATACCTGCTGCGGCTATTTTTGCAGCCGCTGCTTTCTTATTTATCAACTTGGTTTACAGCATAGTAATTAGGTTCGTGTAAGGAATAAAACCCAACCGATCACTATCCATGCATCTCACATCATGAAGAAGCCGGCGCTAATCATCGAGGACGACGCGGACATCGCAGAGAGCGTGAAATACAATCTCGAATCCGAGGGCTTCACGGCAATGGTTGCCGCCACGGGAGAGCAGGGTCTGGCTCTGGCGCTCGATGCTCAGAATCCACCCGCGGTAATTGTCCTCGATTTGATGCTTCCCGGCATGAGCGGCATGGACCTGTGTCGTCGCTTGCGGCGCGAAAACCAAACCCGCCGGACTCCAATCATCATGTTGACAGCTAAGGCTTCTGAAACCGATCGCATCGCAGGATTGGATCTGGGCGCCGATGACTACATTCCGAAACCGTTTTCGGTGCGTGAATTAGTCGCCCGAGTGCGCGCCGTACTGCGAAGAACCGACGAGGAAGCCACTGAGCGCTATGATGACGGCCGCCTGACGATCGATTTTGGCGACGTGCGGGTGATGTGCGATGGGGCGAACATTAAGCTGACCAACAAAGAATTTACGTTGCTGTCGGTCCTGGCGCGCTCGCGCCGCGTGGTTACTCGCCAGCAACTCCTCGATCAAGTCTGGGGCTACAGTTACTATGGCGACGCCCGGACTCTTGATGTGCACATTCGACGCCTGCGACAGAAACTTGAAAACTGTGGCGATTGCATCGAGACTGTCGTCGGCGTGGGTTATCGCTTTGTCGGTTGCAGAACGCAAACGCGAGCTGCTGCTGTGGTTACCGATGACTAGATCTCGGCTTCTCATTTTCTTCCTGGTGGCTGCGTTCGCAGCGTTGTTAACGGTACTTATCCTTGTCCCAACTCGCGGTTCATTTCTGATTGCCACGCTTGCGTTATTGGCCGGGCTGGTTTCCGGCCTACTCCTCAAAGGAAGACGCTCTTCATTCGGCATTAGCAATTTACAGACTGAGAACGATCAAACAGTCGGGGTGTCAGCGGAATTACTTGACGCTACAATCAACGAAATGCGCGAAGGCCTGCTGATCATAGATCACGAGATGCGGGTGCTTGCTTCAAATAAAGCCGCGCGGAATCTGCTCTCAAACGTCGACGATCGAATCGACTTGCGCCGCTTGACCGAACTCACGCGTAACCCCGCCATCTACGATGCGTTTCTCGATGCCCTCCACGGGCAGGAACGCGCGGGCGTGAAAGTGGAAACCTATAATCAGGGCCGTCAGGTTTTTGATCTTCGCGTGGCGCCTTTGCGGTCATCGAATGGAAAAGGGAGGCAAGGCGCGGTTGGAGTCTTCTTTGACATTACCCGGCTGGAGCGGCTGGAAGTAATCAGGCAGGAATTTCTTTCCAACGTTTCGCATGAATTGCGGACTCCTTTGACGTCGATAATCGCGTTGGCAGAGACTCTCGAAGCCGGAGCCCTTAACGACGCGGAAAATAATCGCCGCTTTCTTTCAATTATCCAGAAGAACGCCACACGGATGCATCGGTTGATCGACGACATACTCGAGCTCAGCGCCATCGAAGCCGGAAACGTCAAAGTACACCCCGAAACGATCCAGCTTCGCGCGCTGGTAGAGGATGTCATCGGTACGCTCTCGTCCGCCGCAGCGTTGCGAAAGGTCGCCTTGAGAAATGACGTCTCCCCGGAAGCGAGAATATTTGCCGATCCGCACCGATTAATGCAGATGCTTACGAACCTGGTCGACAACGGAATCAAGTTCAATCGCGAAGGCGGGCAAGTCGTCATTAGTTTTGATCACGGAGTTCGGGATCGAGTTCACGTCGAGGACACTGGTGAAGGAATTCCAGCGCATCATCTCGATCGTTTGTTCGAACGCTTCTATCGAGTCGATCGGGCGCGATCGCGCGAGCTGGGCGGCACCGGTCTCGGATTAGCTATCGTTAAGCACCTGGCCCGGGCGCACGGAGGAGAAGTAACAGTCGAGTCCCGGTTTGGAGAAGGAACGAAGTTTACGGTTGAGTTTGGCGCCACTGCCTCCGCCGAAAAACCAATGCCGTCAAAGGCGGCGACCGCTTAATGGGTCGAGCGAACGGGGCTGTACGCAATCCTCGATTTCAGTAATCGCTCGGCAAGTCGTCGAAGTTGCAAGGGCATCTCTGCCAAGCTGGATTCTTCTTCTCCCGTTTGATACCTCATCAACAATTGCAGTTCCGCACTACAAAATTCGCAATAGGCCAGATGCGATTTTGTCTGCCTCATTTGTTTTGGAAGCAAAGCGCGATTCTGGAACTTAAGCAAACGTTCGGAAGAGGGACAGCCCGCGCTTTTGAAGAATAGGGTCGTTAATCTCAAGGCCATCACCTTCTATCGGTGCTTTCCAATCTACCAGGGTTTGTTTAGCCACAGCTGACATAAATCCAATAAGCCAAATCTTCCAGATTTTGCACTCGACTGTTTGAGGGTTTTCCCTTTACGAGTCAAGGCTTTATCTCTAGTGTAAAAAAATGTTGCCCATTCTTTAATTTGTTGCTAAGATGGTCTCGGTCGGTCGAGGAGCGGGTAAACTCCTTGATTTCCTTTCTCCGATGGTGCGGCGAGTCTGAGTGACCATCGAACCCGATTGCTTCAAGCGAACGGGATTATCTTTCCGGGATAACAGAAGTCACGAACAAATTGGTTCCCCCAGCGCGGGAGTGCAATCAGTTTCATGGAACTGGGACGTTGCCCTTCAAATTCAATCTCCTCCGATCCCTGCCAGATGTCGCATAGCCGTTGTGCCTGAAAGTCGAGTGTTCCACTTTGCCACTGATCTATTTCGCAATCGCGATCCAATTCTTCTCAAAGTCCCATCAATAACCGTGAAATCAACCAGTCCCAAAACTACAAACGAACTGGCGGTTAGCACGCCGGCTTCACCGCAGCCACGAACTGTCTCCGGGCGATACACACGTGGCCGCTGGGTCGAGAGCCTGCGTCAATCGGACGTAAACCGTCTTTGGTCTGAACTTCATCGCGTAGTCAGCAGCCATCCGCTGGTCCGGGCATCACGGAGCGCCGGCCTGCTGATTGAAGAGGGAGCGACCAGTGCTTATACAGATCTAACCCAGGAACTATTTGTTCAGTTGTTAACCAAGTCGCGGTTTCAGCACTATCTGGATACTGCGATGACCGATGCAGAGATTGAATGCGAAATCAGCCAGATCGAATTGACCAACCTGCTGACTGCCGAACTTCGCAAACGTCATCCGGAAAGCTATCGACTGGCACGCCGCATCTCGACGCTGATCCAATCGAGTTCGAACTTCCGCCGATTTGACAGCAACGGCCACTCCGAAGAGAACCATCGGCGCCTGGCAGATCGAGTTTATGGCTTGAGCGAATGGGCAGAAAACAAAACTGGCCGCGGGCACCACGAACTGGAGGCGCGCGCGCACATGATTCCAGTTCGCCCGCGCGATACGCGAATGGTTGGATGCACAGGAGACTCGCAAATAGTGATCAGCAATTCCGACCTTGAAGACCTGATCGTCTCGGTACTTGATGCCATAGATTCACCGGTTGATGTACGGACGCTGCGAAGTTTGGTGATGTCACGGCTGCCGGTGATGGACATTTATCTGGTTCCTCTGGGCGGCGATGATTCTGATTCTGAAAGCAGCCGTTTCGATCCGCCTGACTCCGGCGAGAATCCAGAGCAGAGCTTATTGCGAAACGAATCTGAGCGCGCAGCCGCGGGTTCAGTTGATAGGTTCCTCAAAGGTTTGCGTGGGAACGTGCGCGGCAAGGTAAAACAATATAACCGGATGCTGGGCGTGCTGTGGCATTGTTACCTAAACCCGGAACACGCAACTCAATTGGAAGTTGCGGCGACCCTGGGCGTTTCCGACTCGCTGGTGTCTGATTACCGGCGGCGTATCGAGCAGGAGTTGCGTGCGCTGGCATTCAGGGAGGTCGAGGAGGCGCGATTATTCGAGCTCGCGTTGCGCGAGAGAGTGCGCGGACTGGTTCCGACCGGTGCTGAAGAAGAAGATGTGGTGGCCTGAATCTTTAGCCGCTAAGCGAATAATTTCCCGGAATCGAGCTCGAGCCAGTAGCGCAGATATCCTGCGCTTTTGCTTTTTTTGGCGGCCATCTCAAAGATTGTGGTCGTGAAAGCCATCACCAATGCAATCCGCCTTCACCCTCTCTTATCATCCGACACGCAGTTCACTTGGGCCTTTATCCCGCTCGCTGCCGCTTGATGGTGATGTCGCCTTTAGTTTGACGGATCGCTGCGCGCTTCGTTACGCTTTGTTTCCGCATCGCTCGGCCGTAGCCTAACAGATGCACATCCTCGGTATTTCCGCTTATTACCACGACTCTGCCGCCTGTATTGTGCGGGACGGAGAGATAATCGCCGCCGCGCAGGAAGAGCGCTTCACGCGCAAGAAGCACGATCATCGCTTTCCCGCTAATGCAGTTAATTTTTGTCTCGATTATGCAGGAATCAAAGGTGGCCAGGTTGATCTGGTAGCTTTTTACGACAAACCCTTGCTGAAATTCGAGCGGCTGTTGGAAACCTACCTTGATTATGCGCCCAGCGGTTTGCGTTCTTTCATCATGGCGATGCCGCTGTGGCTGCGCGAGAAATTATGGATTCGCGAACAGGTGGCGAAAGAGTGCGGGTACAAAGGCCAGGTTCTTTTCACCGAGCACCACGAATCGCATGCCGCCAGCGCGTTCTTCCCTTCTCCGTTCGAGTCCGCGGCCGTCCTGACGATGGACGGTGTTGGCGAATGGGCCACCAGCAGTTTTGGTTACGGTCGCGGCAACGAACTCCACCTGCTAAGCGAACTTCATTTTCCGCATTCCCTCGGACTGCTCTACTCCGCCTTTACCTACTACACCGGCTTCAAAGTAAATTCCGGCGAATACAAAGTGATGGGCCTGGCGCCCTATGGTGAACCACGTTACGTTCAAACAATTCTCGACGAGTTGATCGATCTCCGCGAAGACGGATCGCTGCGGCTCAATATGAAGTATTTCAATTACTGCCAGGGTCTGACGATGACCAGTGCCGCGTTCGATCGTCTGTTCGATGGGCCGCCGCGCAAACCTGAAGCGAAGCTCACGCAACGTCACATGGATCTGGCGCGCTCGATTCAGGAAGTAGTTGAGCTGGCGATGCTGCGGATGGCGAATCACGTTCACAGCCGAACCGGTGAAAAGAATTTGTGCCTGGCCGGTGGCGTAGCACTCAACTGTGTCGGGAATGGTCGCATTCTGCGTGAAGGACCTTTCAAGAGAATTTGGATTCAGCCCGCGGCCGGCGACGCGGGCGGATCGCTCGGGGCGGCGCTCTCCGTCTGGTACCAGTACCTGAATAACGATCGCAACGTCGAGGCCGTTTGCGGCAGCCGTCAGGATGGAATGAAGGCGGCTTACCTGGGGCCGGAATTCGCAAGCGATGACATTCAGGATTATCTCGATGGCATCGGCGCGAAATACAAGCGGCTGAATCGCTCAGCATTGATTGATTACGCAGCCCGCCTGTTGGCTGAAGAGAAAGTTGTCGGCTGGTTTCAGGGCCGGATGGAATTTGGCCCGCGCGCGCTCGGCGCCCGCAGTATCATTGGCGATCCGCGCTCGCCGAAGATGCAGTCGCAGATGAATTTGAAGATTAAGTTTCGCGAATCATTTCGGCCGTTTGCGCCTTCGGTCTTGCGCGAGCGCGTGGCGGATTATTTCGAGCTGGACTGCGATTCGCCTTATATGCTTTTGGTCGCGCCGGTCCAAACACATCTGCGTCGCGACATGAACGCCGCAGAACAGTCATTATTTGGAATCGACAAACTCAATGTTACACGTTCGACGATTCCGGCAATCACGCACGTTGATTATTCGGCGCGAATTCAAACTGTGCGGCGCGAAGACAATTCGCTTTATTACGATCTAATCGCGGCGTTTGAGAAATTCACCGGTTGCGCAGTCCTGGTCAATACCTCGTTCAATGTTCGCGGTGAACCGATCGTCTGCACGCCGGAAAATGCCTATACGTGCTTCATGCGTACTGAAATGGATGCGCTGGTAATTGAAGACTTCGTGCTTGAAAAAGGTGAGCAGGACGAAAAAACATTTGTCGCCGATACTGGCTGGCAGGAGGAGTTTCAGCTTGATTAACGAGAGTACGGCAAACTCAGGCGTGTCTGACGCGCAGGCCCGCAAGACTGCCTTAATTGTAGCCGGCGCATTCCTGCTGCTGGCCGCCTGGAATTTTTATCGCCATCGGGTGACGGTCGTGATGATCCTCGGCGGAGTCGCTTTAGGTTTGATCTTAATCGGTCTGTTGATTCCGCCGGCGGCGCGCGCGTTCCACTTTGGCTGGATGAAGTTCGCCGCGGTTCTCGGCTACATCAATAGCCGCGTTCTACTCTTCCTGCTTTTTTATTTCTTAATTACGCCGTACGGTTGGATCGCGAAGCTTTTTGGCAGAGATACTCTGAATCGACGTGCCAGGCCTCGGGAGAGCTATTGGATTTCCCGCGAAAACTCGCGTCAGACAAAAGAGCAGTTTGAAAGATCTTTTTAGGGCTGCGATATCGTGAACGTTCCGGGCTTTCAGATCGTATATTCAATTAGGCCGGCGGAATAATTCATTTTAAAGCTGCCCGCCGGACCGTCATGGTCACGTTTCTCATTACCGCATTTGCAATCCTGTTCATCGTCGGAATCGCGGCTTATTTCTGGCAGAAGTCCGCGTCCGAAAAGTCTGAATACGTTTTGCCCCCGCGTCCCAACGCTCGAGGCTTGTTTGCCGATTCCGGATCGGGGGACGAACAGGCAACCAGCCAATCAGAAGTTGACGCCAGGAAACAATCCTTAATTGCTCGAGCGCGAAACGGCGAGCGCGCTGCCTTGAATGAAGCCCATAAGATCGGTGACTCAGTTTTGTATGATCAGGTCCTCAATGAACTCGTGCAGCACGCGGATTCCGACTCGAAATTGCTCGCTTTGATTTCTTATGTCGCGCAGCAGGAATTGCCGGTTAACGACGGACTTGCCCGGGCAGTCGTCGCGTCGTGGCAGCGCGCTCCTGATCGAAGTAACACGGCAAAGGCCCTGCACATCGCCGCTCTCAGTGACAACCCCGAAATCTATCGCGAAACCGTGGAAATAGCGCTGAGGTTCTGGCGCGAAGAAAGGCTCAAGGACGTCTCGTCAATCGAGCTGCGAGCTTTATTTGACGGCGAATTTTGGGTACTCTCTTCAGGCTCAAGACGCTCAGGCGCGGGTTTTCTTTTGAAGCGCACCCTCGCAAGCGCGCGTCGCGAATTGGAAGCCGCGGCCCGTGTCACTCAATGAACAGCTTTTTTCGATTTTTTGAATTACCATTTGGTGGTGATGTTTGGAGTACCGCCTTTAGGCGGAATTGCGGTGATGTTTGGAGTACCGCCTTTAGGCGGAATTGCATTATCCGTAGGAGTTTCCGCTGAACGCGGTACTCCGAACAATTAGAGGTTTACCATGAATAACATTGATTTTGTTTCGATGCTGCCCCTGCTGATCGGCGTGGTCGTTATCCTGATCGCGCTGCTGATCATCTTGCGTCGAATCTTCGTTAACGTTAATGCTCGCGAGATTGCGATCAAAGAACGGCGGTATCTCGGAGCCAAGATGCCCCCGGGCCGTGTGGTAGCAACCGAAGGCGAAGTCGGCATTCAGGCCGATGTGCTCAAGCCCGGATTGCATTTGATCAAATATCCGTTTGAGCGCGTCGTGCGCAAGGTGCCGCTGATCGAGATCGGGGCGGACGAGCTCGGCATCGTCGAAGCGATCGATGGTGAGCCCATGCTGCCGGGCAGAATTTTCGCTCCCGATCGCGCCCAGAACGCCCACAACAATTTTCAGGACCCGATTGCCTTCATTAAGCAGGGCGGAGTCAAAGGCATCCAGCTGCGCACGCTGCCGCCGGGGCTCTGGCCGATACATCCATACCTGTTTCGCGTTTCGATTGCCAAGACGACGATGATTCCGCAAGGCAAGGTAGGCGTTGTGACCGCGGCCGATGGCGCGCCGCTGGATCCCGGCCGTTTGCTGGGCAAAGCGATCGAGGGCCATCTTAGTTTTCAGAATGCCGAGCTCTTCGTTTCCTCAGGCGGACAGAGAGGACCACAGGTCGACATTCTCACGCCGGGCACTTATCGCATTCTGACTCAATCGGCCCCGCTGGAAGGTGGCACGGAAACCAAACCGGGCTTGTTCTATATTCGCCTATTCGACGCAACGGTAATTAATGAAAACCAGATCGGTTTGGTCGAAGCCCTGGATGGCTCGCCTCTGAATTCTGGCGATTACGTGGCCGAATCAATTCCGGGCCATGACAACTTTCAGGACGGACACGAGTTCATCGACAGCAAGGGCCAGCGCGGTCCACAGAAAGACATTCTGTTGCCCGGCACTTATTACATCAATCCGCTGCTTTTCAAGGTGATTCTGGAAACCGCGAAAGAAGTTAAGCCGGGCGAGGTCGCAGTGATCGTTTCCAACACCGGCAAAGATCCTTCTGATGAAGTCCGGCGAGAGATGGCGGCGAAGGTTCGCGCGCGGATGGAGCGTGAAGAGAAAGAACAAGCCGAGCACTCCGCGGCCCGCCTCGATAAAATCGACGACGGCCGTACCGCTGAAGAGATCAAGGTCGAGTTGATGACCGGCGATCCGGCGGATCGACGGCTTGATGAAGGCGCACACGAAGCTTATGTCGTGCCTGAAGGCTATCGCGGTATTCAGGAAACGGTCGTGGGCCCGGGACGTTATTACGTCAATACGCTGGCGATTACGCCAATCGTGATCCCGACGACAAACCAAACGGTTGAGTGGACTTCCGGCGAAGTCGTCAACACGTTCAATCCTTTCGAAGTGATCTCGAAAGATGGTTTCACGATGCAGTTGGAAGTCCGTGTTGTGTTTCGTGTCAAACCGGAGGACGCGCCGTTCATGGTAGCCAAGATCGGCGGCATCGATCGTTTGATTCAGAACGTGATGCATCCGTTGATCGATTCAATCTTCCGTAATCAGGCATCGGAATCTTCGGCCATGGCCTACCTGCAAAATCGGCACGAGGAACAGGAACGCGCTGAGGCCCGTGTCCGCGCACATCTGCTCAAGTACCACGTCGATGTCGTGAACGTGCTCATCTGCCACATTCACCTGCCGGAAGAGTTGATGAAGACCCAGACCGAGAAGATTCTCGCCGAGCAGCGTCAGAACATGTACAACGCGCAGCGCGAGGCTGAAGAGAGACGCATTCAACTCGAAAAGACCAAGTCACAGGCCGACAACCAGCGAGATCTGATGGCCGCAACCGTCGGAGTCGAGATTGCCGGCAAGCGCGCCGAGCAACGCAAGGCCGAAGGCGAAGGCGAAGCCCACTATATTTTGCAAACCGGTAAAGCCGAAGCCGAGAAGGTGCGGCTTATGGGTGAAGCACAAGGCGTCGCTTATCACGAACAGGTGAGCGCGCTTGGCGCCCAGGGAGTTGCGTTGGTGGAAGTCTTGAAAGTCATCGGCGAAAAGAATGTTCGCATCACGCCGGATGTGATGGCATCGGGCGGCGGCGGCGATGGCGGGGGCGGGATTGGAACTCTTCTATTGCTGAACTTGTTCCGCGACCGCCTGAATTTGCCGCAGGCAAATGGCGAGAATGTGCTGA
>WNGQ01001654.1_pt1 | contig 23008 bp, 20 predicted proteins | sample 5407661 | NCBI WGS metagenome assembly WNGQ01 (sample SAMN13153382, study PRJNA577476) | soil metagenome | isolation source: 60 cm soil or saprolite under Garry oak tree replicate 2 | place: USA:California | collected 2016-06-15 | reverse complement strand
GGCCACGAGCAACGCGTAAGTGCCGGTTGTCGGCAACGTCACCTGGCCCAGATTGTTCTGGATATTGTCGGAGAGAAGCTGGGTATTGTCCGGTTTCACGAAATACCAGTTGGCGTTGCCGGAACTGGCGCCAAGATTGGTGATGCCCAGGCGCTGGCCCGCCGTGCCGTTGATGCGGTAAAGTTGCGCGCTGGTCTGTGGATTGAGCGTGTTGGTGACTGCGACGCCATAGGTGATGGCCGGGGCGGCGGCCAAGTCCAGCAGCCGGAAACTGTAGTCGTTGGTGTAGTCTCCACTCGCCTTTTGCAGCAGCGTGTAGGTGCCAGACTCCGTCAACGTGAACAACCCTACGTCACTGTCGGAATTGCCGTTGACAAAAGGAATCGCCCCACTCGGATTGATCAGTTGCACGTTGATCGCATCAAAATCGTAATCCAGCGCGTCATAATAAAGCCGTTGACCCACCGTGCCGGTGAAAGTGAAGCGGTCTTCCTCGCCCGGCTCGTCCAATGAACCGGTCACCGTCGCTCCCAGCGTCAACGCACTGATCGTCGTGTTGGGCGTCACCACCCGGAAACTGAAATTCGTCGCGCTCGGATCGGAGGAGTTGCCAATGGTCAAAACGTAAGTTCCGTCAGCGGGCAGCGTCTGCTCAAAATCCGCAGTGAGCCCTCCTCCATAGCCGTTCAACTGCTGGTTTTGCGGGCCAAACAGATAGACATTCGCGACCCCAATATTTGTGGCGGCAAAATCAAAGAACAGCCTCTGCCCAGTTGTGCCGGTGAAACGATAAACCGATGCCGAAGTCACCGGCACATTGGTGCCATTGACCGTCGTGTCAAATGCTAAAACACTCGCCGGTGCTTGCGAGACATCGATCAAACGGAACCTGTAATCACCCGTAGTGTCTCCGCTCCCTTTCAGCAATAGCGTGTAAGTGCCCGTTTCCGTCAACGTGAATGGCCCCACGTCACTGTCCGAATTGCCGTTGAGGAATACAATGCCGCCACTCGGACTGATCAACTGCACGTTGATCGCATCAAAATCGTAATCCAGCGCATCATAATAAAGCCGTTGACCCGCCGTGCCGGCAAAAGTGAAACGATCCTCCTGTCCCGGCAAGGAAATCGTGCCGCTATAGATATTGGACGAGGCCAGCCCGACGACGAGCGGTTTAGGGCCGGCCTTCAGGCAAAGGCACGAAAAAGTCAGAGCGACGATTGTGAAGAGATTTTTTTTCATATACGAACATGTCGGATGCTTTCGTTTTTTTGGTAAAATGCAACCTTCACGCGTCGAAAAGGTTTTCGAGCGAAGCGATGTTTATCTGTTCAAAACTTTTGCACAAGCAAATTCGGTAGAGATTTGGCTGACGAGCGGAATTTTTTCCAAATTGGCCTGGGCTTAAAAACACAAAAAAGCAAGCTGAGATCCGACTCTTCTCTTGGGTCAGGTGCGCTTCGGCCGGACAGCGCCAGACAGGGCGGCCTCAAGTTCCGTGGAGACCTTCAGTTCAGCCGCCCATTGTCGCAGGTACGATTCATCCAGCCGGTCCCGCTGAACTTGTACCACTCCTGCAACATCGCCCAACTGGCGATCGGATGGGGGTAATGCGATTCCAGTAGAGCTTGTGCAAGGACCCAGTCAGCATGTACGGCGCGCTCGAGGCGTTGAGACGGCGTACGCAGTCGAGAAGGAGTTCGTGTTCGTTCACAAGGTCCTGGCCAACTCTAGGCGGCGGCGCAAAAGCGACTCAACCTCGGCGGGAGAGGCTGTCGGATTCTGCCGACGGATGCCGAGCCGGGCCATTTCGCAGGCAAGTTCGTGCAACCGCAACGCGATGGCCACCCGCTCCTCGCGGCTCATCGCCCGGTAGCGAACGATTTGCTTTTCCAGAGCTGCCTCGGGTGTCATGCCTGCTTGAAGATTACAGGCGGCGCGAACACGACTCAAGCATCTGCCTCAAACGGAACATATTTTTCGCGCGTCCCGTTCGGCCATCAACGTCCGCAGAATGGCTATTTCGACACGCATCAGCCTGCGGGGCGTGCTGGGCGTGCTGGCCAGTGCCGGAAAGAAATTGACATGCCATCAGCAAAGTGGCAACGAACCTATCCAGTGAACATCAGTTTAGCACCGCGGCAAAAACGGCACATCTCTGATAGCGTGTGATGTGCCGTGCGACTGACTATTCAGGAACAGCTAGTACTGTGACAAACAAATTTCCAGACGTGGTAGGGCGCGTCACTCCGTGCGCGCCGTTCGGAAAGCTGTCTGCGGACCGCGGCGCGCACGGAGTGACGCGCCCTACCCGCGCTCTGCACGACGTAACGAAACTTATTTGTCGCGGTACTAAATTCTTCACATGTTCAAGCAGCGCCTCGCCGTAGTCCTCCTCTTACTGGCAATGGTTTTTGGGCTGGGCCTGGTATTCGGGGTGTTCTTGCCGCGCTGGATCGGCCCCGGCTCGTCACCGAGGCCCTACAACACCGCAATAATTCTCAAGCAGGTGCAAACTCTTTCGCAACTGGTCACAGTCAAGTATGTCATGGAAAAGGTGGAGGTGCTGCCAGACCCGCCAAGCGGGTTCCGCAGCTTGTTGCCTGACGACGCCCACGTGGTCTTGATAGCCCATGGGGTGGTCAAGGCGGGTGTGGATTTAAGCCGAATCAAGCCCGGCGATTTGCAGGTATCCGAAAAAAAGGTTATCCTCAAGCTGCCTGTCCCGCAAATCACCGACGCTTACCTGGAGGACAAACAAACCCAAGTGGTGGAACGCAATACCGGTTTCTTGCGCGCTTTCAACAAAGATTTGGAACAGACCGCCCGGCAAAATGCGGTGGAGGACATCCGTCGCGCGGCTCGCACGGGTGGCATTTTGAAAGAAGCCGACGAACGCGCGCGCGCGCAATTGAAGCATTTGTTCCAGCAATTGGGTTTGGAAGTGGAATTTCGCGCGCCGTAACCCGGGAGCATGGCGTTTACGCGCCTTTACGCCACCACGAAAAGCCTTCGCCCATGACTCACCGCTAATAGACACTGCCTCGATTTGAGGCAATAAACGGGGCTCGCTTTGACGGACTGTGTCCGCAAACGGTCAGTGCAGCTTCTGTCTCCTATATTCCTTCTCATTTGTGTGGTCGATCTTCTGCGTTTTTTCTCAATTACGCGAATCAGGACGAGGAAGAAGAACTGCGACGAGGAGGAACAAGCCGGGAATGTGGACTTCCCTGCGGACAATTATTGCACCCGAACTGGTAATTCGATAGCCGGAAACCCGTTCACGTGGGTAATCTTTACTGGGTGCGGGATGTCCGGGGGATCCTGCAGATCAATCGGAATAACCAGTCTTCTCCTGGAGGTTGTAGTGTAGTTCAAGTGCGAGCGCAACTGCACCAGAAACAGCCAGGGTGGCTTAGGCTGCGGTCGGCGGCTGGTGATCTGGGCAAGACCCCGGATCTCCTGGAGCAACTTCATTATTTTTACTTTCGCAGCCATAAATAAACTAATTCTGTTTCCTTCACCGCAGTTCACGTGCCATAAAATCGCTGACTGGTGATTGGCGATTGGGGATCGGTGGCCGTTCATGGCCGGCGCGGCATAGGTCACCAATCACCGGTCACGACTCTGCAATCCTCAAATCCCCTTGGCAGCCTCCGCGGGTTTTGATTAGCTCGCCCCGCCCGAATGACCCGACTGCGCACCATCCTCATGGCAGCTCTCTATGCCCTCGCCCTGCCTTTGACGATTTGCGCGCAGAAACAACCGGCCCGGGAAATACAAGAACTCGCCGCAGAGACCGGGGTAGGCATATCTGACGGGGGCCAGCGTGGAGAACCGGGCTGGGAAATTCTAGGACCCTCCGCAGAAAGCTTGGTATGGTACCACTATCCAACCGGTCTGGCCATCGCCACCAACGGGGTCCTGGTCAAATACGGCGGGGCCATTTTAACGGCCCAGACGCTGACGCTGGATCAGGCGTCCGGCGAAGCCATCGCCGATGGCAACGTCCGCATCCAACAGGATGAGCAACTCTGGGCCGGAGAACACATCCGCTACAATTTCAAGACCCGCCAAATGGAGGCCGAACAGTTTCGCACTGGCAAAGCGCCTGTATTCGTCGCAGGCCAACACCTCCACGCCGAGCTTAGCAACCGGGTTTATGTGGCCACCAACGCTCTGATCACGACCGATGACGTCGCAGTACCGGCCATAAAAATCCGGGCAAAGTACATCAGGATAATTCCCGGCGAGAGAATCGAGGCCCATCACGCCACGCTTTACGTTGGGGACGTGCCGCTGTTCTATTTTCCCTATTACTCGCGCAACCTGGGCCCGCGCGCCAACAATTTCACTTTTGTTCCCGGCTACCGCAGCAGCTTCGGGCCATTCCTGCTGGCCAACTACACCTGGTTCCTCAACGAACAGCTCGACGGCGTGGTCCACGTTGACTATCGCGAGCGCCGCGGCGTTGGCGCAGGCCCCGACCTCAACTATCACCTGGGCCGTTGGGGCCAGGGCGCCTTCAGGTACTATTACCTGCACGACAATGACCCCAACGTTGGCGTGACCAATGCCTCCATTCCCGATAACCGCCAGCGGGTCTATTTCTCCTATTACGCGACTCCATTCACCAACCTGGAACTCAGGTCCCTGATGCAGTACCAGAGTGATAATCGGATTCTACGCGATTTTTTTGAAAGTGAGTACCGCCAAAGCCCGCAAATCAACTCCTTCGTCGAAGCCAGCAAATTCTGGCAAAACTTCAGCCTCGATACCCTGGCCCAGCCGCGCCTCAACGACTTCTTCGAAACCGTCGAGCGCCTGCCCGACGTGCGATTGACCGGCTATCGCCAGCAGTTGGGCGCCTCGCCATTGTTCTACGAAAGCGAAAGCTCAGCCGGTTATTATCGCCGCCGTTTTGCCCAGACCAATGGACCGGTGCCGCTGGATTATGAGGCCGGCCGGGCTGATTCGTTTCACCAGTTGCTCTGGCCGCAAACGTTTTTCGGCTGGCTCAACCTGACGCCCCGGGCCGGCGGACGGCTCACCTACTACAGCCGAGCCACCGGCCCAGGCGCCACCACCGACGAACTGGCTCGCGGCGTCTTCAACACCGGGGCGGAGCTTACCTTCAAAGCCTCGCGGGTCTGGCCCGCCGCCCAAAACAACCTCCTCCAGGTGGACGGCCTGCGCCACATCATCGAACCGTCGGTCAACTATGTTTTTGTTCCTGCGCCCAACCACCGGACCAACGACCTGCCCCAATTCGATTACGAATTGCCCAGCTTGCGGTTGCTGCCCATTGAATATCCCGATTACAACTCCATTGATTCCATTGACAGCCAGAACGTCATCCGCTTCGGGTTGCACAACAAACTTCAAACCAAACGCCAGGGCGAAATCCAGACGTTGGCCGACTGGGACCTGCTCACCGACTGGCGTCTGCGGCCCCAACCAGGCCAGACCACCTTCGCCGATGTCTATTCGGACCTGGTGGTCAAGCCTCGTTCATGGCTGACGCTGGAATCGTTGACGCGCTACGACATTGATGGCGGCCAATGGCGGCTGGCCTTTCACACGCTCACCGTGCAGCCCAACGATCGTTGGAGCTGGAGCCTGGCACATTGGTATCTGCGCGACGATTTCCGCCCCATCACTACCGCCCTGGGCCAAGGCAACAACCTTTTTACCAGCATGGTTTCCTACCGCCTCAACGAAAACTGGAGCGTGCGCGCCACCCATCGGTTCGAAGCCCGCGACGGGCGCCTTGAAGAACAATCTTACTCTGTGTACCGCGACCTCCGCAGTTGGACCGCGGCCCTGACCTTCCGGCTGCTTGACAATCGCGTCGGCCCGGAGGATTTCACGGTCGCCTTCACCTTCTCGTTCAAAGCCCGTCCGCGTTCCGGACTCGGCGCCGACGCCCTCAAGCCCTATTCCTTGTGGGGTGGCTGAGTGTCGGAGCGTTGGAGCGTTCGAGCGTTTGAGCGTCGCACCACACGCACTCCACGCCCCGGCGCTTCACACGTTGCTGGCGCTCCCCACGGCTTATTCTATTTCGCTTTCAAGATGAGACTAATCTTGCATTGCCTGGGAAACCCTCGCCCCGAGCCGGCAGGTCTCGCCCGTCCCAGGCCGCAGAGCTGGTCTCAGCTTGAAAGCTCATTGGAATTACAAGCGCGGCAGCCGATGCAGTTGGAACCGCGCCGGCTGCCGCGCCTCCGGATCCAACTCGGCGGTGTAATAGCCGCCGTCATTCAACAGTTCAATGCCCGCCACTGCCGGACAGAGGCGCACGTGGAATGGCCGCCAATCCTTTGCCTGTCCCAGCGCCGTGCTCAGTCGCTTGGCGGTGTGACCCAGGAAGCTTATTCTGGGCATGCCTGCCAGCAACCGGCTCTGCCAAAGAACCAACCTGGAGTGTAAATGGCCGATGATCGTCTGCTCGATTTGCCCCAGCTTCGCCCGCACTGTTTCCTCGCGCCACAGGAAAGGTAGGGCCGTCGGGTCGTGGCAAAAGAGCAACAGCCGCTGGCGGGGCCGGAGTGCGGTGAAAGCCTCTCGAATCTCGCGTAAATGCTCCGCGCGCAATTGTTCCCATTCCCTCCGCTCCGCCGCCAGCGTGTCCGCCTCGAAAACCGGCAGTGCCACCAGCGAGGAAACCAGCCCCATCAAAACGTAATTGCCGATTTCGATTCGCCAGAACGGTTGGAGAGCCAACTCCTGTCGCGCCCGCCGCCAACTGGCCAGCCGCATCCCGCCGCGCCCGCCGAACAAACTGATCTTGCCCAATTCGTGATCTCCGAAATTGGCCTGCAGCCTGGCCCCGAATTTTCGCCTCAGCTTTTCCAGGCATTCTCTTGCACTCTGGCAGGCGGCATCATCGGCCACACCGACAAACGCTGAATTGCAGGAATAATCCCCATTGGCGATGGCGTAATCCAGCCCGTCGGCCTGCTCCAAAAACTTGTCCAGCAGATGGTTTTGGTTCAACGGCTGCCGCAACCAGATGAAGCGCCGGTGCAACCTGACCAAGACGCGAAGGGCGGGATTAGCGATGTCCCGCCACTCGTAATTGTTGCCGCGCGATTGCTCGGCGGCGCTTGCGTAATGAATGTCGCTCACGATTCCGAGCTTGCAGGGGCCGGTCATGGTTATCAGGTTATCACAATTTCAAGCCAGGGCGCCCTGGCGGACAAGATTGATGCCGCTTTGCAGGCGAACATTTAGTTTCCGATCCACATCAAACCGATAAACGAGCAACCCAACCAAAAGAACCAAAGAATCAAATATGAGCACTTCAAACGTTACTGTGTTCGCTACGAAACTCACCGATCTTCGCAGCGCCAAAAAGGAGTGATCGAAACGACTCTTGCACGCTCGGCGGGCCGAGGGATTCCAGTCTTTCGCTGCGGCTTCCGGCGTCGCGCCGAATCAAAACGTGGTCGGCGTCGGAATCGGCGAGCAGATTGTTGATGACAAACCGACCGGCATCATGGCGGTGAAGTTCTTTGTGCGTGTCAAATACCCGGAGCATGAGCTCTCGAAGAAGACTTTGCTCCCAAAGAAAATTCATGGCCTGCCCGTTGATGTCGAAGAAAGCGGCTTGTTCCGCCGGTTTGCTCCAGCCATGCCCAATCCAAAAACGAGGATTCGGCCCGCACAGCCTGGATGCTCTGTGGGCTATCAGGATCCGAAGAACCAAATCATCATGGCCGGAACTTTCGGCGCGGTGGTGAAAGACAAAGCAGGGCAGCATATCCTCAGCAACAATCATGTTCTGGCTGACGAGAACCGTTTGCCGGTCGGCGCACCGATTTTCCAGCCGGGATTGCTTGATGATGGCGATGCGAACGCCGACCAAATCGCCGCGCTGACGAGATTCATTGCGCTTCAGGCCGCGGGGAACAAAGTGGATTGCGCCATCGCCAAGGTGGCGAGCAACAATCTTGTTTCGAAAGACGTGCTTCACATCGGCGCAGCCACCGGAACGGACGACGCGGCCATTGATATGGCGGTTCATAAATTCGGACGGACTACCAGTTACACTGTGGGCCAGGTGAAGAGCTCTGACACCGATGTGACGGTTGGCTACGAGAGTGGCAATTTCACCTTTCATGAGCAAATCATCATAGTGGGAAGCAGCGGACACCCATTCAGCGCGGCCGGCGACTCCGGGTCTCTGATCCTGCAACGCGGAACGAATAAGGCCGTCGGCTTATTGTTCGCCGGTTCCAACACCCATACGATCGCCAATCACATTGGCGATGTTCTCCAAGCTATGAAGGTGACACTGGCATGATCCTGTGGCATGTTGTCCAATCATGGTTTCCGAACAGCAAGTCCGGGAGATAAAACGCAAACACTCTGGGCGGCTGCTGCAGCAGCCCGGAGTGTGCGGTGTAGGTGTCGAGAAGGGGGATGATGGAAATTTTGTGCTGGCCATCCACCTGGACGCCAACCTGCCAAAGGCAGGCTCGGCGATTCCTGATTCCATTGAGGGGTGTCCGGTGAAGCGGCTCTTCAGTGGTCCCTTTACCAAGCAATAAACCGCGCCCGTAATGTCCGAAAACTCGAATACGAGGGCCTCCAAACAGCTTCTCGATAATAATGGCTCAGAAGACCACCCAGCCGCTTTCGACGTTTGAGAGCATCCTCGCTGGGGAATGAACTGAACTCCGACCCGCTTAATCCTGGACCCAGAGGTGAGGTGCGTCATGGACTGGTGTGGAACCCGGGGCTGTCCATCTACGATCTGGAGAAATGCGGGAATTGACCCAAAGCATGGTGCAACCTGCCGTGAACGCCAGTCACGAGTTTCTGGACTGGCACCGGACTACCAGGTATGGTGAAGCCAATCCTCGTCCATCGCTCAGATGAGACAGCTCGAAACAGTCGTGGCCGATGGCGCCGCGAACCGGAACCAGGCGCCCGACCGGAGGCAATTGAGCCAACTCCTGATGGCCGACACCTTGCGCCATCTGGAGAAGTCGCTCAAAAAGCAGTGGAAGCGCTACCGCAAAAGATTGAAGCGTTGCCAGAAGGAGTTTTCTCAAAAGGCCGTCCACGACTCGCGCGTTCAGACCCGGAGGATGCTCGCGACGGTTGAATTGTCAGGCGCTTTCATTCCTCAGAGCCGACTCCACAGCGCGCGCCGCGCCTTGAAACGGCACCTGGACACGTTCAAAGAGCTGCGCGACACGCAAGTCGAGTTGGTTTATGTCGGCAAGATGTTGCTGTCATTTCCTGGCGCGCGCCCATTTCACGGCTACCTGTTGAAGCGTGAAGAACGCTGCGCCCGGCAGGCACGCGACAGAATCAAACTCCTCAAGGCAAAACGGATAGGAAAAATCATCGCCGGTTACAGGGTGGAGTTGCGTGAGCGCCGCAAGCGGTGCACCCGGAGCCGGGCGCGCACGCTGCTGCTGCGAGCGCTGGATCGCGCGTTCACAGGTGTCCAGCGATTGCGCAGGCGCGTTAATCCCAATAATACCGCGACCATCCACCGCACGCGAGTCGCCTTCAAGCGCTTCCGCTACATGGTGGAAGCGCTGGCAACGATGCTCCCCGAGGCGACCAAAAAACGGCGCGCCGACATGCAGCACTATCAAAGCCTGATGGGCGACATCCAGGACATGGAGGTGTTGCTGGCAACCCTGGGCAAGTTCTTCAAGAAAAATGAAATTAAACAGGAATCTGCCCGGCGCTTCCACGAGGAGTTGCTGCGCCGGCGCCAATGGTTCGTCCAGACTTACCTGGACGCGGCGGATCAGTTGAACGACTTTTGGCCATGAATCTTTACATCTTGCGCCATGGCTTGGCCGTTGAACCGGGCGCGCCGGGTTACGCAAAAGATGCCGACCGGCCGCTTACCCCCAAAGGCGAACGCAAGCTGTGGCAGATCGCCGAGGCCATGGAAACGCTCGAGCTTTCCTTCGACCTCATGCTCTCCAGTCCATACCTGCGCGCCCGCCAGACGGCGGACATTATCGCCGAGGCTTTCAATGCCCGCAAAAAGCTCGAATTTTCCGAAACCCTCACGCCGGCCGGCAGCCCCAAAAGGCTCATTGAATTTCTCCTCGGCCTGAAACCGCTGCCGGAAAACGTGTTGCTGGTCGGCCACGAACCTTATTTGAGCGGGTTGATCTCGCTGCTGGTTGCCGGTGACGCGCGCCTGTGGGTAACGCTGAAGAAAGGCGGCCTGTGCAAACTCAACGCGGAATCGCTCAAGCCTGGGCGTTGTGCCGTGCTGGAGTGGCTGCTGACGCCCGGGCAGATGAAGTTGATGGGAGGAAGATCCGAGTGATGGAATGTTGACATGAGACTGGTTCTTCCGCCTTGTCGCAATTAAATCAAGGACGCGGCGCGCGCGCCAGCGCAACGCTTGCAGCCTGGTCCAGAATCTCCCAGATTCGCTGCGTCCACTGCCGGTGCTCGGGCTTCATCAGGACCGATCGCAGGCAGGTTATGGTCGCCTGATCGCGCTGCATCCCCGCAGTTTCGGCGTTAAAGAACTCAACCGGCAGACTGGCCAATGCCAGGTGCAGATTTCGCCGCGCGGCCTCCGCGAAGATTCGTCGCGCCAATTCTGAAGCCTCACTCACTCGGGCGGCGCGCGGGGTCCAGACCAGGATGTCCAACTCCGGCGCGAACGCCGCCAGGAATCTCGCATCCGCCCGTACTTGCTCAAATAACGCCAGGGCGGCAGCGCGACCCTCGCCGAGCATCAGGGCAAACTCGCCGCCTTTGACCAGCGGCAGTAGCTTTTGGGTCGCCCATAACCCAACGGCGGCAGCCCCAGGACGTGAGCACTCCAGGCTGATCTCGCCCAGGTGCAAGTCTGCCGAACTAAAGTAGGTGTAGGGCGAGTCATGTTTGTAGAACCGGCCGACGGCAGGATCGCGGAAAAGCACGCAGCCGCAACCATAGGGCTGCAAGCCGTGCTTGTGCGGATCGATGACAATGGAATCCACCTCGCCTAACCGATCGTAAGCTGCCCGTGTTTCGGCCGACAGATTGCCCGCTAGACCAAAGTAGCCGCCGTAGGCCGCGTCGGCATGCAAGCGAAAGCCGTAGCGCTGGCGCAACTCGAGCAGCCCCGGCAACGGATCCACCGAACCGGTCGCCGTTGTTCCGATCGTGGCGACAACGGTGCCGACCAGCCCGCTCTCCAGCCGGCTTCTCAGCGCCGCAAGCTCCAAGCGTCCTTTGCGGTCGCACGGGACCGATTCAAATTCCATCCCAAGCACCTGGCTGATGCGCTGGTGGGTGTAGTGGGCCTGCTGCGAAGCGAGGATCTTCTTGCCGGGGCGGAGTTGCCCGGCCACCCACAAGGCCTCCAGGTTGGCCATCGTGCCGCCGCTGCACAAGTGGCCGAGGTGCGTTTCCCAGCCGACCATGCGCGCCATCTCTGCCACCGCTTCTTTCTCCATTGCCGAGCTGGCTCGCCCGCCGTCCAGCGCGTGGTTGTTCGGATTGATCCATAGAGCCAGCGCATAGGCCAGTCGCGCTACCGGGTGAGGCGGCTTGAGCATTTGACCGGCATAAAGCGGATGGAAATACGGATAATTATCCCGCAAGCGATCGGCGGCCTCCAGAAGCACGCGTTCGATAGCTGCCGCATCGTCTTGCGGTGGATCCAGCTCCGGCAAGGAGGCGAATCCGGTTTTGAGCTGCGCTAGCGCCAAGCGCAGAGTGCCCAGGCCATCCCTGTCCAAAACCGACGGCGCCGGACCTTTCATGCAATCTGAATCAAGACTCAATGATGGTGATGATGGCGGAACAGGCGATCACGGTTCTGAAAGAGGTACCAAACAATGAGGATGTTCAGTGGAAGAATGATCAGGACCGTTATCGGCGAGCCGAGCCGCTCCGGGTTCGCCCACAGATGCAACAGTTCGTAAATCTCAATGGGGATGAAGAAGGCCGATTCGCCGATGGTCAGCCAACCGGCCCAGCTCACGCGAAACATCAATCCTATGCCTTCGACGAGCGAAAACAGGCTGTACACCAAAGTGCCGGCAGCAGCCCAGAGGACGTTTGCCTCGGTCAGTTGGCCGACTTGTCTGGCGAGATCGGCCCAGAACTTTCTCTCCGGGTTCAGCCGCAAATGGAGCAGCAGATTCTTGTACTCGGCCGGCAGATCGTTGTCCGAGAGCGTGTACATGACCACCGCCAGCCCTGCAAAGAGCAGCCCCTTGAGCACCTTTACGATGATGATGGCATAAAGCGTCGGGGCTCGCTTCTTGATCGGTTTGGGTTCAAGCGGCGCCTCGACTGGGTTCATATAAAAAGCTGAAAAGCTGAAAAGCTGACAGCTTTCAGCATTTCAGCGTTTCAGCACATTTCGGCAGGTTTTGTTTTGTACTGAAGCCAAGCGGACTCATCGCACTCTCTCCATTAACAACGCGGGCAGCTCGCCAATCTTGACTCGTTGCTGCTTCATGCTGTCCCGCTCCCTCAAGGTCACAGTGTCTTTCAACTCCGGCCCGTTTTCGCCGAGAGTCTCGAAATCAATCGTCGCTCCAAAGGGCGTGCCGGCTTCGTCCTGCCGGCGGTAACGACGGCCTATCGCGCCGGCCTCGTCATAAAACACCGTCAGGTGCGGACGCAACAAGTCGCGCACTTCTTTGGCTTTCTTGACCAATTCCGGACGGTTCTTCAGCAAGGGAAACACCGCCACCTTGATCGGCGCGATGCGCGGGTGAAACTTCATCACCACCCGCGTTTCGAGCTTGCCCTTCTCGTCCGGCGCCTGGTCTTCGCCATACGCATTGCAGATCAGCGCCAGGGCCAGCCGATCCACGCCCGCCGAGGGCTCGATCACATGCGGCAGATATTTGGCCTTGGCTTCCTCATCGAAATATTCCATGGACTTGCCGCTGAATTTCCGGTGCTGGGTCAAATCGAAATCGCCGCGCGCGGCAATGCCTTCCAGTTCCTGGGTTCCGAATGGGAACTTGAACTGAATATCAACCGTGGCCTTGGCATAGTGGGCAAGCTCTTGCTTGGGCTGCCAGTATTCGACCAACGTGTCGCGACCCAGGCCGATGCTCTCATACCACTGGAGGCGCTGCTCGACCCAATACTTGTGCCACAGCTCCCAGCCCCAGTTCGGTTGAGGGTTGACGGCTGCGGATTGAGGCCCCGACAACTGCGCGACAGAGCCGGCCATTTTCTGAACGACCTCGTCCGGCCGGATGAAGAACTCCAGCTCCATTTGCTCGAATTCGCGGGAACGGAAGGTAAAATTGCGCGGGTTGATTTCGTTGCGAAACGCTTTGCCGACCTGGCAAATGCCGAACGGGATTTTCTGCCGCGACGACTCCAGCACGTTCTTAAACTGAACGAAGATGGCCTGGGCGGTTTCGGGCCGAAGATAGGCCAGATTGTCGGCACTTTCGACTGGCCCGACGTAGGTCTTGAGCATCAGATTGAACGGGCGCGGTTCGGTCAGGAGCGAGCCGGTTTCGGGGTTGAAACGCGTGGTGTTTTGCAGAGGCTCGGACCGCTCCCCCAAGAGCGCAGGGAACGGGGTGCCTCGCTGGTGATAAAATTGCCAGGCAACCTTGCGGGCGCTCTCAACCGGTTTGCCGGGCGGCAAGAGCACCGAGAAAGGCTCCCGGTTTAAGCCGCCAAGAACCTGGTTTATGGTATCGCTGACCAGGCCTTCCAGCTCTTGTTCCGTCCGGGTTTTTGAATCTTGCGCTTTGCACAATTGATACAAGCAAGCTTTCAACCGCTGTGGATTGAGGTCTGCGAGTGGCGCATGGTTCGTTTCGCTCAGGTAAAGTTCAAAGGCTTGGTTCGCCAAGGATTCTTTCCGCATGCCGCCAGGCGTCGCTCCCCCATCGTAGGCTCCGGAGTAGTGGTAGGCGGTGCCGCTCTGCGGCTCGATTTGGTCCGCGCGATACCGTTTCTTGGTCAGCAAACAGTCCACCATCAAGTCGCTAAAGGTGCTGGTGTGGCCGCTGGCGTCCCAGATTTTGGGATGCATGATGATCGACGCATCCAGGCCCACCACGTCCTCGCGCAGTTGCGTCATGCTGCGCCACCAGCATTCTTTGATGTTCCGCTTCAGCTCGGCCCCCAGCGGGCCGTAATCCCAAAAACCGTTAAGGCCGCCATAGATTTCCGATGATTGAAAAATGAATCCCCGCCGTTTGCAGAGGGAGACAATTTTCTCCATCCGCTCGCCCGTCTTTGGTTCAGCCATAGGGCGGGCAGTTTTCTCCAGGCGCATCCTGATGTCAAGGTATGGGCAACAGACACGCTCTAAACAACCAGGCTCCAAACTCCGGAGAATTCGCAAATCCCAAGTTCCAAATCCCGTCGCCGACAGCGGCTTTTGGAGCTTGAGGTTTGAAGCTTCTCTGGGGTCGGAGCCGGGTTCATGAAGCTTCCTCTGCCGGCCTTCGTCAGTTTTGGCATAACGCACTGGGCCGACTTGTGCTAGATTGGGTTGGAATGAGTCCCGGCCGCGCGGCGGGAGGGTTGCGTCAGCTCTTTAAGACGACAGGATTATGAAAAACACTTTGGTTGTGGTCACCGATCTTGCATGTTTCAAAGCCTTCAAACTCGAAAACCATCACTTCAATCGCACCCCGCGGCTCGAATTGATCGAATCCTTCGACAACGCCGAGGCCCACGGGAGGCTGGGCGATCGAGTCAGCGATTTGTCCGGCCGATTTCCGCGCGGCGCGGGCAGCTCCAACGCGCGCGGCACGATGTCGGATGGCGAGCGGCATAACATCGGGCTGGAACTGCGCAAACGCCAGGTGCGCCAGCTTGCCAACCGACTCAACACCTTGGCCCGAAGCCAGCAAGTCGAACGCTGTTTCCTGGCCGCCAGCAAAGAAATCAATCATCAACTGCTCGACGAACTCGAACCCCAGGTGCGCGCGAAGATCGAGAAGAATATTCCAGCGGACCTGACGAAGTTGGAGAGAACCGAAATTCTGCGGCACTTCTGACCACCCAAGGTTGTTCAGGCGTGAACGGTGCCGCCCGACCCTCATCGTGCGAGCAGACTTTTTGCGAATGTCGGCTCAACTGCTTTCATGGCCTTTGTGGCGCAAGCGATCCCACTAACCCAACCTACGACGGACGGACGCAAAGGCATGAAGGCGGGCGCACCTTGTTAGTCCCACCGGTCGGAGAAAACATGGCCCCTCACCCCGACCCTCCGATGGGGAGAGGGGGAAGACCCACTGGCAGCAGGGTGGCGCGCGGCCTCTCACCCCAGCCCTCTCTCCATCCGATGGAGAGAGGGAGAAGAGGTATTGCGTGGTGGTTGCTGGTACTGACAAGAGGCGCCCCACGAAGGTTAAACCGCCAGCGCGCGGTTGCTTAAGAGCGCAAAACAGGTATTCTCGGCCCATGATCAAGACCGAGAGGCCGCCGGCTGACCTGGAGCTGAAACGGCGCATCCAGGAACTCATTGATTACAAGGGCGGAGGATTCAACCAGGAGAGCGTGGCGGATATTGTCGAGAACGCGCTCAAATTACTGGCGGATGTCGAAGACAGCGGCGACGTGCGCGTCATCCAGACCGCGCTTCGTGAACTGCGCTACGCCTTCAAGCTGTTTGCGCCCTACTCGCGCTTTCGCAAGGTCACCATCTTCGGCTCGGCCCGCACTCAGCCCACGCGGCTGGAGTATCAGCAGGCGGTCGAATTCGGCCGGAAGATCACCGGCGCCGGCTTCATGGTGATCACCGGCGCCGGCGGCGGGATCATGCAGGCGGGACACGAGGGCGCCGGCCCCGAGAAAAGTTTCGGCGCCAACATCCGTTTGCCCTGGGAACAAAGCGCCAACCCCGTGATTCGCGAAGACAAAAAACTGATCACCTTCAAATACTTTTTCACGCGCAAACTGATCTTCATTCGGCACTCGGACGCCATCGCGCTTTTTCCGGGGGGCTTCGGGACGATGGATGAAGGTTATGAAGCTTTGACCCTCATGCAGACGGGCAAAAGCCAATTGATGCCGCTGGTCCTGATTGACCGGCCCGGCGGCACCTATTGGAAAACGTGGGACAAGCATGTCCGCGAGCATCTGCTGCGCGATCAGTTGGTTTCGCCGGACGATCTTTATCTCTACCAAATCACCGACGACGCGGATGAGGCGGTAAAAATCATCACGCGGTTTTACCGCAATTTTCATTCGAGCCGCTTCGTCAAGGACCTCTTCGTCATCCGCCTCCATCATCCGCCCGCCGAAACGGCTATCCAGGCCATGAATGAGGATTTCGCCGACATCATCGTCGGCCCTCCGATCCAGAGCATCGAGGCCACGCCGGAGGAACTGGCCGACGATGACCGCGTTGAACTTCCCCGCATCGCTTTCGGCTTCAACCGCCGGGATTATGGCCGGCTGCGGAAGTTGATCGATGTGCTCAATAGCCTTTGAACTGAATCCAGAGAGAAACCGAGGTAACTTTGAACGCCGAACATCGAAAATCAAAAATCGAATTTACGCCAACGGAAACGCAGCGCGACTTTCGAGGCTGGCTGTTCGACGTTCGCTGTTCGCTGTTGAGTTTTGTTTTGGCCATCGCCAGCGCAGCTTCCTTCGGCAGTTCTGCCCGCGCCGCCGAGCCTCTACGCGCACTGCTCATTACCGGCGGCTGCTGCCACGATTACGAAGCGCAAAAGAAAACCCTGACTAAAGGCATCAGCGCGCGCGCCAATGTGGCCTGGACCATTGTTCATGAAGGGGACGCCGACGGCAAAGACCACAAATTCAGCATCTACCAAAAACCGGATTGGGCGGGAGGCTTTGATGTGGTTGTTCACAACGAATGTTCGGGCGGGGTGACAAATGTCGCGTGGGTTGAACATATCGCGAGAGCCCATTTCCAGGGCGTGCCCGCGGTGGTGATTCACTGCGCCATTCACAGCTACCGGCTGTCCTCGACGGATCAATGGCGCAAACTGCTCGGAGTCAACTCTTATCAGCATCAGCCCCGGCGGACGTTCGAGGTCGTCAATGTGCGACCGGAGCATCCGGTCATGAAAGGGTTCCCGGCGCGGTGGCGCGATGCCGAGGACGAGCTCTATGAGATCAAGAAGCTCTGGCCGGATTGTGTTCCGCTGGCGGAAAGCCTCACGCCGCAGCAGGAGCATGACAGGCACGTTTCCATCTGGATAAACACCTACGGAAAGGCCCGCGTTTTCGGCACTACGCTCGGCCATCTGAACGCAACCATGCAGCAGGAGGTGTATCTGGACCTCGTCACGCGCGGCCTGCTCTGGGCGTGCGGCAAACTCGATGCGGAAGGCCAGCCGAAGGCAGGCTACGGCAGGAAATGAAATCTCTAACTGAACATCTCTGGTTCGAGACGCCGCATCGCCGTGATTATCTCAACATCACCGACAGCGTGGAGGCGCTAGTGCGCAAAAGCAGCGTGCAGGAGGGCCTCTGTCTGGTCAACGCGATGCACATCACCGCTTCGGTTTATATCAACGACGCGGAGGATGGTCTCTTGCGCGATTACGACGTGTGGTTGGAGAAACTCGCCCCACACTCGCCGACTTCTCAGTACCAGCACAATCGCACCGGCGAGGACAATGCCGACGCTCACTTGAAACGGCAAATCATGGGTCGTGAAGTTGTGGTGGCCATCACGCAGGGACGCCTCGACCTCGGCCCGTGGGAACAAATCTTTTACGGCGAGTTTGACGGACGCCGGCGAAAGCGAGTGCTGGTCAAAATCATCGGGGAGTGAGGCAAGAACGACCGCCCAAACCCCAGGCGAAACCCCCTGGAGTTAAGGACCATTCGCCTTTTTGGCGGGGCTGCGGGTCCCATCGGGATGGCTGGGTTCGTCTTGATGGTGGTTCCCATTGGGATGGTGGTTCCCATTGGGATGGTGGTTCCCGTTGGGGTGGTGGTTGGGTTTGTGATCTCCATTGCCTAGGCTGGCTTGTGCCAGAGCGGCGGTCGGCAGCTCCAGCTTTGTCAACAGCGCTGCGATTCTGCGGCGATGCTTGATCACCATGACGTGCGACATCTTGAGCTTGCGGCCTATTTCACGCACACCCAGGCCATCCGCGAAGCAGTCGAGCACCGCTTTCTCACGCGGCACCAGTTGCGCAGACAATAGCGAAATGATATCGCGCGCGCTGACCAGGGTGAAAACCGAATCGCCGGAATCACCCTGCTCCGAAAGTCCTTCCTCATCCTCGGAGTCCTCGGGGGTTTGCAATCTGCCGCCTTCACGTTTTACAGAGTCCACGCTGCGCCCGGAAGCCAGATAGTGCAACAAGTGATACTTACAGCTCTGCAAGTACCAGCTCTGGGTCTGGCCTGGCCGCCGGGCCTGGGTCAGCCACAGATGAAGTGTGGCTTCCTGCAACAGATCGTCGCGCAACGTCAGGTTGGTTGTAATCGTCCGTACCATTCGGATAATGGACTCCCGGATGGCCCGTTCTTCGACGGACACACCCGAAACCTGTTCCGAGCAATGCTTGTTGTTCACGCGATTTCCGTGTTTCTGTTTTGCGACCTCAGTCAGCCGGCTGGCGGACCGCTGTCGGTTCCAATCCTTGTCGTCATCTGCGTCCAGAGTGCACGCGAATGACTCAAGCCTGCAATTGGGGGAGCCCCTGGAAATCGTCCAGGGGATTCACCGGGGGGGAGGGGAGTACACCCGACGGGGCCCTGCTTCGTACTCGCCCCGGTAATTGTAGTCCAGGAAAACTGATCCGCTGAAAAGTGTGGAGGCCCGGAGGTTCAGGCCTCCTTATCTTCGCCGGAGAGTTTGCGATAGAGCGTAGCCAGGCTCACGCCCAACAGGAGGGCCGCTTGTTCCTTGTCGCCGCCGCATTGCTGGAGAGCGCGGTTGAGATGGGCCTGCTCTTGTTCGCGCAAAAAGGTCTTGAGAGCAAGCAACGGTTGGGCTGGAGGTTGCTCACCGTGGGGCGTCGGGGCGCCGTCAGGGTCGGCGTGAAGGGGATAGAGAGCAGAGTCGGGCACGGCTGGCAGCGTCGCGGCGGCCTCCGTATCCGGCGTCGGGTGGGTGGCCTGAACGCCAGCCAACAAGCTGGGCGGCAGGTCGGCGGTTTGAATCATGTCCCCCTCACATAGAGTTGCCGCCCGTTCGATGGCGTTTTCCAGTTCGCGCACATTGCCGGGCCAATGGTAAGCGCACAGGATCTGCATCGCCTGCCGGGTCATTTGGAAGGGACGGTTGGTTCGAGGACTGGTCTTATCTTTGAGGAAATGCGCAATGAGCAGCGGGATGTCGTCCCGACGCTCTCGCAAACCGGGCAACTCAATGGAAATCACGTTGAGCCGGTAATAGAGGTCTTCGCGGAAGCCGCCATCTTTTATTTTCTGTTCCAGTGGTTCGTTCGTAGCCGCCACCACCCGCACATTGACATAAATGGGGAGGTTATCGCCCACCCGGCGGACCTCGCGCTCCTGCAACACCCGCAGCAACCGGCTCTGAAGCATCGGGGACATGGAGCCGACCTCATCGAGGAAAATGGTCCCGCCATCGGCTTCCTGGAACAGGCCCTTCTTGTCCTGGATGGCGCCGGTGAAAGACCCGCGGCGATGGCCGAACAGTTCAGACTCCAGCAGGTTCTCCGGCAAGGCGCTGCAATTGATCGGAACGAACGGAGCCAACTGGCGCCGGCTGTTCACGTGCAGCGCTCGGGCGACCAATTCTTTGCCGGTGCCGCTCTCGCCCAGCACCAGGATGGTGCTGTCGGTGTCTGCCACCCGCTCGATCATTTTGAAGACCTGCTGCATCCTGGGGGCGCTGCCGATAATCTGGCTGAATTGATATTTTTTCTTAAGCTGCTTGCGCAGGTAAACCGTTTCGGTGACCGCGGCGTTGTAGGAGAGCGCCCGCTGCACGCACAACTTGAGTGCGTCCACCTTGAACGGCTTCTCCAGATAATCGAAAGCCCCATTTTTCATCGCTTCGACCGCAGTTTCGATAGAACCAAAGCCGGTGATGACGATGGCGACGGCTGGAGGGGTCAGTTGGCGAGCTTTGTGCACGATCTCCAAGCCATGCGCGCGGGTCTTATCGAAGTAAAGGTCGGTAATCACCAGTTCAGGGGCGTGCGCGGTGAGAGCCGCCATGGCGGCGGCGCCATTGGTAAAAGGAAAGACCTCGTGCCCCTCCTGGCGGAGCAGTTCGGCGACCATCTGCACCATGGTCAGTTCGTCATCGACCAAAAGAACCCTGGCCATCGTCTGAAGACTAATTCAAAGCCGGCGCAGCGAGCAAGCGGGAACCACTACTGCAACAACTAGTGTTTGGGATTGACGATCTCGGGCAGCTTGAAGATGGGCAGGAACATGCAGATGACCATGCCGCCAATGACGATGCCCAGAAAAACTATGAGGATGGGCTCGATCAAGGCCGTCAAACCTGCCAGCGTCGTTTCGATTTCTTCGTCAAGGAAGTCCGCAATGCGTTCGAGCATGTTGTCGAGTCTGCCGGTTTGTTCGCCTGCGGTGATCATGCGCAGGATCATGCCGGGGAAAATCGGGTGTTTGCTCAAAGCGGCGGAGATGCTTTCACCCCGCTCAATGTCCACCGCAGCGGTCCTGATGGCCTTTTCCATCACCACGTTGCCCACCGTTTGAGAAACGATCTGCAGCACTTCCAGAATCGGCACGCCGCTCCGGATCAGTGAGGCCAGGGTGCGCGTGAATCGAGCCAGGCAAATTTTATGGCCGATGACTCCGACGATCGGCAACTTGAGCCGTAAGTTGTCCCAAAATTCCCGGCCGGCTTTGGTTTTGATGAAATAGAACCAGCCGTAGAGTCCGCCGCCGGCGGCCAGGACGAGGAAGAGGATGTACTTCTTGACGAACTCGCTGAGGTTAATCAAGTACTGGGTGGGCGCGGGCAGCTTGGCCTCGAAACTGGCAAATATCTCGCCGAAGACAGGCACGACTTTGATCAGCAGAAAAATCGTGATCAGGATGGCCACAACCGTCACCACCGTGGGATACATCATGGCGGACTTGACTTTCCTGCGCAGCTTGGCGGCGGTTTCCAGATAGACCGCCAGCCGGGCCAGAATTTCCGCCAGCAACCCGCCTTGTTCGCCGGCGGCCACCATGCACACGTAAAGGCGGCTGAACACCTTGGGATGCTTTTGCAGCGCTTCGGAGAAACTGTCGCCGCCTTCAACGCGGGTGCAGACATCCTTGATGACGTCGCGCATGACTTTGTGCGTGGTTTGCTCGGCCAGCCCCTGCAATGATTGGACCATAGCCAAACCGGCATCAACCATCGTCGCCAATTGCCGCGTAAAAATCACCAGGTCCCCCAAGCCTACCCGCCCGCCGCTGGTCTTGCCTTTCTTGCCGACTTTCTCCTGAATGGAGACCACCAGCATGTTGCGGTTCAACAACGCGGCGATGGCGGCCTGTTCCGTCGCCGCTTCGACCGAACTGCGAATTTCCCGGCCAGAGCCGGTCTCTCGAGCTACATAAACAAATGACGCCATAGTTTGCGTTAAGTTTTATAGCCAACGGCCTTGGAAACCGCAAGGCCAACTTGGCTGCTGAACGGTTCCTGTGTGTCAGCCGCGTGGGTATCCAAAAATCTGAGATGCGCGCCCATCATTTAAGCAGCAAAAAAACTTGTTGTCAAACCCCTGCCGTTTCCCTATCAATGGCCGCTCACACACCAATCGTGGTGCATGGGTAAACCGTTTTTACCCTCTCAGCGCATAATGTGACAGTTAAAAAAACCAGCAAACACGTTGGAGGAACCAATGAAGTTTAATAAATGGACAATAGGGCTGGCAGCCGCAGGGGTTGTCAGCCTGGCATCCGCCGCCAGAGCCGAGGAAAAGGCGAGTTCGGTCATGACCGCTCTCTCCTCCACCACACTGAGCGGCTACGTGGACACGTCAGCCCAGTGGAACTTCGGCACGGGCAATGCCCACAACCCGCCTTACAAGTTTGGCGGGGCCAGCAAGGCCGACGGCTTCAACTTGAACGTCGTCCAACTCAGATTGGAAAAACCGCTCGATGAAGCCGAGTGGGCAGCGGGTTACAAGGTGGACTTGTGGGCCGGGCCGGACGCGAATGTGCTTGGAACGCAGTCGGCTCTGGCCGCGGGTTCAGGCGACTTTGCGGTGCGGCAAGCATACGTGGCCCTGCGTGCTCCGTTCCAGAACGGCATTGACTTCAAAGTCGGTGTCTTTGACAGCATCCTCGGCTACGAATCGGTGGAAGGCCCGAACAATCCGAACTACACCCGTTCGTACGGCCATTCGATTGAGCCGCAGACGCACACCGGCCTGCTGGCCTCATATCGTTTCAACGACAACGTCAGCGCGTCAGTTGGCGTGGCAAATACCTACGGGCCAGCGATCAACGAACGCGCGTTTCTGCCTGATGAACCGATAGACCCAAACCATCACCAGGCAGAGTCGTACAAAACTTATATGGTCTCAATTGCCCTGACGGCGCCCGACAGTTTCGGGTTTCTGGCTGGGTCAACCCTCTACGGTGGAATCGTCAACGGATTCAATGAACATGAGACCGTGAGTGCGGCGACCGAAGCCAATTCGACCAGTTATTATCTCGGCGCGACAGTGGCAACGCCGGTAACGGGTCTCCGTACGGGCATCGCGTTCGACTATCTCGATATCCATCCACGGAATAACGATACATGGGCCGTTGCCGGCTATGCCTCCTACCAGGCCACGGAAAAGCTCAGCCTCCACGGACGCGCGGAGTACTTCAAGGACAAAGGAAATATCCCAGGCGGCGGGGAATTCCTCTTCGCTGGCGTCAGCCCAGCGGTCGGCGCCGAGGTCATGGCGCTAACGGCCACTGCGCAGTATGACCTGTGGAAGAATGTGCTCACCCGGGTTGAGCTCCGCTGGGATCATTCCTTGAAGGGGAACAACGTGTTCGGCGGTCCCGATACCGGCCCGCCCAATTCTGAGAACGCCTGGATGCTCGGCGCAAACGTCGTCTATAAGTTCTAAGCCGGCTCGGATCCGGCATTGATACCCCC